>OAVR01000038.1_pt1 | contig 93181 bp, 56 predicted proteins | sample 1476451 | NCBI WGS metagenome assembly OAVR01 (sample SAMEA2580105, study PRJEB22360) | human gut metagenome | biome: human gut; feature: human-associated habitat; material: faeces | place: Denmark | collected 2008/2010 | reverse complement strand
AGATGAAATACTATTTAAAAGAAGAATTTTTACACGATAACAATGTTAAAAATGCCGGTAATAAGGCACGTAATGATGTTGAAGAAATTGTAAAGAGAGAAGGTTATCAAGCCTTGGTTCTTTCAGTTGATAATTGGTACGAGATGAGCACTGTTAAAGCACAGCTTCACAAATCGAAAGCTTTTGGTCAGGCCTTGGATCAATTGCAACAGGGAGATGAGTTACTTATTCAATTCCCAATGCTTCATCATAGCTTTTTCACAACGCATCATGTAAAGAAAGCGCAGAAAAAAGGCGTAAAGGTTCATTTTATTATCCATGATTTAGAAGCACTTCGTTATGTCAATGTTGAGAATTTCCCTTTAAAGCACAAGATTCGTATTCAGATTCAAGAATCAGGTCTTCTTGGTGCAGCTGATGGGATCATCGCCCACAATCCAATCATGAAATCTGTTTTAGTTGATAAAGAAATTGCGGGAGACAAGATTGTCAGCCTTGGCATTTTTGACTATTTGATTCCAAATTTCCAAGAGAAGAGTGGGCAAACAAAAGACCAGCCGATAATTGTGGCAGGTAATTTGGCCCAGGAAAAAGCTGGTTATCTTTACTCACTTCCTGCAGAACCTGCATATAACCTTTATGGTGTAGGCTTTGACGAGAGCAGAGCTCTTGCGAATGAGACCTACTTTGGTTCATTTCTACCTGATGAGCTTCCTGCGGCCCTTGAAGGTGGTTTTGGACTTGTCTGGGATGGGGATAGTGCGGAAACCTGTAGTGGTGTCTTTGGCGAGTACCTTCGCTACAACAACTCTCACAAGGCGTCGCTTTATCTAGCATCAGGCTTCCCGCTGGTGGTGTGGAAACAGTCAGCCTTGTCTCATTTTGTGCTTGAGAAAGGCTGTGGGATTGCAGTAGAGTCTCTTCATGACTTGAAGGAGACAATCGACAATCTTTCAGATGCCGATTACCAAGATTTGGTAGACAATGCCAAGCGTGTTGGCCAAGAAATCCGAGATGGTCACTACTTAAAGACAGCCTTAAAGCATTTATCATAAGATCAAAAGAAGTCAGACAGACTTCTTTTTTTAGTTTTTCAAAAAAATATCACTAATTTTAAAAATTTGCCTTATAAAACTTTTCATCGCTGAAACCGTGTGGTAAAATGATTAACGTATAAAATTTGTATAAAGGGAAGTTTATATGAAAAAGAAAGATCTTATTTTTTATGCCGGAGCGGCAGTCTTGATGGCTGTGTCTGCTCAGGGAGTCAGTGCAGATGAGCTGGTTTCAAACGAGGCCGCTACTACTGAAGGCAACCAAGTCCAAGCTGAAAAAGCGCCAGAAGTAGCCGTTGCTGAAAAGTCGGTAGCACCTGTCGCAAGCAACTATGCAGCACCAGCAAATGTGACTGAACAGTCTGTAGCACCTGCGAGCAAGACCACGGCTTCAGAAAGTGGAACCCCATCTGTAGAGAAAGCTACAGAAGCATCGACTACTGAGAAAGAAGAAACTCCTCTTCCGTCTAATACAGGAAGCACGACCTTCTTTAACACAGGCGCTCACGCTCCTGCTGGTCGCTCAACAGATGTGGCGGTTCAGCCAAAATCATTCGTTGATGTGAGTAGCCACAACGGAGATATTAGTATTGGTGACTACCGTACCCTAGCTAATAAAGGCGTAGGCGGTGTCGTTGTCAAATTGACAGAAGACACTTGGTACAAGAACCCGAATGCGGAGAACCAAATTCGTAATGCACAAGCTGCGGGTCTGCAAGTATCGACCTACCACTTTTCACGCTATACTTCTGAGGAAGCAGCGCGTGCAGAAGCACGATTCTACATTGCAGCGGCGCAACGCTTGAATCTTCCAAAGAACACCCTCATGGTTAATGACTTTGAGGATGCCAAGATGCAGCCAAACATTAATCGTAACACCCAAGCTTGGGCGGACGAAATGCGCAAAAATGGCTACACCAACTTGATGTTCTACACTAGTGCCAGCTGGTTGGATGAAAACAACCTTCGCAAGAAAGGTCCTGTCAACACCGCTCAATTTGGTCTTCAGAATTTCTGGGTTGCCCAATACCCTTCTCCAAAACTATCTGTAAACGATGCGAAAAGCTTGCGTTACAATGGAAAAGCTGGCGCGTGGCAGTTCACTTCTCAAGCGGAATTGCTTCCAGGAAAACACCTCTTTGACCACAGTGTGGACTATACCGGTCGCTTTACAGCGAACGCAAAACCTGCAGCGGATCCAACAGAAGGCAGCTTAAGTGGGAAGATTGACATTGTCAATAACGATACTATGACGGGACGCTTTGACGTTGTCATCTCAAATGTCAAGGCGCCAAATGGAGTTCGAAGTGTTTCTGTACCAATCTGGTCAGAAACAGGTGGCCAAGATGACCTTGTTTGGTATACAGCCAACCGTCAAGCAAATGGGACCTATACCGTCAATGTGAAAGCAGCGGACCATAAAAACTCAACCGGTCTATACAATGTTCACCTTTACTATGTTCAGAATAATGGACAAATGACGGGTGTGGGTGGAACAACGACGAATGTTTATTTTGGAAAACGACCAGTTGATTTAAAACCAAGTGGTACGTTAACGATTGAAAACAATAATGCTAAGTCAGGAACTTTCGACGCTGTGATCACTAATATCACAGCACCACTAGGTGTGAAGGAAGTTTTAGTCCCATCATGGAGTCTAGAAAATGGACAAGATGATCTTATTTGGCATAAGGCGACTAAGCAAACGGATGGTAGCTATCGTGTAACGATTAAGGCAAGTGAGCATAAGGGAAATAAAGGAAACTATCGTGCCGATGCTTACATCGTCGACAACTCTAACAATCGTCATTATATTGCTGAAAAAGTAGTTTCGGTTGATTATACTCGACCAAGTGGAGTCCTTACGATTGAAAACAACAATACTGCAGCAGGGACCTTTGATGCTGTTGTTAGCAACATTGTTGCCCCAAATGGACTAAAAGAAGTTTTAGTTCCATCATGGAGTCTAGAAAATGGACAAGATGACCTCATTTGGCACAAGGCAACGCGTCAAGCGGATGGTTCTTATCGTGTGACTATTAAAGCGAGTGATCATAAGAATTCAACTGGGAATTATCGGGCTGACGCCTACATGGTAGATGATTCAAATAATCGTTTTTATCTGACCGAAAAAGTAGTTGAAGTTCGTCAATCACGCCCAACTGCTTCATTAACGATCGAAAACAATAATGTTTCAACTGGTAGTTTTGATGCGGTTATTCGTAACGTGGTGGCCCCCAATGGTGTAAAGGAAATCTTAGTTCCATCATGGAGCCTTGAAAACGGACAGGATGATCTTGTATGGCACAAGGCGAATCGTCAATCTGATGGAAGTTATCGAGTGACCATTAAAGCGAGTGATCATAAAAACTCACTAGGGAATTATCGTGCAGACCTTTATGTCGTTGATAATGATAACAACCGTCATTATGTTACTGAAACGATTGTAAATGTTAAACATGATAAACCAACTGGAATCATTTCGGTTGTCAATAACAACAAAGACACAGCTACCTTTGATGTCATCATCAAGGATGTATACAGCCCTAAAGGGGTACGAGCTGTTCAAGTCCCAACTTGGTCTGATAAGGAAGGACAGGATGATCTCCGCTGGTATGAAGCGGCTCGCCAAGCGAACGGGGACTACAAGGTATCCGTCAAAGCGAGCGATCACAAGAACTCTACTGGTAAGTACCATGTTCACCTTTACTACATTCAAAATGATGGTTCTCGGATTGGTATTGGTACCACGACTACAGACGTGGAGTTCCGAAATGCGACGACCAAGACGCAAGCTGCTATCAAGAATGTCAATGCAACGAACGGGACTTATACAGTAGCTGTGGATCAAGCTCCTCAAGGTCGTCAGATTAAGAACATCCGTGTTGCTGCCTGGTCCAAAGCTCATCAAGAAAATCTTTACTGGTATTCCGCAACGCCGACAGGTATGCACACAGAGATCACAGTCTCTGCCAATAATCACGGTAATGAAGTGGGTAACTATACTACACACGTCTATGTGGACTACAAAGATGGTGGTGTTGAAGGCTTTAACCTTGGTCAAACAGCCTTGTCTCCACGAAATCAAAAGGTGAACCCACAAACAACCTATTATTCTCAACGGGATCCTCGTTGGGCTGGGAAATATTACGGTGTGAGCAATGTCGATCAGTCAGGTTGTGTGCCAACCTCTCTTGCCATGACCTTCACAGATATCCTTGGCAGAACTATTTTGCCAACAACAGTAGCTGATTATCTCTACAACAATACTGATTCATTCAACAAAGGTGAAGCAGGAACAGATTCTGATGGGATTGTAGCTGCCACTCGTAATTGGGGCTTGAAGAGCCAATTGATTAATGGAGCTGGAGGCATTGCAGAAGCCCTCATGGCTGGCAAGCATGTACTTGCTGCGGTAGGCAATAGCCAATTTACTAGCGATCCTTATACTCATGAATTGGTCTTGCATGGTTATGACAATGGAAGAACCTATGTACGCGATCCATATAATAGTGGCAACAACGGCTGGTACTCTATCAATTATCTTCATTCCATTAAGAGTAAAGACCCGATGGATAACAAGCTCGGAGCACCTTTCTTCTCAATTTTTGCATAAGCTAAACAGAAGGCCGACTTGGCCTTCTGTTTTCTTTAAAGGAGGGATAAAATCTTCTCATGATATTGTTTCTTGATCCGGCAGTTTATGCTATAATACTACTATGTGGGTACAATCCGTATAAAAATTTGTAAGGGAAGATACATGAAAAAGAAAGATCTTATTTTTTACGCAGGGACAGCTGTTTTGTTGGCCTTTTCAACACAACAAGCCAAAGCCGATGAGCAAGGTGCGTCCGATCAAACACCAGAAAATACATCAGCTGTCGTTGCAAAAACAACGACTTCATCAGAAACGCAGAATACTACAGCTAATGTGGTAGGAACTGATCAAGCAGTTCAGATAGAAAATACCGTTGCAACAGTGGCAACACCTGTTACACCGACTCCATCTTCTGACGAGGTTACTAGCGAGAAGGTTCCATCAGAGCAACCAACAACTGCTGTGGTAGCTAGTCGCGCTCCATACGGCGCACGCGCACGAGTGGTAGAAACAGAAAATAATAGTTTACCGACAGAACATGTACAGAAACCAAGTGGTACTCTCTCAATTGAAAACAGTGATCAAACTACAGGTACCTTTGATGCAGTTGTTAGTAATATCACATCTCCAGGGGGTGTGAAAGAGGTTTTGGTGCCATCATGGAGTCTAGAAAATGGCCAAGACGATCTTATCTGGCATAAGGCGACGAAGCAAACGGATGGTAGCTATCGAGTAACTATAAAAGCGAGTGAGCATAAGTGGAATAAAGGAAACTACCGTGCAGATGCTTATATTGTTGACAACTCTGGTAACCCCCACTATATCGCCGAACGAGTGGTTTCGGTTGATTATGTTCGACCAAGTGGAGTTCTGACGATTGAAAACAACAACCCAGTAGCAGGTACCTTTGATGCGGTTGTTAGCAATATTGTTGCACCAACTGGTCTAAAAGAAGTTTTAGTTCCATCATGGAGTCTTGAAAATGGCCAGGATGACCTTGTATGGCATAAGGCAACACGTCAAGCAGATGGTTCTTATCGTGTGACTATAAAAGCGAATGATCATAAGAATTCTACTGGGAATTACCGTGCTGACGCCTACATTGTAGATGATTCAAATAATCGTTTTTATCTGACTGAAAAAGTAGTTGAGGTTCACCAGGTCAAACCAAGTGGTACTGTTACAATTGAGAACAAAAATTCAGAGACAGGTACCTTTGATGCAGTTATTCGCAATGTAGTTGCCCCATATGGTTTGAAAGAGGTTCTAGTTCCTACCTGGTCTAACAAAAACGGTCAGGACGATTTAGTTTGGCATAAAGCAGAACGTCAAGATGATGGCAGCTATCGTGCGACCATCAAAGCATCTGATCATAAAAATGACACAGGTGAATTTAATGTTCATATTTACTATGTAGATCAAAATAATCAACGTAACTACATTACAGAGACTAAGACAGAAGTACATGAAGTCAAACCAAGTGGTACTGTTACAATTGAGAACAACAATACCGTAACAGGTACCTTTGACGCGGTTATTCGTAATGTTGTTGCACCAAATGGTTTGAAAGAAGTTCTGATCCCAACCTGGTCGGATTCGAACGGGCCTGATGATCTAGTATGGCACAAAGCAGTCCGTCAAAGTGATGGCAGCTATCGTGCGACCATCAAAGCTTCAGACCATAAAAATGAAGATGGGAAATACAATGTCCATGTTTATTATGTAGATCAAAATAACCAACGAAGCTACATAACAGAAACCACGACAGAAGTGCGTCAAGCCCGCCGCTCTGGTACAATCTTGATCCAAAACAACAACAAGGATACAGGAACCTTTGACGTCATCATCAAAGATGTCTACAGCCCTAAAGGTGTGCAGACTGTGCAAGTACCAACCTGGTCTGACAAAGACGGCCAAGACGACATCCGCTGGTATGAGGCGACTCGTCAAGCGAACGGAGATTACAAGGTATCTGTCAAAGCAAGCGACCACAAGAACTCTACTGGTAAGTATCATGTTCATCTTTACTACATCCAAAATGATGGATCTCGTGTAGGTGTTGGTACCACAACTACAGAAGTGGAGTTCCGAAATGCCAAGACCAAGACGCAAGCTTCTATCAAGAATGTCAATTCTGGTGCTGGAACCTATACGGTAACAGTGGATCAAGCGCCTCAGGGACGTCGGATTAAGAACATCCGTGTTGCAGCCTGGTCTCAAGCGCACCAAGAAAATCTTTACTGGTATTCAACAGCACCTTCTGGTATGCATACAGAAGTGCAGGTCTCTGCAGCAAATCACCAGTACCAATCAGGTAACTATACCACTCACGTCTATGTGGATTATGTCGATGGTGGCGTTGAAGGCTTTAACCTTGGTCAAACAGCCCTTCATCCCCGTGCGACAGTAGATCAAACTGCTTTTAGTCCTCGTGTAACGAATGGACAACGGGACCGTGTCTTACGGGCAGCAGCTAGCCTAGTGGGTGTTCGTGGCGGAACTGCAGCTCACCAACAATTGGTCAATGATTATAACAGTGTCAAACCACTTCCGGTTGGTTATGCAGTGAAGGCGACCGATGACTGGTGTGATATCTTTGTTACAACAGTCTTCCAGCGGGAAGGTTTGAGTGGTTTGATTGGCCGTGAATGTGGAGTCGAACGTCACATCCAGATCTTCAAACGCTTGGGCATCTGGAATGAAGATGGTACCACTACACCAAAAGCAGGGGACATCATCACCTTTAACTGGGATCAAAATAGCCAACAAAATAATGGCTTTGCCGATCACATCGGAATTGTCGAAAGCGTCTCAAACGGAATCATTCATACCATTGAAGGAAACTCCAACAACCAAGTCCGTCGCAATACCTACCGAATCGGACATGGTAATATCCGTGGATTTGCAACCCCACGTTATCAATAATAAAAAAGAAGCCTGTGGCTTCTTTTTTGAATGCAGATAAGTTTTTAAAATAAAATGAGAGATTCTGTTAATTGTTTTAAATGATTTTTATCTTTTGAATTATTCGATAATGACTGGAGACTTTACGCAGTGAGAAAAGTGCTTGAAATATTAGAATTTCAAGCACTCGGGAGTTTTGAGACGTTGGGCTCAAAACTAAGTCATGGAACTTCTTTGAAGTTCGCTGACGTCCGTACTCACTTAAGGAAAGTCTCTAAGAAGACTATTTCAGTTCTTTTCTCATTTTTTCAACCCTTCTTCGAAACTCTTAGAAGGGGCTTCGACTTGGATGGTTTCAAGGGTTAATGGATTGGTGAAGGTCAAGCGGTGGGCATGGAGCATGAGTCGCTCTCCGCGTGCAGGGTTATAGAGAGGGTCTCCGACAATCGGGTGCCCATGATGGGAGAGGTGCACCCGGATCTGATGGGTACGCCCCGTCTTAAGCTGGCATTTGACCAGGCTGTTTCGCCCGATTTTTTTCAGTTGTGTCACCTGGGTTTCTGCATACTGTCCCTTGCGTGGATCGACCAGGCGCTTGCGCCGATCGTGGCGATCGCGTCCGATTTTATCCTTGTAGACGATGGTTTTTTGTGCTAAGCTACCTTGGATCAAGGCCCAGTACTCGCGTTGGATGTTTTTATCTTCCAAAATGCGGTTGAGAATGGGCAGGATAAAAGGGCTTTTAGCAAATAAAATCGCTCCGCTGGTTTCCTTATCTAGGCGGTGCACGACGTAGCAGGTGGATCCAACATAGCTGGAAACATGGTTGAGAAGAGCAATTTCTGTCGGCTCATTGGCATGGGTTTTCATACCTTCAAGCTTATTGACGATGATGACATGCTCATCCTGATAGAGCTCTTCGACCAGACTCGGGTCTCCGGCTGGGAGCTCTTTTTCAGGGTAATCGTCCGCGTCAAAGATCAGCTGGATCTGGTCTCCTTTTTGAACGGGGCTCTGCCAGTTGATGGTCTCGCCATTGACCAAGACGTGTTTCTTGGTTCGTAAAAAATGCCGGATCTTACGGGGAATGAGGAAGTAGTCCTCAAGCAACTCTTTCACAGTCATCTGGGGAAAGGATTGTGGAATGGTAAATTGATAGTTCATGACCCTATTGTAGCAAAATCTAAGCTTAAAGAAAACTAAATGGGAGAAGGGGATGAGCTATCTTTTCTTGCTAGGACAAGGATAAGGTGTTACAATAACAGGTATGAATAGAATAAAAGAATTATTTGAAAACCTGATCACTTTTTTTAGAAAGGATCATCCGCCCAAAGCGGTGGCAGAAGAAGTGCCAGACACGGAACTACCGGAAGAGACAGTAGAGCCGACCTATAGTCGCTCAGGCAAGCACAGAAGCAAGCCTCTCTCTCAGCATCCCTTCCGTCGTTTTTGGCGCAGATTCCATTTGACCAAGATTCTCCTGATCATTGGGCTAGGCTTTAGCCTCTTGACAGGGGGCTATCTTTTCTACCTTGCTAAGACGACCAACGTCAAGGATTTGCAGAATGCACTGAAGGCGACTACCATTATCTATGATAAGAATGGGGACCAGGCGGGAAGTTTGACCGGGCAAAAAGGAACCTATGTCGAACTCGATGCCATTAGTGAGAATCTGCAAAATGCCGTGGTCGCAACAGAAGACCGGAGCTTTTACAAGAATAGCGGGATCAACTATGGTCGCTTCTTCTTAGCGATTTTGACCCTGGGTCGCTCAGGTGGTGGGTCGACCATCACCCAGCAGCTAGCCAAGAATGCTTACCTGTCTCAGGACCAGACGGTGGAGCGTAAGGCCAAGGAATTCTTCCTGGCGCTTGAAATCAATAAGAAATACAGTAAAAAAGAAATCCTCACCATGTACCTCAACAATGCCTATTTTGGAAATGGGGTTTGGGGAATTGAGGATGCTTCCAAGAAGTATTTTGGGGTTTCAGCCAGTCAATTAAGTCTGGATCAGTCTGCGGTTCTCGCCGGTATGCTCAAGGGACCTGAGATCTATAACCCGCTCTACTCAGTAGAAAATGCGACCAATCGCCGCAATACGGTCCTCCAAAATATGGTGGCGGCTGGTTATATTGACCAGAAAACGGCTGATCAGTCGGCGGCTGTGGATATCCATGGCCAACTGGTCGATGCCTATGAAGGCAAGTCGGAGGATTACCGCTACCCATCCTATTTTGATGCGGTCATCAATGAAGCGGTCAATGAATACGGCCTGACCGAAGAAGACATTGTCAAAAATGGCTACCGGATCTACACCGAGCTGGATCAAAATTACCAAGCAAGCATGCAGGTGATCTATGACAATACGGCCCTCTTCCCAGTGGCGGCAGACGGTACGCGCGCGGAATCTGGTAGTGTCGCCCTCGATCCTAAAACCGGAGGGGTTCGGGCCCTCGTAGGGCGTGTCGGAAGCGATCAAAATCCAGGTTTCCGTACCTACAACTACGCTACCCAGGCTGCCCGTAGTCCAGGATCAACCATCAAACCTTTGGTTGTCTATAGCCCAGCTGTTGCTGAAGGTTGGTCGACCAATAAGGAATTGGACAATAGTACCACCCAATATGGAAGCTATGAGGTTAATAACTATGCGGGAATCCAGTCGAGCCCAACGGTACCGATGTACCAGGCCTTGGCAGAATCCCTTAACCTTCCAGCTGTAGCGACCGCTAATGATTTGGGTCTCGATACGGTCTTTGAATACGGGAAAAAATTCGGGCTCAACATGGATAAGGTGGACAAGTCGCTTGCCGTTGCTTTGGGAGCTGGTGTGACAACCAATCCGATGCAGATGGCCCAAGCCTATGGAACTTTTGCAAACGGCGGGGTCATGAATGATGCCCACCTCATTACCAAGATCGAAAATGCCAGTGGTCAAGTGGTCAAGAGCCACAGCCAGAAATCAACTCGAGTGCTTAGTGGGTCAACGACAGATAAGATGACCAATATGATGCTAGGTACCTTCAGTAATGGTACGGGGGTTAACGCTGCGCCTTATGGCTATACCATGGCAGGGAAAACCGGTACGACAGAGACCAGCTTTAACAAGGACCTCTCTGGAGACCAGTGGGTGATCGGCTACACGCCAGATGTGGTCATCAGTCAATGGCTTGGTTTCCCAACGACCGATGAAAATCACTACCTGACGGACAGTAGTGCTGGAACGGCGTCCGAGATCTTCCGCAATGTTGCCAACAGTGTTCTGCCTTATACAGACGGTACCCAGTTTGACTCGGTGAAGAACTCTTATGCTGAAAACGGTATTGCACCAGTCGGAGAAGAAACGACAGAAACAGATAGCAAAGAAGACAAAGGTTTCTTTGAGGATGTCAAAGAAAAAGCGTCGAATATGGTCGATAATGCGAAGAAAGCAATCGACGAGGCCGATATCCCAGGAAAAGCGAAAAATGCTTGGGATACCTTCAAAGGCTGGCTTGGCTTCTAATAAAAAAACGATTCAGAAATTTTTCTGAATCGTTTTTTTATTTAGAGTTCACTATCTGACAAGCTAAAGGTATCGCCGTGTTGGAGATCCCCGTACTGGTAGCCCCGTTTGAACCAGCGCATGCGTTGTTCCGAAGTTCCGTGGGTAAAGCTATCTGGTACCGAGTAGCCGTAGGCTTGCTCTTGGAGAGTGTCGTCCCCGACGGCATGGGCTGCATTCATGGCTTCTTCGATATCGCCGATATCCAGAAGGTTTCGGTCTTGAATGGAGCGGGCCCAGACACCGGCTAGATAATCTGCTTGTAGCTCGATGCGGACACTGATGGCATTTCGTTCCTTTTCAGAAAGACCTTGTTGCATCCGATGGTATTTGCCAAGGATTCCCAGCTCGTTTTGTACGTGGTGGCCGACTTCGTGGGCGATGACGTAGGCCATAGCAAAGTCACCGCTTGCCTTGTATTTGGTTGTCAATTCCTTGTAGAAGCTCATATCCAAATAAATCTTTTTGTCGGTTGGACAGTAGAAGGGACCAGCCGATGCTTGCCCAACTCCACAGCCTGTCTTTGTCCGTCCGGTATAGAAGACTAGTTTGGGCTCCTGGTAGGTCCGTCCTTCGGCTTGAAAGACCTTGTGCCAATGATCTTCTGTTGTGGCAAGGACCTTGCTGACGAACTCAGCATCTGCATCGTCGACATGGGTCTTGTTGGTGCGCGTGATCTGGCTAGACTGGTAAGAATGAGAAGTCTCGTTTCCAAAGAGTCCACCAAGACTAGCGCCACCACCTCCTAGAAGAACCAGAAGAAGGATGAGGACGATCTTACTCTTGAAGCTTCCAGGCGATAGTAAGATCTGTAAAATCCCCCCGCCAAGGTTACTGTTTCCTGAAGATTGGGAGTAGCTTTGCCCTCGACGGTCTTCGATATTTCTACTTTCTTTTAGGTTATCACTTTTCATATTCGTCTCCTTTTGTTTTATTTTACCAAAAATGAGGAAAAAACCTGAGTGATAACGCTTTAGATTTGCTTTTTTCTTGACAGGAGATTTTCTGTCCTTGTCAAAACGTGGAAAACTTGCTATAATGGGGTGAACGGAGGCGTTATGGCATTAAAAAAAGCAAGTCTAGCGTGTACGGTTTGTGGGTCACGCAATTACTCCATTAAGTTGAGTGGGACGCCAAAACCAACACGTCTAGAAGTCAATAAATTCTGCAAGCATTGCAGCAAGTATACCATCCATAAAGAAACACGATAGGAGAGAGTTGTGAAATTCATTAAAGATATTTTCGTCTTACTAAAAGATACAACTTGGCCAAATCGCAAGGAAAGATGGAAAAACTTTATCTCAGTGATTGAGTACACCGCTTTCTTTGTTGCATTGATTTATTTGTTCGACAAAGTCATTGCACGTGGCCTATTGCACATGATCAATTTCTTTTAAGAAAAGAAGCCAGGTGGGATCCCCAGGGTCCCACTTTTTGTAGTCTTTTCTTAAAAATAAATCAGCAAACCTCTTTGCATTCCTGCAAAATGTGGTATAATGAAGCTAGGAAAAGGAAAGCCAAGAGGCTTTTTTTAGTATGTTCACAAAAGCTCGAGCAGGCTAAACAGAAAGAAAGGATGCCCAAATGGACAGTTTTGATAAAGGCTGGTTTGTACTACAAACCTACTCAGGATATGAAAACAAGGTAAAAGAGAATCTTTTGCAACGTGCACAAACTTACAATATGTTAGAAAACATCTTGCGCGTAGAGATTCCAACTCAAACCGTACAAGTTGAGAAAAATGGTAAAACAAAAGAAATCGAAGAAAACCGCTTCCCAGGTTATGTCTTGGTAGAAATGGTCATGACAGATGAAGCTTGGTTTGTCGTTCGGAATACACCGAACGTTACTGGTTTCGTTGGATCCCACGGGAACCGTTCAAAACCAACTCCATTGTTGGAAGAAGAAATCCGCAGCATCTTGCTCTCTATGGGTCAAACCGTTCAAGAGTTTGATTTGGATGTCAAGGTGGGCGACACAGTTCGCATCATCGACGGTGCTTTCACAGACTATACTGGTAAGATCACTGAAATTGATAACAACAAGGTGAAAATGGTCATTTCTATGTTCGGTAACGATACGGTTGCAGAAGTGAATTTGAACCAAATTGCTGAATTGTAAAAAAAATAGAACCCTCCAAGAAAAACTTGGAGGGTTCTTTGTATGGATCGTTATTGATTTTTATCCAGGCCTGTGATCTTTTTTAACTGCTTGGTTTCTGCAGCAGACGTAACATTGAAGATCTTATTTCCTTGTGTAGAAAAGCTAGATTCATCTCCGTTGCTATCTTTATAGACATAGCTGGTCCCATTTTCTGAACGCATAATGGCATAGGGTTTTCCGAGACGTTCGAGGGCCGTTTTTGGTGTATCGGATTTGGAAATGCTGCTAGTAGACTGGTGGTTGGCATCGCCCCCTCTTAGTCGGAAGGTGATATCTGTTAACACATTATTGCGGAAGAAAGCCATGATATCGCCATTGTCTGTTGCCCATACATTGACTCCATCGCCAGGATTCGCACTGTCTGTACTACTTACGGGGTGACCAAAGGCTGCAACTACGTCATCGTAACTGCTTCTTTCTTTTGGCCCACCAACCTCTTGTCCATCTTCGGTTCTTAATACAAAACCGGTGGTAGGGTGGAGGTTCTTGAGCTTTTCGATCTCAGGAATGGATGCAGCTCCTGGCACATATTGGAGAGATGCGCCATCATCTGGATCCAAACTGAAGCGGCCTGAAAAATCATCTGAGCTACTACTGTCTGAAGAAGTGCTCGACGATTTACTAGATGATGCTTTGGTAGAAGATTGTTTGATCGGTTTTCTGGAGCTAGAAGCTGTTTTTGCTGGTTGCGCAGAATTGGCGGGTGAGCAAGCGGCTAGTGTCACTAGTGAAAGAAGACCGATCGTAAAGAAACGAATGTTTTTCATAAATACCCTTTCTAATGTGCTTCGCCGATCAGGCGAGGTTTTATTATATCAATAATCAAGGAATGGGGCAAATGGCAACAAAAAAAACCCCCTATTGCTAGGGGAATTTTTAAAAGATAAAAGATGATAAAAAATTTTATTATCAAGGCGGTAGACGGATTTGAACCGACGATCAAGCTTTTGCAGAGCCGTGCCTTACCACTTGGCTATACCGCCATAACATATAATATTGTAACCTAAAAAACAAGATAGGTCAAGAAAAACTTTTTACGTCAAACAACTTTAGAAAACCATTTCATCGTAGGGATTGAAAAAATCTCTCAAATAGCTTGCGAATTCTAGTGATTTCTGCTATACTTATAGAGTTGTCTAAGACAGCAAATACTCATCTCGGATCCATTGTGGCACCGTTGCCCTTGTGGTCGTGCTGCAAGTTGACGTCTGAGAGAGGAGAAAAAAACAAAAAAGGAGAAACTACTCATGGCAGTAATTTCAATGAAACAACTTCTTGAGGCTGGTGTACACTTCGGTCACCAAACTCGTCGCTGGAACCCTAAGATGGCTAAGTACATCTTCACAGAACGTAACGGAATCCACGTTATCGACTTGCAACAAACTGTAAAATATGCAGACCAAGCATACGACTTCATGCGTGATGCAGCTGCAAACGATGCAGTTATCTTGTTCGTAGGTACTAAGAAACAAGCTGCTGATGCTGTTGCAGAAGAAGCTGTTCGTGCAGGTCAATACTTTATCAACCACCGTTGGTTGGGTGGAACTCTTACTAACTGGGGAACAATCCAAAAACGTATCGCTCGTTTGAAAGAAATCAAACGCATGGAAGAAGATGGAACTTTTGAAGTTCTTCCTAAGAAAGAAGTTGCATTGTTGAACAAACAACGCGCTCGTCTTGAAAAATTCTTGGGCGGTATCGAAGACATGCCTCGTATCCCAGACGTAATGTACGTTGTGGATCCACATAAAGAACAAATCGCTGTTAAAGAAGCTAAGAAATTGGGTATCCCAGTTGTAGCGATGGTCGACACAAACACTGACCCAGATGATATCGATGTTATCATCCCAGCGAACGATGACGCTATCCGTGCTGTTAAATTGATCACTGCGAAAATGGCTGACGCTGTTATCGAAGGACGTCAAGGTGAAGACAGTGTTGCTACAGTAGAAGCTGAATTGGCAGCTACTGAAGGTCAAGCTGATTCAATCGAAGAAATCGTTGAAGTTGTAGAAGGCGACAACGCTTAATTTCATTCAATAAGTAACGAACCTAAGAGGGCAGGGCTCAGCCCGACCCTCTTATTTTATTAAAAAATATAGGAGAACAAAAATGGCAGAAATTACAGCTAAGCTTGTAAAAGAATTGCGTGAAAAATCTGGTGCCGGTGTCATGGACGCTAAAAAGGCATTGGTTGAAGTTGAAGGTGATATCGAAAAAGCGATCGAATTGCTTCGCGAAAAAGGTATGGCTAAAGCAGCTAAGAAAGCTGACCGTGTTGCCGCTGAAGGTTTGACTGGTGTTTATGTAGACGGTAACGTTGCAGCAGTTGTTGAAGTTAATGCTGAAACTGACTTCGTTGCGAAAAACGCTCAATTCGTTGAATTGGTAAACGCAACAGCGAAAGTGATCGCTGAAGGTAAACCAGCTAACAACGAAGAAGCTCTTGCTTTGACAATGCCTTCAGGTGAAACTCTTGAAGCTGCATACGTATCTGCAACAGCTACAATCGGTGAAAAGATTTCATTCCGTCGTTTTGCTTTGCTTGAAAAAACAGATGCACAACACTTCGGTGCTTACCAACACAACGGTGGACGTATCGGTGTTATCTCTGTGATCGAAGGTGGAGACGAAGCGCTTGCTAAACAAATCTCAATGCACATCGCTGCAATGAAACCAACTGTTCTTTCATACAAAGAATTGGATGAACAATTCGTGAAAGATGAATTGGCACAATTGAACCACGTCATCGACCAAGATAACGAAAGCCGTGCAATGGTTGGTAAACCAGCTCTTCCACACTTGAAATTCGGTTCAAAAGCACAATTGACTGACGAAGTGGTTGCTCAAGCTGAAGAAGATATCAAAGCTGAATTGGCAGCTGAAGGTAAACCAGAAAAAATCTGGGATAAAATCATCCCAGGTAAAATGGATCGCTTCTTCTTGGACAACACAAAAGTTGACCAAGCCTACACTCTTCTTGCACAAGTCTACATCATGGATGACAGCAAGACAGTGGAAGCTTACCTTGAATCAGTAAATGCTTCAGTTATCGAATTCGTTCGTTTTGAAGTTGGTGAAGGTATTGAAAAAGCTTCAAATGACTTTGAAGCAGAAGTTGCAGCTACAATGGCAGCGGCTCTTAACAACTAAGAATAAAAAAATAAGAGGTTTCGAAGGAAGCCTCTTTTTTGTAAGATAAATTCATCTAAATATCTTTCCTTAGGTGAGTACGGACGTCAGCGAACTTCAAAGAAGTTCCATGACTTAGTTTTGGACCTAAGGTTCCAAAACTCCCGAGTGCTAGAAACATGATTATTTCTAGCACTTTTCTCACAGCGGAAAGTTTTAGTAGATGACTGAGTAATTCTAATAAATAAATTTTTTTGTTTTATAGAATTTATTAAATTTGTAAAAAAACAGTTTGTCTATACTCTTAGAGGAACGGAAACCTCTTTTGCTTAATGTGCGAAGGTATCGATTCCTAGAAGCAGGGACAGGGTCCCCATGATGAGGCCGGCTAGTATCACTCCGAGCATGACTGCGAGGCTACTGCGTTTGAAGTCCCAGTCAAGGATGGAGGCCGCAAGAGCTCCGGTCCAGGCACCAGTTCCCGGAAGAGGGATTCCCACAAAGAGCAATAAGGCCCAGAAGATTCCCTTGTCTCCTGCAGCTTTTTCTAATTTCTGTCCGCCTCTATGGCCCTTATTGAGACACCAGCTAAAAAAGCCTCCGATGATCGGTTTTTTTGCCCCCCAAGTGAGGATATGGCGGGCGAAGAAGAAGATCAGAGGGACAGGGAGAAGATTTCCGATCACTCCGATCAGGAGCGCTGTCCATAAGGGAATACCATTTGCAATGGCAAAAGGGATGGCCCCGCGCAATTCAACAAGGGGAACCATGGAGATCAGGAAGGTAAAGATATATTTCATTAGTCAAGCCTTTCGATTAGTCTTCTTCATTCTATCGTATCTTCCTTCAATTGACAACTATTCCAGCTTTGGAATGAACTTTTTAAATCTTTTATCTTGACTTTCTGGTGGAGGAAGCATATAATAGAGACATAGTTAATTAGAATCATTATAAAAAAGGAGAAACGATATGACAACTATGAAACATGAAGCAGCTACTGATGTAGCAACTTTTGCACCTTCTAATAAAGAAACTCTTCCAGAAACAAAAGCCCTCTTGAACCAAGTCGTAGCAGATCTCTACGTCGCTCACATTGCCCTTCACCAAGTACACTGGTATATGCGTGGACGTGGCTTTATGGTTTGGCATCCAAAGATGGACGAATACATGGACAGCTTGGATGCAACCTTGGATGAAGTGAGCGAACGCTTGATCACTCTTGGTGGCGCGCCATATTCTAGCATGACTGAATTTTTGGAACACAGCAATATTGAAGAACGCCGTGGAACATTTACGAAAAATGTAGAAGAAAGCTTGACACGTGTTCTTGAAATCTTCCATTACCTTGACGGCCTTTACCAAAAAGCTTTGGATGTTACCGACGCTGAAGGCGACGATGTAACCAACGATATCTTTGTTGGGGCTAAAGCAGAACTTGAAAAGAACATTTGGATGGTGGCAGCTGAACTTGGTCAAGAACCAGGATTATAAGATCATAAAAAAAATAGAAGCCATTGGCTTCTATTTTTTTGGTGTTTTTTCTAGTGGGAAAAATTAGTAGAAATTTATTTAGGAAGGATAAATCCATTCGATGTGAGGTGCGCGTTCTTTAATTTGCTTTTGTATTGTATTAAAATCGGCTCCTTCTGCATTTGAAAAATTCACCTTGTCGAGTAGTTTGTCCTTCTTATCATAAAAATAAAGAAAGCGATCTGTATAAGTAACATCGTTAGCGGAGCTAGTCTTTATTTTGTATTCTATTTTATGGATGTCGCTATATTTCATCTGTAACTGGTTTCGATATGCATTTCCAATAGTATAGATAGCATCATCAGTGATAGTGAGGAGGGGAGGCTCAATTGCTGTCATCCCATTGTAGCAGGCGATAAGTAAGAAGGAAGCGATAGAAAATCCGGTGAATACAAGAAAAAGAAAAAGAAAATCATCATTATTTCTTGAACTTGAAAGCTGAGAGGCTTCGGTATTCCTTGCGGACGTGATTTGATTCTGGGTTGAAGAGTAGTGAAGTTCTTGCCTTGAACTAGAGAAGGTCCCTTGGGGAGTTGATTTTACTTGAGAACCTGATTGGATTGCTTGAAATAGAAAAATTAAAATCATCACGATTATAGGAACGATAGAATAGGAATAAGAAATTTTTTCTTTTTTATATTCTATTTTTTCACTCATAGGTAAACCTCATTTTTTTACATTAGTTGAACCATTTTATCATATTTTTATTACGGGTAGGTAACAAATAAAGCTTGTTTGTACTAATTAAAGGAATTCTTAATCTAACTATAGTTGGAGCGAAATCGAGGCCTATCGCTCCTCTTTTTTTGGTATAGTTAATATGTGATTTTCTGTAAGCATTCGCAGGTATAAGAAAGCGCTTACAAATTTAATTGTTAATCCTAAGAGGAGGTTTTTATGGGAAAGTCTTTTTTTTGAAAAGCGTCCTGTTTTTAGTATTCGTAAGCTCTCAGTTGGAGCTTGTTCTGTTGTGATTGGGATTTCTGCCTTGGGACTTTCAAGGGTCCATGCGGAAGAAAAGCCAGCCCTCGAAAGTGAACCGACTTCGATGGAGACACCAAGTGTTGTGACGGAAAACTCAGAAGCGGAAGTTCCTGGAGCTGGTGCAAGAGTTTCAGAAGCTCCAGCTGTCATCACCCCTACCAGAGCTGAGGAAAAGCCAGCCCCTCAAGGAGAGGGCCAGCCTGTTTCTACTTCATCTGAGCGTGCTACAGGAACGGAAGAAACTGCTGCTCCAGATCAAAATCGTGTAGCGGAGGATATTGTGCAAGATCGAGAACGTGATTTTAATAAAGATTGGTATTTTAAATTAAATGCGGCTCCTGGTGCAGAAGGGCGTCAAGTGGATGTCAAGGATTGGAAAAAATTAGATCTTCCTCATGACTGGTCTATTTTCTTTGATTTTGATCACAACTCTCCTGCTCAAAATGAAGGGGGGCAATTAAACGGTGGGGATGCTTGGTATCGTAAGACCTTCCGTTTGGACGACAAGGATCTAGATAAGAAGGTCCGCTTGGAATTTGGCGGGGTTTATATGGATTCCAAAGTCTATGTAAACGGACAATTCGTTGGTCATTATCCAAATGGCTACAATGCCTTTTCTTATGATATTACTCCTTATTTGAATGCGGATGGAAGCGAGAATACCATCGCCGTTCATGTGGTCAATCAACAACCAAGTAGCCGTTGGTATTCTGGTAGTGGGATTTACCGAGATGTTAAGCTGAGTGTAACGGACAAGGTTCATTTAGCGCAGTATGGGACAACGATTACGACCCCTCAGTTGGAAAAACAGAAAAATGGGGCAGTAGATACAGTGGTGAAGAGCCGCATTGTCAACCAGGATGATCAAGCTCATAGTATTTATGCGGAATATGAAATTGTCGATCAAAATGGCCAAGTGGTGAGCGAAAAAACGCGCAGTGAAGCACAAGCTGTTCTAGCAGGTCAAGAGATCAATCTATCTCAAACCCTCCATGTTGAAAAACCAACCCTCTGGGATGTGAAAACGGATCATCCAGCTCTCTATACCTTGTATACGCGGGTTTATCGGGATTCGCAGTTGGTCGATGTGCAAAAGGAACGCTTTGGTTATCGCTATCTCAACTGGACGCCAGAAGGTGGCTTCTTCCTCAATGGGGTGGCGACGAAATTCCACGGGGTATCCCTTCACCATGACCACGGGGCTCTTGGAGCTGAGGAAAATTACAAGGCTGAATACCGTCGTCTCAAACAGATGAAGGACATGGGAGTCAATGCCATCCGGACGACCCACAACCCAGCCAGTGAACAAACCTTAAAAATTGCTGCTGAGTTGGGCTTGATGGTCCAAGAAGAAGCTTTTGATACCTGGTATGGTGGCAAGAAACAATACGATTACGGTCGTTTCTTTGAAAAGGATGCCACTCACCCAGAAGCTCGTAAGGGGGATACTTGGTCCGATTACGATCTACGGACCATGGTAGAGCGGGGCAAGAACAATCCAGCCATTGTCATGTGGTCGATCGGTAATGAAGTCGGTGAAGCAGATGGTTCAGACAAATCTGTCGCAACCGTTCGTCGGTTGGTCAAGACCATCAAGGACGTGGATGCAACCCGCTATGTCACCATGGGAGCTGATAAATTCCGCTTTGGTGATGGATCAGGAGGCCATGAAAAGGTAGCAGCAGAGCTTGATGCGGTTGGATTTAACTATTCAGAAGCTAACTATGAAAGCTTACGGGCCAAACATCCAAACTGGCTCATTTATGGTTCTGAAACCTCTTCTGCAACGCGGACACGGGGCTCATACTATCATCCTGAAAGAGAATGGGTCGGTAGCAACCAAGAAGACCGCCACTATGAACAATCAGACTACGGCAATGACCGGGTTGGTTGGGGGCGTACAGCGACCGCCTCTTGGACCTTTGACCGTGATCATGCCGGCTATGCGGGACAATTTATCTGGACCGGTACCGACTATATCGGTGAGCCAACCCCATGGCACAACCAAAATGACACACCTGTGAAAAGTTCTTACTTCGGTATTGTCGATACGGCCGGCCTTCCAAAGAATGATTTTTACCTCTACCAAAGTCAATGGGTATCGGCCGAGAAACATCCGATGGTGCATCTCTTGCCACATTGGAACTGGGACAATCCAGAATTAGCCAATCGTGTCATGGATGAAGAAGGACGGATCCCTGTTCGGACCTTCTCCAATGCCCACAGTGTGGAACTGATTGTCAATGGGGAATCACAAGGAGTCAAGACCTTTACCAAGAAGACCACAGCTGATGGCCGGACCTACCAAGAAGGGGCAAATCCGGATGAACTTTATCTAGAGTGGTTGGTCCCTTATGTGCCAGGTAAAGTAGAAGCTATTGCGCGCAACGAAGCAGGAGAAGTGATCGCGAAAGATCAAGTCGAAACAGCCGGCAAGCCTGCGGGTGTTCGTTTGTTGAAAGAAGAACACGCGATTGCAGCGGACGGCAAAGATTTGACCTATATTACCTACGAAATCGTCGATGAAGAAGGCCGTGTCGTACCAACTGCCAATAATTTGGTACATTTCCATTTGCATGGACAAGGCCAAATTGTCGGTGTCGATAATGGGGAGCAAGCCAGCCGTGAACGCTACAAAGCGCAGGAAGATGGCTCATGGCAACGCAAAGCCTTCAACGGCAAAGGGGTTGTGATTGTCAAATCAACTGAGCAGGCGGGAGCCTTTACTCTGTATGCAGACTCAGATCGCTTGCAATCAGACCAAGTCAGCCTCTTTACAGGTAAGAAGGACCAAGCAGAACGCACTGTATTAGGTGTGGAACCTGTTCGACAAAGTGCTTATCTAGGAGAAAAACCAACCTTGCCAAGTAAGGTCAATGTGGTCTATAGTGATGGCAAGGCCCAAGAAGAAGCCGTTGAATGGGATGCGGCAGACTATAGCCGTGCTGGCCAAGTCCGTGTGACAGGTCATGTTCAAGGACGCACGGTCGAAGCTCTGGTCGATGTGATCGGCGTGGAACAAGTCCTTCCAGTCATCAAACAAATCCCACAAGGAGCAGATCTAGCAACGGTGGATAAGGCTGTGCAATTAGTCTTCACTGATGGGACCACTGCCCACTATGAGGTCGATCAATGGACCTTGGAAGCTGGTCAAGAAGATCAATTGTCTACACCGGGAGCACGCTTGAAGGCGACAGGACTCCTAGGCAATGGGGAAACGGTCCAAGCGACACTAGTGGTTGCAGGAGGAGATGTAACCAAGGCTAAGAAACCAACGGTTCAGCTAGATGGAGTAGCTCTTCCAAAATTTGGTAGTGGCAACCATACCATTTTCCGTTCCCTCGCTTATGGTCAAGAGCCAGGTCAAGTCACAGCAAGTGCAGAAAATGCTCAAGTGACGGTCCTACAAGCTAATCGTGAAAATGGTTTGAAGGCTCAAATTTTTGTGACTGCTCAGGATACGGGAGCTGTACAGACCTATGTAGTTCAATTCCAAGAAGAAAGTCCGCAGATCCAGCGCCTAGAATTGCGTCTGCCAGAAGGACAGGAACTCAAGGAAGACCAAACGGTACCACTTGAAGTCATTGCCCATTACCAAGATGGTAGCCAGGCAAGTCTCAAAGCAGATCAAATCGATGTGAAGACAAGAGCTGGTAGCCAAGGAAAAGCCGTCGCAACCAATAAAGGTTTGGAATTGCGAGAAGCAGGATTGGTTCATTTAGAAGCCAACTTCCAAGGACAAACGGGAGAAGTCAGCTTTACCATCACACCAAATCCTGAAGAAAAGACGGTTGTCAAGGTGCGTCCTGTACGGATTAGTACAGATCGAAACATTTTGCCAGCTCTTCCAGAGACCGTCTTGGTCGAGTATGACAAGGGATTCCCGAAAGAAAAACGCGTGACCTGGGATGCTGTGACCGCAGATCAAGTCAAGGATTACCATAGCTTTACAGTCACAGGTCATGTAGAGGGTGTGGAAAAAGAAGCCCAAGCTCAAGTGACGGTTGAAGGCATTATCGCTGTAGAAGAAGTCAGCACCACCACTCCAGTCGGCGAAAAACCAGCTCTTCCAGAAAGCGTGCGGACCTATCACTCTAATGGTAAGACCTATACAGCTAAGGTGGCCTGGGATGCGGTCGATCCGCAACTCTTGGCCCAAGAAGGAGAAGTTGTCCTAGCAGGCCGTGTAGAAGGAACCAACCTTCCAACACGTCTTCATATTCGTGTTTCCGCAAACACAGTCAAGGGAGCCAATGTAGCAGAGCAATGGACAGGATCTGTCTTGCCGCTCGCTTTTGCAAGTGACTCTAACGATGCGGATCCAGTCGCTAAGGTCAATGACAAGGTCATCTCCTTTACCGATGCTCCGGCTAATCGTTGGACCAACTGGGGCCGTAACAATGCGGAAGATTCTGTCGGTATCTTGTTTGGGGATTCTGGTATCTTGACCAAGCGAGCAGTGGACAACCTCCATGTTGGTTTCCACGAAGACCACGGCGTTGGGGCTCCAAGTGAGTATGTGATTGAGTACTATACAGGGGAACAAATCCCAACAGTTCCAAGCAATCCAAATCGTGTCAAAGACGAAACAGACCATCCATTTAACAATCCAGCTAACTGGAAAGAAGTCAGCAACCTAACCGTTGAAGAACCGGTAGCAGCTGGTAAGATGAATCATTTCAGTTTTGATAAAGTCGACACCTATGCTGTTCGTATCCGTATGAAGACGCCAGAAGGCAAGCGTGGAAGCTCTATTTCAGAGATTCAGATTTTTGCCAATAAGGTTGCGGCAGAAGAGAAGAGCCAGTTGACCATTCGCGTCAATGGCGATGTATTGCCAGGTGTCAACCCAAGTGTGACCGATTACTACATTGATGCGCGTGATCGGGCTTATCCACAAGTGGAAGCGACAGCCAGCCATCACGGTCTTGCAACGGTTGTGCCAAGTGTCCATGAAGGGGAGCCAATCCGTGTCATCCATAAAGCGGAAGATGGTACCATCTTACAAGAATATCGCCTCCATCTCACAAGTGATGCAGAAAAACTGAAACAAGCTGCCCCAGTAGCAGTGGAAGCAGGTAGCCGCTTTGTGAAAGTCGGTCAAGATCTGGTTCTACCATCTACCGTAGGTGTCTACTTCCAAGGGGATACAGGCTATGAACGCAAGGAACTGACGGTGGACTGGAAGCCTCTACCAGCTGATGCGCTTTCTCACGAAGGCAGCTTCACGCTGGAAGGAAAAGTCATTGGCTATGATCTGACAGCTCAGCTGACCGTCCGGGTATCAGAAAAGACAGGAGAAAACCTCTCTGTGAACCGTGACTACAATGCAGAAGATACCAGGGCATTTGCTAGTGAAACCAATGATCTCGATCCAAATCAAATCGACTATATCGATTACATCAATGATGGTGGCTACAACGAGTACTATCGCTGGACCAACTGGAAGAGAGAACCGGATCAAACTGAAGTATTTGCTGGTCTTATCTTCAAGAAAAATGGTCAAGTAACAGAGCGTTTGGTCAATAAAGTAGCGGTCGACTTCTTTGCAGATCAGGAAACAGGTCTGCCAACGAAAACTGTTCTTGAACGCTACATTGGTCCAGACTTTGATGTTCCGGATGATTATGGCAATCTGAAGAATCTTCCAGATCATCCATTTAACCAAGCCTCAAACTGGGAAGAAATCCCGTATAGCTTGGATTATGACTTTGAACCGGGCTATATCTCCAACCTTAGCTTCAATGAAACAAGAACCAAAGCGATCCGCTTAAGAATGGTTCGAAATGAGAATCTAAAAGGGATTGGAATTATTGAACTGAGTGCCTATGCACCAACGGAAGAAGCTCGGGCAACAACTGATGTCACCATCCAAGTGAATGGTAAAGACCTAGAAGGTTTTAAACCAGATGTGACAGATTATCATCTAGAGTATGAGGGAGACCGTCCAATCGTTTCCGCACAAGGCAAGAATGGAACAGCCGTTACGGTCGTGGATGCTAAAAGCGCCAATGCTCCTGTTCTTGTCAAGGTTGTCTCAGAAGATGGCAAGGTCGAAAAAGTATATCAACTTTCTCTCTCCGCAAAAGCACCTACAGGCTCAGCCATTCCTGAAGAAGGAGTTAAGAATCTGGTTCATACCAAGCCAGAGTTGGTGATTGAGCCAGAAGAGATGGACTTTGAACGCTTAGAACGTCCAAATGCGGATCTTCCAAAAGGTGAGAAACGTGTGGTTCAAGAAGGTCAAAAAGGCCGCAAATTGCGCTTGGTGGAAGTTTCTCAAGAAAATGGTGTGGAAAGCCGGAAGGAACTAGATGCCTTTGTAGAACTAGATCCAGTGGCAGAAATCACAGAGGTGGGCACGAAAGAAGTACTTCCAGATACTCCACAACCAGAGCCACAGCCGCAACCGCAACCAGAGCCACAGCCGCAACCGCAACCAGAGCCACAACCACAACCAGAACCACAACCGCTTCCGAACCTAGAGCGCCCTCATGTTTCAGAAGGACCAGTAGCTACTGCAACTCCTCAAGCATCTCTTGAGGTCAAAGCGGTACGTCAGGAAGGGACAGATGCAGTAGGGAAGGAAGTCGAGAAAACAGCTCAAACGCCAGCAGTTTCGCCTGCTCCAGTTTCCGAAGGAAGGTTGCCAAATACAGGAACGGAAGAAAGCGTCGCAAGCCTCGTTGCTGGAATCCTAGCGGCAGGCCTTGCCAGTGCTGTGCTGGACGATCAGAAAAAAAGAGCCAAAAAGGCCAAGTAAAACAGCTAGAGAAACTAGTAAAAAACGGTGAAAAGTTCACAGGTAAAAAGAAGGAGGATGGGGAAGCCCCACCCTCTTTACCTGGTGACATAAAGGAATGGAATATGGGAAAAAGATTAGTTGATCAGAGAAATCGATTTGGCATTCGTAAACTCTCAGTAGGTGTCTGCTCGGTAGTCGTAGCGACTTGTTTTTTAGGAACTACTACCAGTTACGCAGAGGAACAAGCTGAGAGGAGTGAAACTCGCGAAGAACGGGTTGAAACAAGCAATGCAGGAGATCAAGGAAAGGAGGAGAAAACTGTGAACGAGCACCAAGAACAATCAGAACAGCCCTCAGCAGCTACTAGTGAGAAAGAAAATCGCACAGTCAGTCAAGGGACAGAAGCAAGCCAACCAGCCACTTCTCTAAACGAGGAGACTGAGATTGCGGATTACGGACCACTTCCAAGCAAGGCTCAGATGCAATACCATCGCGAAGAACTAGCAGCCTTCATCCACTTTGGGATGAATACTTACTACGATCGTGAGTGGGGAGATGGGCAAGAAGATCCTTATTATTTCTATCCAGAGCATCTGGATACCGATCAGTGGATCAAAACCCTGAAGGATGCAGGCTTTAAACGGACGATCATGGTCGTCAAGCACCACGATGGCTTCCTCTTGTACCCATCCAAATACACCGACCATACCATTGCCAAAAGTGGTTGGAAGGAAGGAAAAGGCGATGTCCTAGCCGAAGTTTCTGCTTCTGCCAGCAAGTATGACATGGATATGGGAGTCTACCTCTCCCCTTGGGATGCTCACAGCCCGCTCTACCATGTGGATACAGAGGACCAATACAACGAATACTATCTCAACCAGCTCAAAGAAATCCTTGAAGATCCAAAATATGGAAATAAGGGCAAGTTCGTAGAAGTCTGGATGGATGGAGCGCGTGGCGATGGGGCTCAAAAAGTCACCTATACCTTCGACAAGTGGTTTGATGCCATTCGTAAGGCCCAAGGGGATATTGCCATCTTCTCAGCTGAGCCCACTAATGTTCGTTGGATCGGAAATGAAAAGGGAATTGCTGGAGATCCAGTTTGGCATAAGGTCAATCCAGATAAGATCCGCAACAATCCATCCAATAGTTACCTCAATCACGGGGATCCGGAAGGGAAGCAATACTCAGTGGGAGAAGCGGATGTTTCTATTCGCTCCGGCTGGTTCTACCATGACAACCAAGAGCCTAAGTCCTTGCGCGAATTGATGGACATTTACTTCAAATCGGTCGGCCGTGGAACCCCGCTTTTGCTCAATATTCCACCCAATCAAAATGGGAAATTTGCGGATGCCGATGTGGCCCGTTTGAAAGAATTCCGTCAGACCTTGGACCAACTCTACAGTGTGGACTATGCGGCAGGAGCTTTGGTCGAAGCTGACTCGACACGACGCAATCCGCTCTACAAGGCTAGCCATTTGACAGATGGCGATGAAAAGACCAGTTGGGCACCTGCAGATGATGCTAAGACCGGCTCTTTTGTCCTCGATCTTGGAAAAGAGCAACACTTTGATGTAGTCGAGCTCAAGGAAACGATCGAGAAAGGCCAACGGATTTCTGGCTTCACCATTGATGTGGCTGTGAATGGCCAATGGGTTCCTTTTGGGGCTGGCTCAACCGTAGGATATCGCCGTTTGATCAAAGGGCAACCAGTTGATAGTCGCTATATCCGGGTGTCCATCACGGATGCCCAAGCCACTCCAATCTTGAACGGTGTCTCTGTATATAAGACACCAGCTAGCATCGAAGAAACCGATGGCTATCCGCTTGGTTTGACTTATCATTCTGACCGGACTGCTGACCGAGCTAATAGCCAATGGAATGAAGAGGGAGAAGGCGTCCGAGGTACCTCTATGTGGACCAAGGAAAAGGGAGCTTCGGTGACCTATCAGTTTGAAGGCACCAAGGCCTATGTGGTCGCAACTGTCGACCCTGGTCATGGGGAAATGGATGTCTATGTCGATGGCCAAAAGCTAGCGACGGTCAATACCCAAAGCCCGAGCCGTAAACGCAGCCAAAAGGTCTATGAAACACCGGACTTGGCAGCAGGATCCCACACCTTGACCTTGGTCAATAGCAAGGGAGATGCAATCGCAACGGAAGGGATTTATGCCCTCAATAACCAAGAAAAGGGGCTCTTTGAGTTTGCCCAGCCAACCCTAGCTGTTAAGAAAGGCGACCCAGCGCAAGTCGTCGTCAAGAGAAAAGGTGGCTCTAAAGGAAGTGCCAGTCTCAAATTGATCACAGAGCCGGGAACAGGGGTTCATGGTAAGGTCTACAAAGATACCAACGTCACCCTTGAGTTCGCAGATGGCGAGACAGAAAAAACAGTCCAAGTTCCAACCCTTGATTTTGCAGGGAAAGCGACCGACGTCTATGACTTTAAGGTCAAATTGTTGCATCCGGATCAAGGAAGCTTGGTCGGCTTTATTCCAGAACTGACAGTCCAAGTGATGAACGAGGACCTGCTTCCAGAAAATCGCAAAGAAGTAGATGACCAAGATCCAAAACTGCATTACAGCCAAGGTTGGCACCATGAGATGGACAATCCAAACTTCTCAAATGGTACAGAATCTTGGTCGAGCTTTAACCAAGTGACCGATGAGGAAGGCAAGAAACACATTGAAGTGACCATTACCTTTAAGGGCACAGGTGTGGAGGTTCGAGGAGTGGTCGACCCAAGCCATGGTCTCTACAGCGTCACTCTAGATGGAAAAGAAATGGCCTTCGAAGAAGGTCGGGGCCATGATTATGAGATCGAAGGCGATCATTATTTCAGTGGCTACGGAGACCAACGCAAGCTCGATCAGAGTTTGGTCAATCTACAAGGTCTAGCAAAAGGCTACCACCAGCTACGCCTGCATCTGGATCCGGCTCTCAATGATCCTCAGTCATCCAGAGCCATCCAGGTGGACCGATTTGTCCTCTCAGGGAAAGATAGTCAGTTGCTCAGTCAAGAAGAGTTGCAACAGATCATCAGAGAAGGAGTAGAAAAGATCAAGGCTACTTCTCTCGAGCGCTTGAAAGCAGACCTCAAACCGACAGTTCAAGGACAATTGACGAACTTGACTCAGTTGATGGATCAAGAGCGACCAGATTTGGTTGCTGCAGCTAATCAAGTCGAAGCCCTTGAAACCATCTTAGGAGATGCTCACAATTATGAACCCCTGACGCAGACACGACCAAATCAAGGTGTTCGGGATTTGATTCTTGAAAAACCAGAACTTCTCATCGAAGCGGAGGAGATTCCATTTGAGAGTCAAACGCGTGAGAACAAGGACTTGGCCAAGGGAGAAAGCCGAATCCTTCAAGCAGGGAAGGTCGGACGCCGCTTGAAATTAATCGAGGTTCGACAAGAAGAAGGCAAAGAAATTCGGACAGAAGTCGATGCCTTTGTCGAAGTGGAGGCCCAGGACCAGATCACAGAAGTCGGAACGAAGGAAGCCGAAGAAAGTCCGTTGATAGCTGATATGCCGACTCCAACCACTCCTGTCACTCCAAGTAAGGTGCAACCAGAAGTTATGACTCTTTCTTAAGCTGAAGACAAAAAAGAAAAAGAAAGACCTGTTCTCTTGCAATCGAAAACCCCAGAAGCAGTTTCTGTTTTGACTTCAGACCATCCGGAAAAAGAAGTGGTTAAAAGTCCTTCTCTACAATCGGAAGGAAAACTTCCTCAAACCGGTACAAAAGAAAGTGGATTGTTTGCTTGGTTAGGCCTTCTTGGTCTAGGATTCTTGGGCGGAAGCGCGAAATTTGCTCGTCGCAAAGAGTAGCTCCTTCTTCGCATAAGAGGTTAGTTCTCACTAGCCTCTTTTGTTTTGCCTTCTTAAGAGATTCCTATTTCCATGGAGTCTTTGCTTTATTTACAGCCGTAAAAATTGTATAATAGTCAAATAAGGTCAATGATGAGAAGGAACACTCCAAGGCCATTATTTATGGGCCAAGAACAGAGCATCCATCTAGAAAAAAACAAGCCAGAAAGGAGCATCATGGCAAATAAGAACACATCTGATAGCATTGAAGCTTATATCAAGGCCTTGCTAGCTCAAGCTGGCATGGCAGAGCTCAAAAGAAGTGAGTTAGCCGATGTCTTTCAGGTCGTACCCAGTCAGATTAATTATGTTATCAAGACTCGCTTTACCGAGAGCCGAGGCTATATTGTAGAGAGCAAGCGCGGTGGTGGGGGCTATATCCGTATTGGCAAGGTCCAGTTTTCAGATCACCATCAGATGCTCCAAGACTTGGCAGCCAATATTGGAGAGACCATCAGCCAGCAGGTCTTCAATGATATCCTCCAGATGCTCTATGAAGAAAAATTATTGACAAAACGTGAGACTCAGCTCTTGCTTGCGACAACCTCCGATGAGGTCCTAGGTCGAGATTCTCTCATCCTACGAGCAACGATGTTGAAAAAAATCATTCAACAAGTAGATAGAAAAGGAAATACCGACTAGATGAACTATTCAACAGCACTGTTAGAAAGTATAGAAGCGGCCCAAATACTAGCAGGCCACTATCAGGGGCATACCTTAGATACTTGGCATCTCCTGACGGCTATGGCCAATAATCCCTATAGCGTGGCAGGTTCTGTACTTAACGATTATCCTATGCAGATCGATGAGTTTCAGGATGCAGCGGAGCATATTACAGGCCAAGCTTTTCAAAGCGACAATCGGTATGAAATCTTCCCATTTTCTTATCGGATGGAAGCCATTATGAAACACGCAAGAGAGATTGCCCAGGTCCTTCATGCCAAGACCTTGGGAACAGAGCATGTGCTCCTCTCTCTTCTAGCAGACCGTGGGACCTTGGCGAGCCAAGTCATGGAGTTTGCCGGCTTTGCCTTTACAGAGCAAGACAAGGGAGTTCCTATTGCCTCCCTTCGCAAGAATTTAGAAGACAAAGCAGGCTGGGACAAGAATGATATCAAAGCCATCCGGAGTCTCTATCGGGCCCAAAACCCTAACCGACAAACCATGGGAAATATGATGGGCATGCCACCAAGCACCAGTGGAGGTCTTGAAGATTATACCCGTGATTTGACAGAAATGGCGCGTGCAGGCCAGCTCGAGCCTGTGATTGGTCGGGATGCAGAGATTTCACGCATGATCCAAATCCTCAGCCGCAAGACGAAGAACAATCCTGTATTGGTGGGAGAAGCAGGGGTCGGAAAAACCGCCCTTGCATTAGGTCTGGCCCAGCGTGTCGCTAGTGGCAATGTTCCAGCTGAAATCGCGCAAATGCGTGTTCTGGAATTGGATCTCATGAATGTCGTTGCTGGGACGCGCTTCCGTGGGGACTTCGAAGAACGGATGAACAATATCATCCAGGACATCGAAGAAGACGGTCACGTGATTCTCTTTATCGATGAACTGCATACCATTATGGGGTCAGGATCCGGCATTGATTCGACCTTAGACGCAGCCAATATTCTAAAACCAGCCCTGGCACGGGGAACCTTGCGTACAGTTGGGGCCACGACTCAAGATGAGTACCAAAAGCATATCGAAAAAGATGCAGCCCTCTCTCGGCGTTTTGCGAAAGTCACCATTGAAGAGCCAAGTGTTGCAGATAGCATCCAAATTCTCCAAGGCTTGAAAGAAACCTACCAGGACCACCATCATGTGACCATTACCGATGAAGCGATCGAAACAGCTGTCAAATATGCCCACCGCTATTTGACCAGCCGTCAATTGCCAGATTCAGCCATTGATCTCTTGGATGAAGCGGCAGCTACTGTACAAAACCGCGATTCCAACGGTCACGTAAAAGAAGAGTTGACCGCCTTGGATCGGGCCTTGATGGACGGCAAGTGGAAGAAAGCAGCCCAACTCTTAGAAGTAGAGGCCGCTCCCATTGTCTACAAAAAAGAAGTCACTGACCAAGATGTCTTAGTGACCTTGAGCCAATTATCTGGTATTCCAACTCAAAAACTGACTCAAACCGATGCCAAGAAGTACCTCAACTTAGAAACAGAATTGCACAAGCGCGTGATTGGTCAAGACCAAGCCGTTTCGAGTATCAGTCGGGCTATTCGACGCAATCAATCAGGTATCCGTAGCAACAAGCGTCCGATCGGTTCTTTCATGTTCCTGGGACCTACCGGTGTCGGAAAAACAGAGCTAGCCAAAGCTTTGGCGGAAGTTCTGTTTGATGATGAATCGGCCCTCATCCGTTTTGATATGAGTGAGTATATGGAAAAATTCGCAGCGAGCCGCCTCAACGGTGCCCCTCCAGGCTATGTGGGCTACGAAGAAGGAGGCGAGTTGACCGAGAAAGTCCGCAACAAACCGTATTCGGTCCTCTTATTTGATGAGGTGGAAAAAGCCCATCCAGATATTTTCAATGTCCTTTTGCAAGTCTTGGATGACGGAGTCTTAACCGATAGTAAAGGCCGGAAGATTGACTTCTCCAATACCATTATCATCATGACCTCAAACCTGGGAGCAACAGCCCTGCGGGATGATAAGACAGTTGGCTTTGGTGCTAAAGATATCCGCTTTGACCAAGCCAATATGGAAAAACGCATGTTTGAAGAGTTGAAGAAGACCTATCGTCCAGAGTTTATCAACCGGATTGATGAAAAGGTGGTCTTCCATAGTCTCTCAAGCGAGGACATGCAGCAGGTAGTGAAAGTCATGGTCAAACCGCTCATCGCGACCTTGGCCGAACAAGGCATGACCCTCAAATTCCAGCCTTCAGCGCTCAAGTTGCTAGCAACCAAAGGCTACGATCCAGAAATGGGAGCTCGCCCGCTGCGTCGTGTCTTGCAGACCGAAGTGGAAGATCAACTAGCAGAGCTATTGCTGAAAGGCCAAGCCCAAGAAGGTCAAACCATCAAGGTTGGAACGACAGCCGGAACGATCAAGTTCGAGATTGTCTAGGAGGATGTCATGACGCTTCAGCGATTAACCCGTATTTCGCTTTTGGCGGCCCTTTGTGTCGCTCTACGTCAGGCTTTTGCCCCTTTCCCAAATGTCCAACCTATTTCTGCTATCTTTTTTCTCTTGGTGATATTTGAAGGGTATAGCTTTGCTTTTCTTGTGATGATGATCACCATGTTTGTCTCCGCCTTTTTCCTGGGGATGAGCTTGATTGTGTTCTTTCAGATTGTCGCCTTTGGCTGTTTGATGCTCATTTGGCGCATCAGTTACAAGTGGTTGCCCTTTGTCCTTCAGATCCTTTTTGTGGGCCTACTGTCCTTTGCTTATGGGGTCTTGATCGATAGTGTTTATGCCTTGATATACCATATTCCTTGGTGGACCTATGCTTTGGTCAATGGTTTTAGTTTTAACCTTGCCCATGCTCTGTCGACGATCATTTTCTATCCCATTATCTATCAAATCTTTAGGAGATTTTATGTTGAAAAAAACCATTTCTAGCTTGATGACCTTACTTGCAGCTCTTCTTTTAGCGAGTTGCGCTTCGTCTCATAGCACAAACCATCAAACAACAGCTTCTAGCACAGAAGTTGCCAAGAAAAACGAAATTTCGATTACGATTAGCGTGACGCCAGAAGGTCAAAAAGCGCAATCGAAAACCTTGAAAGTAGCAGAAGAGAGCAACCTCATGAAAGTGCTCAAAGCCAACTACAAGATTGAAGAAAAAAATGGCATGATCACCTCGATTGACGGTCACAGCCAAGATGAAGCCAAAGGTCTTTACTGGATGTACAAGATCAATGGCGAAATGGCTCCAAAAGGTGCTGCTGAAACCACCGTTAAAAAAGGGGATAAGATCGAATTCTATCAAGAAGTGTATAAATAATGAGAAGAGAGTGGGACAGAAATCGGTAATTCGTTAGAATTCGATTTCGTCGTCCCACCTCCGCACAGTTGAGTAGGGCTGTAAAAGCTGATGAAATCAGCGTAGTAGAGCCCACTCAACCACTGCGTCTTGCTCGACAATCCAAAAATAATTGAGAGGCTAGGACTTTTGTTCCAGCCTCTTTTTTGCAAAGTTTAGGAACTTACCTAAAATTTCTTTCAAATTAGAAAAATATTTGAGAAACTATTGACAGCCTCATATAACAGTGTTACAATAATGTTACAAAATATTACAAATGTTACAAAAAGAGGTTCGTTATGAAAAACAAAAAAATCATTTCCCTAGCAGCCCTAGCCCTGACAGCTAGTCTTTTCCTAGGGGCTTGTGGCGGGAATAAAGAAGAAAAAACTTCAGAAGCAAGTAGTTCAAAGACCAGTCTGGTTAAACAAACAAGCTCTTCTTCTAAGAAAAAAGTGATCACTAGTAAAGATCCGATTGCCTCTTCATCCTCTGATAGCAAATCAGAAGAAAGTCATACTGTTGGTAGCAAAAATAACCAAGCTGCAGCTAGTCAAACACCTGCTCCAGCTAAAGAAGCAACACCAGCAGCACCCGTAACAAAAGAAACAAAAGAAGTAGCCACTCCAGCAACACCAGCGAAAGCAAAATTGCCAAGTCTAGAAGACGGTCATGCCCATGCTAAGAAGCAAGCTTCTGCTACGGAGAATGCCCAATACAAGGGAGTCTATTCTGTAGCAGCAGGAGATTTCTCCGCAGCAGCTGGGAATTGGTCTGACAAACGCGACACTGGAGTCACTATTGGCCAAGGTGGTCAAGTGACCATCCAACTTCCTGGGGGCCAACCCGTAGCCTATGGTATCAGCGCTTATAACTATACCTTGGATGATGGTCATTACCATGCTAATCTCTCAGCAGGCGATGGGTCTGCGGCGACTCTAGATATCGTAGTTGGAAAAGATGGCTCTGTATCTAGTGTGACGGTTCTTAAAGACGGTGTCAGCCACTCCCTCACTCGTGAATAAAATTCGAAAGATTTGAAAGGATAAGCTTCTCTTTTCAGATCTTTTTTTGTTGATTTGAAGAAAAATATATTTTTTTATAAAAAAACTACTGACAGATAGAAAATATATTTTTTTATAAAAAACTACTGACAGATAGAAAATATAGTTTATAATAAAAACATAAAGAAAATCTATTTATAAAAAATTATAAAAAGGAGTTCATATGAAAAAAGAAAGAATTGCCCTGGTTTTTGGAACCTTTGCGCCTCTTCATCAAGGGCATATTGACCTGATCCAGCGGGCCAAGCGTCAGTGTGATCGCGTTCGTGTCATCGTTTCTGGTTATGAAGGGGATCGTGGCGAAGAAGTGGGATTGACCTTACAAAAACGCTTCCGTTATATCCGCGAAGCCTTCTCTAATGATGAATTGACTCAAATCTATAAGCTAGATGAGACGAAACTTCCTCGTTATCCCTTGGGGTGGGAGCCTTGGTTACAGACAGCCCTAGACACCATCCAGTATCAAACAGAGACAGAAGAGTTGATATTTTATGTGGGGGAGAAAGCCTACAAGGAAGAGTTGGAAGCGAGAGGGTTTGAAGTTCACTTAGAGAAGCGCCGCTTCGGGATCTCTGCCACCATGATCCGAGAAAATCCAAGCAAATACTGGAAATACATCGCTCAGCCCTTCCGTCGCCAGTTCACGAAAAAAGTTTTGATTATGGGGAGCGCCAGCAACGGGAAAACGACCCTTGCAAAGGACTTAGCCCGCTTTTACGATGCACCTGTTAGTCTTGAGTATGCCCGTGAATACCAGATCAAGAACAATGTGCGGGATGATGAACTCACACCAAAAGATTACTATTACCTACTCTTAGGACAGTATGATCAAACCTCTAAGCTCATCGATAGTAGTGCCAATCGAGGTCTGGTCATCGCCGATACCAATTCCCTGGTGACCAAGGGTTATTACGACTACTATATGGAAGTTGAAGGCCAGGATACCAGCATGACGGATACCTTCGACAACCTCTTTGTCAGTATTCTCTCCAAAGAAAAATGGGATTTGATCCTCTTTGTCCAGCCGATCGGTTCCTATGTCAATGATGGTTTCCGAGATATGACCATGGCTGACGAAGAGATCCGCACCAGCTTTTCAAATTACCTGGACCAATTGCGCCAGCAATACCTAGGAAACATTCCGACCACTTTCCTCGCATCAGACTACCTCGGCAACTACGAAGAAGCCAAGAAGGTGATCGATGCCATTTACCAAGCCGACTAAGGAGCAGCTTATGAAAAACCTATCTGAAAAATTCACAACCTTTATCCAAGACTTTAAAAATGTTCACCAAGAAGCGAAAAAACAAGGCTTTGTCAATATTATGAAACTCCTGTGGAAGGACCTTTTTGTAGGACGCACAGCCTTTCAATGGATCTATCTCCTGCTTCTTTCCAGCGTTCCCTTCTTCTTAGAATGGACCAAAGCCCTCAAGAAGGAGGTGGCTTAGATGGCAAGTCTCTCAATTCCAGCAGGAATGACGGAGAAAGAGTATTTTGAGACGGCCGCTAGTGAAGCAGACTTTCTCAAGTGGTACAAGGAGCAAGACCTGCCGACTTATGAAACTCCAAGTGTCACAGCGGACATGGTAGCTTACTGTTTTGTTGATGGCCAGCTCAAGCTCTTAGCCATTCGCCGCAAGGCCCACCCTTATCAACACCGCCTAGCCTTGGTGGGGGGCTTTGTGAACAAGGATGAAGATGCGACTCATGCCTGTATCCGAGAAGTCAAAGAAGAAGTTGGGCTCGATCTGCCAGTGAATAAGGTGGAGCAGCTCCTGACCGTTTCCACCCCTGGGCGGGACCCCAGAGGCTGGGTCATTACCATCGCCCATCTGGTCTATCTGCCAGCAGAAGCGGTAGACTTAGCCCATGCAGGTGATGATGCCAAGGAAGTCGTTTTTCTCGATGTCGATTTCAAAAAATCCCAGTGTTTGCTCGATGGAGAACCCTTAGCTGCTTCTGATTTTGCCTTTGACCACTACCAGATCATTCAAGAATCGATCAAGCGGATTCAGGGACGTCTCGACTGGAATCCAACCTTCCTCTATCTGTTAGAGGAGCCTTTCACCGTTTATGAAGCAACCGAATTGGTCAATTTGATCAATCCAGGACGTCCCATCGTTAGCAATAACTTCCTCGTAAAATTCGGAGAATTCGTGGAAGAAGTGGGTGTCAAGCGAGTACCTAAGAAAAAACCACGCAAGACCTATCGCCTGAAACAGTAGATCGAGCGGGGTTTATTCTACCAGCCCTCCCTTACTTATAGTAACGGAAGGGCTTTTTCTGATTTTTCCTGCTCCACTTGTGTGCAAAGTGGTATAATAATCATAATTGAAATCAAAAGAGACAAGACTATGGAAGAAAAAATCATCTTACCACAAAATACACGACTGATGGGGGCTCTGCTTGGTTTTATCGGAGGGGGCCTCGATGTTTTTTGCCACATGCACTACCGGAGTTTGGTCGCGACCCAAACGGGGAACCTCCTGCTTCTCATCGCTGATTGGCACGATCCCCGGGTCGAAAATACCATCATGCGTTTTTCATCTATTCTATTTTTCTCGATCGGCTTTGTGGTTGCCCTCCATATCAAAGAGTATCGCAAGACAGCCTTTTGGCGGACCAAGATGTTGATTCCTTTGTTTGTGGTGACACTCCTGATTCCCTTGGTGTCTGTCATACCACCTGTAGAAGTTCCCTTTATTGCTTTTGGGACAGGGATGATGATGTTGACCTTTACAGGAAGCTTGATTGAAAACCACCCTTACGTGATCTTTATGACTTCCGGCAACTACCGCAAGATGCTGACGGCCTTGTACCGAATCACTCGAGGAAAGGGAGATTTGGACGAGTATCGGCGTCAGGCCATGAATTACGGGATTGTTGTTGGAAGCTTTGTTGCGGGAGCTATTAGCGTAGCCATCCTCATGCATTTCATTCACCAATGGGCCATCTGGCTGATCACAGCCAACCTCTTTTTGATCATGACCTACTACACCGCCAGAGTCAAACAACTCGGCCTGCAGACAGACAATCTATAAAAAGAGGCTGGGACAAAAGTCCTAGCCTTTCAATTATTTTTGGATTGTCGAGCAAGACGCAGTGGTTGAGTGGGCTCTACTACGCTGATTTCATCAGCTTTTACAGCCCTACTCAACTGTGCGGAGGTGGGACGACGAAATCGAATTCTAACGAATTACCGATTTCTGTCCCACTCTCGCTTTTTGTATTTCTATGCTTTTAATTGTAAGAGTTCTTCAATCTCAGCCAGAGTGCTAGCTTGCGAGATGGCGCCACGGAGTTTGGCTGCGCCTGAGGTACCACGGAGGTAGTGAGGGGCGAGCCCACGGAATTCACGAACGGCAATGTGCTCACCTTTGAGATCGATCAAGCGTTTCAAGTGTTCGTAAGCGATCTTCATCTTGTCTTCAAAAGTCAAATCAGGCAGGATTTCTCCTGTTTCAAAGTAGTGATTGATTTGGTTGAAGAGATAAGGATTGCCCATAGCAGCGCGACCAATCATGACCGCATCAGCACCGACTTCTTCGATCCGTTGTTTGGCGTCTTGAACCGTACGGATATCTCCGTTTGCGATAAATGGAATCTTGGTCAGAGCTTGTGCAACCTTGTGAAGGGTCTCAAGATCCGCATGACCCGTATACATTTGCTCCCGAGTCCGTCCATGCATGGCAAGGGCAGAGACACCTGCAGCTTCAGCAGCGAGCGCATTTTCAACTGCTAGAGAAGGATCCGACCAACCCGTCCGCATTTTAACAGTGAGGGGGATATCAAGGACGGATTGAACCTTATTGATGATGGAGTAGATCTTGTCTGGGTCCTTGAGCCACATGGCACCAGCCTCGTTCTTGACGATTTTATTTACCGGGCAACCCATGTTGATATCGACGATATCGGTCTTGGTATTTTCTTGGATAAATTCAGCTGCGCGTGCGAGGCTATCTTCGTCACTTCCAAAAAGTTGGATCGATACAGGATTTTCTCCTTCATCGATATGAAGCATGTGAAGCGTCTTTTCGTTGTTGTATTGGATTCCCTTGTCAGAGACCATTTCCATCACAACGAGCCCTGCCCCCAGTTCTTTGGCAATGGTCCGGAAAGCTGAGTTGGTCACTCCGGCCATTGGGGCTAGGACGGTACGGTTAGGGATTTCGACATTCCCGATCATAAATGGCGTATTAAGATTTGTCACGAATGAGTTCCTCCAAGTCATTTTCGTCAAAGTGGTAGTGTGTTTGGCAGAATTGGCAGGTAATCTCTGCACCGTGATCTTCATCTTTCATCTCTTTTAGATCACTAGCTGGCAGACTTGCTAAAGCATTCAAGAAACGCTCACGGCTGCAGTCGCACTGGAAGCGAAGTTCTTCTTCAGAGAGGCGTTTGAAAGGTTCATCTCCATAGATAGCGGCAAGAAGAGCTTCAATATGGTCTTCAGATTCCAAAAGTGTGGAGATAGCAGGCATTTTTTGGATGCGTTTTTCAAAGCGCGCGATTTCTTCTTCCTTGGCATTTGGCAAGACTTGAAGCAAGAAGCCACCCGCCACTTTAACCTTGTCTTCGTCATCCAAAAGGACATTGAGTCCAACTGCAGAAGGTGTTTGTTGGCTTTCCGTCAGATAAAAGGCCAGGTCTTCTCCGATTTCACCGGTGACAAGAGGGGTCATGGAGTTATAAGGATTTCCCGTACCATAGTCAGTGATGACCAGGAATTCTCCGTTTCCGACAAATGGTCCCACCAGGACTTCACCAGTTGCCGTCTTCTTGATATCCACTCCAGGATTTTGTACGTAGCCTTTAACATTTCCCTTGGTATCTGCCACGGTGATGATGGCTCCAAGTGAGCTAGTCCCAAGGACTTTGACCGTAATTTTAGTATCTCCTTTCTCGTTTGCTGCCAAGATTTGACTGGCAATGAGGGTACGGCCAAGTGCGACCGTGGAGCTAGCTTGTGTATGATGTTTTTCTTGGGCTGTTCGTACAGTTTCTGTACTGTCTAGTACATAGGCACGAAAAGCGCCGCTTTCTGAGATAGTTTTAATAATTTTGTCCATAGCTTCTATTTTAGCATAAAAAAGGGAAAGAGGTGAAGGGAGTAACTTGATTTATTTAGACGGTGAAGGGATAAAATCTTTCAGGGGAGAGCTTCGCTTAGAAACTGAATAGAATAGGATCTGTTTTAGGAAGTAAAGAAGGCAAAAGACGAACAATCATTCTTTAACGTTTAAAATGACGATCAAAAGATGGATGTTCGGAAAATGAGAAGCGGATTTTAAGGGTAAAAAACCAAGTAAAGAAATAGCCGACCTTGAAAAAAACGAGGAAATTTCTTATAATAGAGTGTAAGACAAACTTGCAGGTGAGACTCCTGCCCCTAGTTTGAAGAAAGGCATAGATAGGGAACTATCTATGGTATATGAAAAAGAATTATGACATCAGTTGTTGTAGTAGGAACCCAATGGGGTGATGAAGGAAAAGGGAAGATTACAGACTTCCTATCAGCCAATGCAGAAGTCATTGCTCGCTATCAAGGTGGGGACAATGCCGGACACACCATCGTAATCGACGGCAAAAAGTTCAAGTTGCACTTGATTCCTTCTGGTATCTTCTTCCCTGAAAAGATCTCTGTCATCGGAAACGGCGTGGTGGTCAACCCTAAATCATTGGTCAAAGAGTTGGCTTATCTCCATGAAGAAGGAGTATCAACGGACAGCCTTCGCATCTCTGACCGTGCCCATGTCATCCTTCCTTACCATATCGAATTGGACCGTCTCCAAGAAGAGTCTAAAGGCGACAACAAAATCGGAACGACCATCAAAGGGATTGGACCAGCCTACATGGACAAGGCTGCGCGTGTGGGAATCCGGATTGCGGACCTTTTGGACCGCGACGTCTTTGCGGAACGTCTTCGTATCAACTTGGAAGAAAAGAACCGTCAATTTACCAAACTCTATGATGCAGAGGCTCTGTCATTTGACGATATCTTCGAAGAATACTATGAATATGGTCAACAAATCAAGCAATATGTAACCGATACTTCTGTCATCTTGAACGATGCTTTGGATAACGGCAAGCGCGTGCTCTTTGAAGGAGCCCAAGGGGTTATGTTGGATATCGACCAAGGAACTTATCCATTTGTTACTTCATCAAACCCAGTTGCTGGTGGGGTGACCATCGGATCAGGTGTCGGCCCAAGTAAGATTGATAAGGTTGTTGGTGTATGTAAAGCCTACACTAGCCGTGTCGGTGATGGACCATTCCCAACAGAGCTGTTTGATGAAGTGGGCGAGCGCATCCGTGAAGTCGGCCATGAGTATGGGACAACAACCGGCCGTCCGCGTCGGGTGGGCTGGTTTGACTCCGTTGTTATGCGCCACAGCCGTCGCGTATCAGGAATTACCAACCTAAGCTTGAACTCGATCGACGTTCTATCAGGCTTGGATACAGTGAAAATCTGTGTGGCCTACGACTTAGATGGCGAACGCATTGATCACTATCCAGCCAGCTTGGAGCAACTCAAACGTTGCAAACCAATCTATGAAGAATTGCCAGGTTGGTCAGAAGACATCACCGGTGTGCGCCACTTGGATGAGCTTCCAGAAAATGCCCGCAACTATGTCCGCCGGATCGGTGAATTGGTTGGTGTGCGCATTTCAACCTTCTCAGTCGGACCAGATCGTGACCAAACCAATATCCTTGAAAGTGTCTGGTCAAGTAAATAATTTAAAAAAGAGAGTGAGACAGAAATCGGTCATTCGTTAGAATTCGATTTCATCGTCCCACCTCCGCACAGTTGAGTAGGGCTGTAAAAGCTGATGAAATCAGCGTAGTAGAGCCCACTCAACCACTGCGTCTTGCTCGACAATCCAAAGACAATTGAGAGGCTAGGACTTTTGTCCCAGCCTCTTTTTGAAAGCAGAAAGAGGAAAAAATGTATCAAACGATTTTATTTGACCTAGACGGCACCTTGACCAATTCAGAACTAGGGATTACCAACTCGGTGGCCTATGCCTTAGGAAAATATGGGATTCAAGTGCCAGACAAGAAAGCATTGAGAGTTTTCATCGGTCCGCCCTTGCAGGAGTCTTTTGAGCGCTTTTATGGATTTTCTAAGGAAGAATGTTTAAAGGCCATTGACTACTATCATGAGTATTTTTCCGAAAAAGGCCTTTATGAAAATGAGGTCTATCTAGGCGTTCCTGACTTGCTGGCTTCTCTCAAGCAGGCTGGCAAACAGTTGATTGTAGCTACGTCAAAGCCTGAAGAATTTTCCATTCAAATTCTCAAACACTTTGGTTTGTATGATTATTTTGACTTTGTCGCTGGTGCGACCATGGATAGAAAACGTAGTAAAAAAAGCGATGTTATCCAGTATGCCTTGGAGCAAAATGGGATTACAGATTTGGCGCATACCATCATGATTGGAGACAGGGAGCACGATGTGCTTGGCGCTCAAGCGCAAAAGCTTGATTCTATCGGTGTCCTTTATGGCTTTGGAAGCAGGGAAGAATTGGAAGAAGCCGGCGCCACCTATATTGCTCAAGAAGTTGGCGAAATTGCAGCTTTTATAGGATAACCTTTTCCAAAATATTAAAAGTTGGAACTTTTCTAATCTGCTGAATATTGCTTTATTTAATATTTCTATCGGTGTATACTTACTGTAGGTTAAGTCACACAGATTAAGAGGTGATAATATGAATTTGTCACGATATATATTAAAATATAGTATTGATGATGGTACGTTGTATTTTAATACTAAAACCAATCATTCATTTTTTCTTACGAATGAATTGAATAGAGTAGTCGACAGCAATGATGTGATTAGGAAAGAGTTTCATGCTTATCTTGATAAAAATAAATATTTAAGTGAGGGTGAGTATGAGGTCGAAAAGTATCTATCTAAAATAAGCGATACAGATGCTGAATTATTGGAACTAACAATTTTGACACATGGAGATTGTAATTTTCGGTGAAGGTTAAAGTGAATAACAAATTCGATGACAAAATGAATGCTAAACCTAGAGTATTTAACTATAATTGTGATTGTAAATAATCACGATTTTAAATAAATTAGAGAAGAGGGTTGTGCTAGCCCTCTATTTTGATGGATGATAATTATGAGAAATATTTATAAGTACATTGATAAGAAGTATCTTTTTCCTATTTTTTTAGGGCGTATTGTGAATAGTGGTTTGGTGTTGGCGCAACCTCTGATTTTAACGAAGGCCTTGAAGTTAGATCAAGACGGCCTTTCTTATGGAAAAATTCTCAATTTTGTTTTATTTGGTTTGTCTGTCTATCTTGTTATTTATAGTCTGATGCTGTTTTCAAACTATTCGCACAATATATTCCGAAGAGAAATCAACAAAAGTGTCCGTGCCCTTTTATTTAAGAAAGTCATATTGAATCCTAAATTTTCCAATGATGAAAAAGTTAGTCTGCTAACTCAAGATATGGAATATGTGGGCGATAATTATTTGGAAAATATAAATGTTATGGTGAGTTGGGGATTTGTCGCCCTTGTTACAGCCATTTATATTGTTTCACAAAATTTTCTCTTAGGACTTATTTTTGTCATTTTTACGATTATGAGACCTATTCCTCAGTTCATCATGAATCGTCGTTTACAAGATTCGGGAGACAGCTGGTCCAAGCTTAGAACGAAATTACATGGGCTTGTCTCGGATAGTATGCAAGGCAGCCAAACCTTACGGATTAATCAGGCCATGAGGCTGAATGAAGAGCGCGTGAATGATTTAAACGGAGAATATCAAAAAGCCATCCAAAGATTTTGTTTCACACATAATATTATTTTTTTCTTTAATGGATTTATGGTCTTTTTTAGTCAGGTTGTTCCTCTTGCTTTAGGCTTTTATTTGAGTTTACAGGGAAATTCTATTTCTATTACAAGCCTCATCTCTATGTATGTTGCTGCGGGGATGCTGGTAGAACCGATCCAAACTCTGATGTACAGTGCAGCCAATCTCCAAGGTGCCTTGCCGACTGCGAACCGCCTGTTTAAGATTATCGAGGAAGAACCTGATTTCGAAGAGACAAAGGATCAATTTGTTGAAAATCTCGAATCGTTGCGCTTAAATCATATTTCAAAAAGTTTTGCTGAACGTCAGCTTTTTTCTGATTTGACGGCGACGATTTCAGTAGGTCAGAAGGTCTTAATCAAAGGACCGAGCGGGTCTGGAAAGACGACTCTTTTTCGCTTGATTTTAGGAGAAGAAGTATGTGATGAGGGTGACATTTTCGTTCAGTATGATGGAAATCAAATAACGAGTCATTTCCAAGGGAATATCGGTTTAATTAGCCAGCATCCCTTCCTGTTTAACGATACTATCCGCTATAATCTAACTTTTGGTCAGCCTTTTCAGGACCATGAATTATTGGAGGTATTGGACCGAGTTGGCTTAATAGATGAATTTCAGGATATTTTGAATGTAGAAATTCATAATAATGGTGAAAACATTTCAGGAGGTCAGCGTGTCAGATTAGAGTTGGCTCGTTTTCTCTTACGCGAGAAGGATATTTTATTAGCGGACGAAGTGACATCAGCTTTGGACGAAAAAAATAGTCGTCTGGTTAGAGACCTAATCTTTTCTTTGCCGATCACGGTACTAGAAATAGCCCATCATATTGATGAAGAAGAGCGCTATGACCAAATCCTTGAGTTACGTAAAGGATGAGCGATGCCACAATAGTTGGTTCTGCGACAAAGCGGATAGTAGTAAGCCAGCAATTTGTCAGATATTTTTGAGATTCTAAGTGGTGATATTTCCAAAATCATCAATACTCAGAGAACTTAAGCTTTATTTAAGATAGGCCAGCTATACTAGAAGCATAAACAAAGACCTCCTAACTTTGTTTAAACCTCCTAAACTTTTTCATAATAATCTCCCATAAGAGTCGCCCAATCGGCGGCTTTTTTTGTGAGTCGTAAGCTGCCTATGGTATAATGAACAAAGAAACTAAAAGGAAGAAGGAAGAGATGGACTACACGATAGAGGAAAAAGCGATGTTTATGAGGGAAGCCCTGAAGGAGGCGGAGATTGCCTTGGCCCATGAGGAAATACCGATTGGCTGTGTCATTGTCAAAGACGGTGAGATCATTGGACGTGGCCACAACGCACGAGAGGAATTGCAACGAGCGGTCATGCATGCGGAGGTGATGGCGATTGAAGAAGCCAATCAGCATGAAGAGAGCTGGCGTTTGCTGGATACGACTCTTTTTGTGACCATTGAACCCTGTGTTATGTGTAGTGGTGCCATTGGACTAGCCCGGATTCCCCAGGTGATTTACGGTGCGACCAATCAGAAGTTCGGTGGAGCAGGGAGTCTCTACGACATTTTGACAGATGAACGTCTCAACCACCGGGTAGAAGTAGAAACAGGAATCTTGGAAGCAGAATGTGCAGCCATCATGCAGACCTTCTTCCGCCAAGGCCGAGAACGAAAAAAACAAGCCAAGCTCGCAGCCAAGGCCGAAACACAAGAATAAAAACCGGACCTTTGCAAATCGAACAAATTATGATATAATACCTATCGGAGCAACAGTTCTGCGTGAAGCGGGTCAGGGGAGGAATCCAGCAGCCCTAAGCGAAGTGAACTGTGTGCTCTTTTTCTATAGCTCTTAGTGAGGTAAGCCTGTAAGGCGCAACCGAGCTTAGAGATATTGATCCTGAGGAGCGAAGCGACGTGAGGGCTATAGCGTAAAATGAATCAAGTCCAAGGGACGCAGATGAATCTTAGAGCAATGGATGCAGTTTTTCCCGTTAGGGAAAAAGCTGTAAACCGATAAAAGCTCTTAACGAATCAAGCCTGTAAGGCGCAACCGAACTTAGAGATATTGATCCTGAGGAGCGAAGCGACGTGAGGGCTATAGCGTAACATGAATCAAGTCCAAGGGACGAAGATGAACTTAGGTGCGTTGACGCAGTTCGAGCCAAGCGAGAACTACGTTCCGATAAATGAACGTAGTGAATCAAGCCTGTAAGGCGTAACCGAACTTAGAGATATTGATCCTGAGGAGTGAAGCGACGTGAGGGCTATCACTTACCAGAGTCATGTGGAAATTACTTTCGTGATCAAATAATAAAAGAGAAAAAATAGAGTTTCGTGAGAAGCTTCTTTTTTTGATTTTCTAGCCAAAAATAGTGCAAATATGCAAACGATTGCTATTGCGTCGTTGCTTGCTTTGTGAAAATAAAAAAATTAGCAAATGAAAACGTTTTACAGGATGGTTTCCCTTGATTAAATCCGTGTAAAGCGATATCATAGAGAAGAACAAAATTTGGAGGAATAACATGTCTCATATTAAATTTGACTACTCAAAAGTTTTGGGTAAATTTGTTGCCCCACATGAAGTGGAATACATGCAACCACAAGTGACTGCAGCTGATGAATTGATCCGTAAAGGAACAGGTGCTGGTAGTGACTTCCTAGGTTGGTTGGACCTTCCTGAAAATTATGACCGTGAAGAATTTGACCGCATCTTGAAAGCTGCTGAACAAATCAAATCAGACAGCGATGTTTTGGTCGTGATCGGTATCGGGGGATCATACCTTGGTGCGAAAGCAGCGATTGACTTCTTGAACCACCACTTTGCAAACTTGCAAACCAAAGAAGAACGCAAAGCACCACAAATCCTTTACGCTGGGAACTCAATCTCATCTACTTACCTTGCTGACTTGGTAGAGTATGTTTCAGATAAAGATTTCTCAGTCAACGTGATTTCTAAATCAGGTACAACAACTGAACCAGCGATCGCTTTCCGTGTCTTCAAAGAACTCTTGGTTAAGAAATACGGTCAAGAAGAAGCTAACAAACGGATCTACGCTACAACTGACCGTGCTAAAGGTGCTGTAAAAGTGGAAGCAGATGCCAATGGTTGGGAAACATTTGTAGTTCCAGATGATATCGGTGGACGCTTCTCAGTCTTGACACCAGTTGGATTGCTTCCAATTGCTGCATCAGGTGCTGATATCAAAGCCCTTATGGAAGGTGCGAATGCAGCCCGTAAAGACTACACTTCAGACAAACTTTCTGAAAACGAAGCTTACCAATACGCAGCTGTTCGTAACATCCTTTACCGTAAAGGTTATGCAACTGAAATCTTGGTAAACTACGAGCCATCACTTCAATACTTCTCAGAATGGTGGAAGCAATTGGCTGGTGAGTCTGAAGGGAAAGACCAAAAAGGTATTTACCCAACTTCAGCTAACTTCTCAACAGACTTGCACTCATTGGGTCAATTTATCCAAGAAGGAACTCGTATCATGTTTGAAACAGTTGTCCGTGTGGACAAACCACGTAAGAACGTGATCATCCCTACTTTGGAAGAAGACCTTGACGGACTTGGTTACCTTCAAGGAAAAGACGTTGACTTCGTCAACAAAAAAGCAACTGACGGTGTTCTTCTTGCCCACACAGACGGTGACGTACCAAACATGTATGTGACTCTTCCTGAGCAAGATGCCTTCACTCTTGGATACACTATCTACTTCTTCGAATTGGCCATCGCTCTTTCAGGTTATTTGAACGCGATTAACCCATTTGACCAACCAGGTGTTGAAGCCTACAAGAAAAATATGTTTGCCCTTCTTGGTAAACCAGGATTTGAAGAACTTGGAGCAGAACTCAACGCTCGTCTTTAATCAATAGACAAAACGATCTCGCAAGAGGTCGTTTTTTTGTGTCTATTTCCCCATTTAGTGATGAATTGGCGCCTTCAGGTGATTTATGATATAGTAGAAGGAGCATTTTTATACTTTGTTTATCAAATGATTTTCACTTACTGTGATCGTCAAATGAGACAAAGAGAATCAAAAAGGAGAGAGTATGACAAGAGAAGATAAACAGCCTTTTGCAGTGCCGGAAGAGGAGCAGATGCAAGAGACACCACAAGTAGAAGGACAGGTGAGGGGAGTTCAAATGAAGGGGCCTGCTCATCCATTGGAAGAAACAAATCCACAAATGCTTCCGCCTCAATGGTCCTATCCAACTAAGCCAAAACACAAGTGGAAAAACATAGTTCTATTTTCACTGTTAGCGCTTGTGATTAGTGGACTTTTAGGTGGTGTGAGTGGATATGTTTGGGGACAATCCTCTCAAACAAGTAAGGAGTCGCAACGATTCAAACGTTTAGAACGTGCAAAGACCGAAGCAAATGAAACGAAAGTAGGTTTTGTAACAGATAAAGAAAAGGTCATTTTTACATGGACTCTCAAAGATCTTGGTTTGCTGAGTTACACCAATCGGGAAGGTTATGGGTTGACAGCAGATCAGATCGTGGAAGTTTATGGGTTGGCATCCAGTGTTGAATATAAAAAGAATGAAATGGACCTTACTTGGAATGACTCAAAAGCTTCTGAACATCAGGAGTTGAGAATGAGATTTGAAGAAGTCGACGGAAATTATTATTTGAAAAATGTGTCCGTGACGGATTTAGATGAGTTGTATGAGCATAAAAATCCAGAGGATGATGATGATAGCGATGATGTCTCGAGCAATCGCGCCTTGACTAAAAAGGAATTTCGAAGTCTGAAAAAAGGAAACAAGCAGACAGGGCAAGGTGGGACAAGTTTATCTGAGTTTTTGAAAAAACATCGAAAAACCGTCGAAATTGGGACAGAGCGCAAAATAACTGCCAATGGGGAAACATTTAAGTCTACACGTGTAGTGGCTACAGTACTCTGTGAGGTTGATGGGGATTTTAAAGTTTTGAAATTTTTAGCACAGCCTGATGGAGAATTTCGCTATATTGGTGCGGAACTAAATTAAGAGGAGGATAGAAGAAAGATGAGTATGAATCAACCACAGGTACCCTTTGGTGTACCAGTAAATCCTACCCCTCAAAAAAGCGGAAAGGGCTTGTTCATTGGATGTGTGATTGGGGCAATTGCTTTAGGCTTGGTGATTGGTCTTATTTTTGGTCGCTCTTTTGGTGTGGAGGCCGTAACCAAGAAAGCTTACCCCCATTTACATACCACTGCAGATAGTACAGTCTCAAAACGTGATATATCTTCTCGCTATATAGACCCAAAAGAGACAGCATTTGATTGGGATATTTCAGATCTCGGAGGCTTGAAATTTGCCACCTACGATGACAAAGGCGATGCGATGTCTATCGAAGAGGTCGTGAAGAAGCATGGGAAAGCCTTAAAAGGTTCATTTAATGGGACAACTGCTCAGTTAGAATGGGGTGAACTCGAAAGAAATGATACAGATGAAGAAAGCGCCGATTATAAGACTGCTAGCGAGATGAATCTGACCTTTATGAAGATTGATGGTCATTATTATCTACGCAACCTGTATTTCTCAGAAGATTATGACACAGCGGATGCCAATCCGATGCCGACCGATCATTATGATAAGTTGAAAGTAGGAGATCCCAAAACAGGGAAGGATGGAACGTCTTATAAAGAAGTGCTTAGTAGCAATACCCCATCCTCTATTTCGATAAGAGCAGACCAGGACTATAAAACCAAGGTCATTACGAATGAAATGGAAATCCGTTTTAATTCATCTGGTTCAGACGAAGATGAATACAAATTAAAATTTATCCAGCAAGCAGATGGGGATTATCGTTTGGCTTTAAAAGGAGATGAAGATTAGAAAGGAAATCGGTCTTTAAAAAGGAAGAGTCCATTTATTCTCGTTTGTACCCGAACGATCTCTCAAGAGGTCGTTTTTTTGTCTGCAAAATAGTTTCATAAAATTTCCCCTTAGATTCAACTATAAAAACACTAGCTAGTTATTTCTCCTGATCATATGGTTATCTCATTGCTAAACTACTGATACTATAGGGTTTCTAGAAGAGCAATAGTTACCGGCACGGATTTTATACTCAAATCCTTTAATATAAAAAGTTATTTGAATATAAAAGTTGTCATTTGTTGTTTCATAATATAAAATGAAAGATGAATGAAAATAATTGAAAAGGGAATGAAAATTATGAAAAAGAACTTGGCTAAATTCTTGTTACTTTCATCTATGCTTGGTGGAATAGCTATTGCCCACCCAGTATCTGCGAATACAAAAGCTGCGGTTTATGAGTACAAAAATGGTCAGCTAGACCTTGTTCAAAAACCAACATATGAAGGTTTCGAATCGAATCAGCTTTCTTTGAAATTGAAAACAGGTCGTGTCGATGTAGTGGGAGCGCGTGAAGGCAAGAAAGAAAGTGCGCATGATGCGGGTGCTTACCGATTTGCGTTGATCTACAAATCTGAAGGTGGCGAAGAAGAGACCGTTGCTAAAGGGCAAAATACAGCGGATGGAACGATCGAATTTGATGATGTGGATCTCTCTGGACTGAATTCTGGAACGGTTAAACTCTACATTCGTCAAACTACAAAAGATGATGGTCGCTATAAACAGTTGGATAATGGAGAAGGGGAAGTAACAGTGTCCCTTGCTTACGATGGATCAGGACGCTTGATGGTGGATTCACTTGAAAGTTCCAACCCAATTTATCGTAATTTCATTGCAGGCTATAAAAGCCCTGGTACAGATGGGTCGACTTCACCAAGTACAACAAGCCCATCCTCAAGCTCAAGTAGCTCATCTTCTAGTTCAAGTAGCTCAAGTAGTTCGTCTTCAAGCTCAAGTAGCTCATCGAGCACATCTTCAAGCAGCACATCTTCAAGTAGCACATCTTCAAGCAGCTCAAGTTCAACTTCTTCATCGAGCTCAAGCTCTTCTAGTTCTTCCTCAAATTCAAGCGACTCAAGCAAATCTGTAGTTGGCCGTTTATTGCCAAAAACAGGTCAAGAAACAGGTGTCGTTTTGGCAACATTGGGCTTGCTCTCACTTGCAGGGCTTGCTATTGTCTCCCTTCGCAAGAAATTTTAACATAAGTTTCTAAAAGGTCGGATACCTCTCCGATCTTTTTTAGTCCATCCAGACAGGAGTTGGTCCTTGCTTGGTTTTATGTTATAGTAGAAGAGAAGAATAAAAAGGAGAATTCGAAATGTCCGAGAAAGATCAAGAACAATTTATGAAACAGACGCCCTTAGAGGGTGCGCCTCAATTTGATGTGGCTGCGCCAGCCTTTGTCCCAAAAGAAGAAGCTGAAGACTTGGTCGTTCCAGAAGTTAGTGGCCTTTCAGTGACGGAGACGGAAGCAATGAAAGAAGAAGCAGACGAGCCAGCTGTTTCAGAAACAGTGGAGCCTCCAAAGGTGGATGAAGCAACTGTTGGAGAACATCCGGATGTAGTTGCTGCTCCCCAACCGACTCCTCCATTCCAGCCTGCACCTCAAGCTCCTCAAAACATGGCAGCTGAACCAATTGGTCCGCAAACAGTGCCTGTTCCTGAGACACCTATTCCACAAGCTCCTCTTTCTCCTGTTGGAAGACCGATGGATACTGCAGACAAGAAGGCGATTCGTTTTGCCCTTGGGATTTTAGTGGGTCTCCTTATCGGTGGTGTCAGTGGCTATTTGATTGGTCATGCTAGCCCTAGTACGTCATCATCTAGAAAGCAGACTTCTTGGTCAGGCAACCAGTCTGGTTCGTCTTCCAATATCGATTTGGAGCAATTGACCGCAGAAGACGCGGAAGCCAATTTTAGCTGGGAACAATCTGATATCGAGCAACTTCAGTTTTTGACTGGAAAGGATTCTGGGGAGACTCCTGAGGAAATGGTCGACGCTTATGGAAAGGCTAGTTCTGTTCAATTTGATAGCGGAGAATTGACATTATTCTGGGATGATAACTCTTATAATAAAGAGGTTAAAGCGACCTACTCTAAGAAAGGAAAAGAATTGCAGCTTGTCAAATTTGAATTTAATCAATTTGGGAAAAATCTTACGGTTGAGGACAACTTTGCGGATGCATTCAAAGTTGGAAATAGTGAGACCGGTGCTGGAGGGACCTCTTACAAAGAGCTTTTAGAAAAATACGGTGATGCAGTCAATCTGACGGTGAGTTCATCTGATGATTCAGACGAGATAGAATTGGTCATGGACTTCCAAAAGAAAAACGGGGACTATGTAGATTTGACCTTTATTCGTCAAGAAAATGGAGATTTCCTCTTGAGTAGTAAAGACAGCTACTAAATCACTGAATAAAAGAAAGAGGCAAGCGCCTCTTTTTTGGGATAAGACGAGACAAATATGCTAATTTTCTATACAATAGAAAGAGTTTGAATAGAAAGAGCATGAAGGATGGAAGAAATGAAACAGTGGATAGAACATCATAAGCGGATCCTCCAAAAAGCTGCAAGTGCTTTGCTGGCTTTTATGGTTGGTGTTTGCTTGGTGTTTATGATTCATCCAGTGAAAACCTTGCCCAAAGATCGCTTGTTGAGTTTGTCTCGCATGCAAGAAGACAGCCAGCAATTTGTTGCGTCTTCTTCCAAAGAGCCGGCTTTAGAAGACTTGTTGTCATTGGACCTTGCAAGGGGAGAAGGAAAGACACAAAAAAATTGGGTGACTTTATCTGCATTCGTCAAAAAAATTGGAAAAGCAGCGAGTTTTACACAAGAAGATACGACTTTTGGAGCGCAAGTCCAGCTAGGCTATGGGACTCCTGTGCAGGGGATTCATCCTTATACCATAGAATTTCAAAAGCAGGATGATACTTTTTATTTGAGCTCGATTCAAGGCTTTGCGCCCCAATCGGCTCACTATCAGAGCAAAAAGAACTTAAAACTGGCAGATTTTACAGGCTATCAGACGCTAGATGGAAAAAAGGAAAAGGGGACAGCAGTAGAAGATGTCTTGAAAAAATCAGGTCTTCCCAATTCTCTTAGTTTGACCTCTGCAAAGGACAAGCAAGTCCTAGCCCTGTCTTATCAGGTGACAGATGGACTGGTCTCTTTAACCTTTGAACGTGACCAGAGTGGTCAATATCGTTTGGCGAAGAAGGGGTGAAGCAGATGATCGAGTGGATGAAAAAGAATCGAAAAGAACTCTTGCTGCCGTTTTTGTGTTTTGTTTTAGGAGTGTTACTTGCGATTGCAAGCATCCAGGTGCAAGAGCAAGGAACCGATACCAAGGAGGACCAAACCCTGACTCATTTCCAGCCAAAGGATTACAAGAATTTGGTCAGCAAGGAACAAGAAATCAAACAGTTTAAATGGACCATCGAAGCTGTGGCAAATTTGAAAGTTCGTCTTAAGCAGAGTCAGCAACCAGGAACCCGCTTGGAAACAGTTGTGACGGAATGGGGAAAAGCTCAAAAAGTTCGCTACACTAAGACAGCCCAAGGGGATAAAACGGTTCTCGTCTTAACCTATGCGGCTAAGCAAACCGATCAGGGCAAGAAAAGTGTAACCTTGTGGTTTGAACAGGAAAAAGACCAGGGGTATCGCTTGACAATGGTGGATGCGACGAATTTGTTGGATGTAAAAGAGAAGACAAACAGTGAGAAAGAAATCACTACTGAAAAAGAGAAAAAAGGTACAGAATTCGCCCAGCTCATTAAGAAACTAGGAAATCCCCAACGATTGGTCTGGGGGGAAATGCCAGATGGCGGAATGGGCTATCGCGCGACTTACCAGCTACCAGGACAGCCAGAAGTGGTGATGGAATTCAAGAAAAAAGCCAAGAAATTGGTGTTGGTATAAGAAAGGAGACATCATTGGACGATCAACGGACAGACATCAAGGCAGCTTCCTCTCACCAGGGTGGGAGCCGCTTGATTTCAGAGGCTGACCTTGCTTCAATAGGGATGGACAATCATCAGGATACTAGAAGCCATTCAGATACGATGGCGTCTTCCCCTTCTTCCTCAAAAGAGGGGATTGGTTCGCTTTTGCGATTTTTTGGGTGGTTCGCCTTGTTAGTAGCTTTTGTATTCGTACTTCAAAACACAGGCAACAAGGATCTTTCTTCATCTTCCTCAAGCAATGGAGCTGACAGTTTTTCACGGAATAGTATCAGAAAAGAATATCTAAATAGTGAAAATAGTTCTTATGTCGCATCTGCTAAGGAAGTTCAATTTGAGACAACCTATGAAAAAGCCATGTCTCTCATTCCTGATTTTGCAGTGGATGACAAAAAGACATCTTTTGGAACTGTGGATCCCAAAGATATCGTTGCAGCATTAGGTAAAGCAACCCGAGGAGAGGCATCGTATAGTGACAGCAGTTCAAGTCCTTTTTTGCTGACCTTAGATTACCAATCAGATGATGCATATGGGAAGGTTCTCCTTGAAAAAATGGGTGCCTATTACAGGATTTCTCTTTTAAGTTTGAAACACTTAAAAAGTGATCGTTTTGCAAATAAGAATGGCAGTTTAACGAAGGACGATTTTACTAATATCAAAGTTGGGATGCCTTATTTAGATTTGCTTAATTCGGTGGGGATTCCAGATGAGGTAGATGTGTCCGGATTTTTAGGTTACGGTGAAGCACCGACCTTTACTTATCGATTGGCTGATTCCCAAACGGTTCAAATCCAATTTGATAGCCGGCAAACCATCAAGGATATCACACCTAAAGTGGAAGCGAGCACACCAGCTTCTTCTTCGACACCTACAGCACAGTAAAAACAGTTAGCCCGAATGAATTTGCCATAGAATAATAAGGAGGGAACAATGGGAAAGAAAGACTGGTCCCACCTACGAAATGAACACAAGAGTCGATTTGCGAAACGCCAGCTAGAAGAAGAAACTAGTCTAGTGAAAAGTTCCACTTCAACCAACCAGAGCATTGAAAATAGGGATGAATGGCTGGAAGATACGCTCCTAAAAGAAACAGAAGTGATAGAGTCCTCCGTTTTTCCTGAACCAGTGAAGCAAGTAGAGGAGCCAAAAAACCAACCGGCGCTTGGTACTGAGAAAGCTATAGATGAGCAAAAGGAAGTATTGCTTGAAGACTCGCCTGACAGACCGCTAACATCACAACCACCAACACAAGATGCAATAGAGCAGTTTCCTAAGGGCGAGGAAAGAGTAGAGCACCAGGGTGGGAGTCGCTTGATTTCAGAAGCTGACCTGGCTTCAATAGGGGGAGGCAGGCATTCAGAACCAAGACAAACGGTACTAGACTCCCAATCGGATAGGACGAAAACCTACTCTCCTTCCTCTAAGAGTGAAGGGTCTTCGCTAGCAGCCTTTTTTGGATTATTGGCCATGCTGGGCTTATTTGCCTATCTGGCTTCAGGAGGTATCCATAGTAAGGAAGCTCCTTCTTCTACTACTAGTGAATACGGAAGTCCTGGCCAGTCTTATGGAACCAGAAAGGAAACTTTGAAGAGTGGTACGAGTACCTTGATTGCACCGGAAGGTGAATTTCAGTTTCAAGTGACCTATGAGAAGGCGATTTCCCTGATTCCTGGTTTAAGTGAGGAGGATCAAGGCCGTACCTCTTCAACTTATCTGTCTCCGCAGGATGTGGTAGCTGTACTGGGGAAGGCTAGTGGTGGGGAAGAAACCTACCAAGAAGGTGGTGTCAGTCCTTTTATGACACAATTGGATTATCAGTCGGAAGGCTCTCCTTCTTCCGTAACAGTTTTACTTTCAAATATTGTTGGTGACCGTTTATCTTCTCTTGATTTTGAGAACCTAAACAGTGAGCGATTAGCCAATAAAAATGGCAGTTTGAACAGAGAGGATTTTGCCAATATTAAAATAGGAACCAGCTATTCAGATCTTGTGAATACCGTAGGAATTCCTAACCGTGTTTCTTGGTCGAGTATGATGAGTTCAGAGTCCTTCTTAATCTTTTACTACAAACTTTCTGATGCGCATTTAGTTACGATTCACTTTGGAAGCAATCGCACCATTAGTGAAATGACAGGCCTGAAGGATTCGGCTACAAGCACGTCGCCTTAGGTGTTCATCTCACTAGGATTGTGGTATAATATGGATACCTTTAATTGAAATGAATGGAGAATCTCATGACTGCACAAAAAATGTCTGCTCAAGAAATTATCGCTTTTATTGGAAATGCAGAAAAGAAAACAAATGTGAAAGTAACCTTTGAAGGGGAATTGGCAACGGCTGTTCCTGCTTCTGTTACCAAGCTTGGCAATGTTTTGTTCGGTGACTGGAAAGATATCGAGCCCCTTCTTGCCAACTTAACGGAGAACAAGGATTATGTGGTGGAACAAGATGGTCGGAATTCAGCTGTTCCCTTGCTGGATAAGCGCTATCTAAATGCGCGTATCGAACCAGGTGCTATTATCCGTGACCAAGTAACTATCGAAGACAATGCTGTCGTGATGATGGGTGCTGTCATCAACATCGGTGCTGAAATCGGTGCAGGAACCATGATTGATATGGGGGCTATCCTTGGTGGCCGTGCAACAGTTGGTAAAAACAGCCACATCGGTGCAGGTGCCGTTCTTGCGGGTGTCATTGAGCCAGCTTCTGCTGAGCCTGTTCGGATCGGTGACAATGTATTGGTCGGTGCCAATGCAGTTGTGATTGAAGGGGTTCAAGTAGGGAACGGTTCTGTCGTTGCCGCTGGCGCTATCGTTACTCAAGATGTCCCTGAAAATGTGGTTGTAGCTGGTGTCCCAGCTCGTATCATCAAGGAAATCGATGAAAAAACACAACAAAAAACAGCACTCGAAGACGCCTTGCGTAATTTATAAGATATTGATAGTAGAGGCCGCAAGGCCTCTATTCTAATAGAAAGAAGACAACGATGACATTGGACTTAATCAAAATCAGACGGGATTTGCACCAAATCCCTGAAATTGGATTAGAAGAATTTGAAACCCAAGCCTACCTCTTAGAGCGAATCGCAGAGATCACAGAAGGCAAAGACTTTGTAGAGCAACGGACTTGGCGGACCGGGATCCTGGTGTATCTCCATGGGTCTGCTCCTGAAAAAACTATTGGTTGGCGGACGGATATCGATGGCTTACCGATTGTGGAACAAACGGGCCTTGATTTTGCCTCCAAGCATGAAGGACGGATGCATGCTTGTGGTCACGATATGCACATGACGACAGCCCTTGGACTTTTGGATCAACTGGTCCAAGTACAACCAAAAAATAACCTGCTCTTTCTCTTCCAACCGGCTGAAGAAAACGAAGCTGGTGGAATGCTCATGTATAAGGACAATGCTTTTGGCGACTGGCTCCCTGATGAATTTTATGGTCTGCATGTACGCCCTGATTTGAAGGTGGGGGACATTGCGACCAATACGGGTACTCTTTTTGCAGGGACCTGTGAAGTCAAGATCACCTTTACAGGAAAGGGAGGGCATGCCGCCTTTCCACATGAGGCCAATGACGCTCTTGTAGCAGCCTCTTACTTCATTACCCAAGTCCAATCGGTCGTGAGTCGAAATGTCGATCCGATTGAAGGGGCTGTGGTGACCTTTGGTTCCATGCATGCAGGAACAACCAATAATGTGATTGCTGAGACAGCCTTCCTTCATGGGACTATTCGGACCTTGACCATGGAGATGAATCTTTTGACTCAAAAACGGGTCAAAGCCATTGCAGAAGGAGTTGCAGCAGCCTTTGATGTGAAATTGGACCTGGAACTCAAGCAAGGAGGCTACCTGCCTGTGGAAAACCAACCAGAATTGGCCAAAGAACTCATGGACTTTTTCACAGCTGAGGAAGACGTGAACCTGATTGATATTCTGCCTGCGATGACAGGAGAAGACTTCGGCTTTCTCTTGAGCAAAGTCCCGGGTGTCATGTTCTGGCTGGGGATTGATACCCCTTATGCCTTGCACCATCCGAAGATGAGCCCAAATGAAGCAGCCCTTCCCTTTGCTGTGGAAAACATTGGTAAATTTTTGAAAATGAAGGCCAACCAATAAAGGAATGATTCAACTCCGTCTGGAGTTGGATTTTTTCTTTGTTGTAAAAAAACTGTTCGGATCTTTCCTAAAAAATGATACAATAAAAGCTAGACAAAAGGAGTAGGGAATGAAGAAAACACTACGAAAAGAAACCATTGCAGCTATGAAAGCACTGCCGCAAACTATAAAAACTCAAGCAGATGAAGAGCTGACTCAGCGCCTCTTGGAGTTACCAGCTTTTCAGGAGGCAAAGACCCTTGCGACCTATCTGTCTTTTGGCCATGAAGTTTCCACAGCTGGCTTGATCCAAGCTGCTCTTCAACTTGGAAAACGCGTCTGTGTTCCCCGTACCTATCCACAAGGGCGGATGGAATTTGTGGAATACGATCCTGACATTTTAGAAAAGACACGCTTTGGTTTGTTGGAGCCCAATGAAAAAGGAAGGGTTGTGGAACAGTCAGAGATTGATCTGATCCATGTACCAGGCGTGGTCTTCCAGTCAAAAGGCTACCGAATTGGCTATGGTGGTGGCTATTATGATCGTTATTTAGCAGATTTTACTGGAAAAACGGTTAGTACGATTTATTCCATCCAGCAGAAGGAGTTCCAGCCAGATACGTTTGATCAGGCAGTTCAGGAGGTGCTAGTCTATGAAGTTGCTCTTTGATCGTCGTTATCCTGTGACCAGCATCTTATTGCTCGTCACAACGGCAGTCTTTCTTTCCATGTTTATCCGATTTGGAAGTGACTACCAAACGGGTGCTGCTGTTTACTATAGCGGTGGGATTATCGGAGAAGTTGTGGAAGCTGATCCAAGCCAGTTATGGCGAATCGTGACAGCTACATTTGTTCATATCGGCCTAGAACATTTTGTGCTCAATATGATCACCCTCTATTACTTGGGACGTCTGGCAGAAGATCTCTTTGGATCGAAGGCTTTCTTAGCTCTTTATCTCTTATCAGGAATGATGGGCAATGTTTTTGTTGCTATTTTTACGCCAGATGTGATTGCGGCAGGAGCTTCTACAGCCCTCTTTGGACTGTTTGGGACCATTGGTGCTTTGCGTTTTATTGTCCAAAGTCCCTATATTCGCCATTTGAGTCAGTCCTATACCAGCTTGATTGTGGTCAATTTGATCTTTAGCTTCATGCCAGGAATCAGTATGGCGGGGCACATCGGTGGTTTAGTAGCTGGGGTCATGTTGGCTTATGTCTTTCCAGTAAGAGGGGAAGCTCGTTTTATGAACCGAACCTATCAGATGAGTGCTACCCTATCTTATCTCTTACTTTTGCTTTATTTCTTAGGTAAAATCTTGAATCTATTTTAAGAAGAGGCTAGGACAAAAGTCCTAGCCTCTTAATTGTTTTTGGATTGTCGAGCAAGACGCAGTGGTTGAGTGGGCTCTACTACGCTGATTTCATCAGCTTTTACAGCCCTACTCAACTGTGCGGAGGTGGGACGACGAAATCGAATTCTAACGAATTACCGATTTCTGTCCCACTCTCTTTTTTTCCTAAAAAATGTAGTGCAATCGTAAACTAACAGAAAATTGTTTGAAATCTCAATAAATATATATAATTTACATAGAAATGAGTTGATAGAAAGATAATTTAGGAAAAAATAGAATAAAAACAAGTCTGGTAAGCGTTTGCAAAAATAACTAAAAAGAGGTAGACTAGGAGTATAAAAAATCAGGAATAGTGCCTTTTTTAAAAGGGACATTCGAAAAGGAGATTTGCCATGAAGAAATGGTTGTTTAAACTTTCATTGGTAGCAATGACATTTTTGCTCCTACCAGTTCAAGCCGTTCAAGCCTGTTGTGGCTTTATCATTGGTCGGCAATTGACCAAGGATGGGACCACTCTCTTTGGTCGGACAGAAGACTACCCTTACTATCCAAATGGTGGCAAGCACAACAAGAATTATGTGGTTGTTGATGCAAAGAATTATAAGGAAGGGGATCAACTGGAAGACGAATCCAATGGTTTTACCTATCCACATGCTGCTAGTGAAATGAAATACACAGCGACTTATGACTCTGCTCGTGGAGATGGTAGTAACGGTGCTTTTGGTGAACACGGATTTAACGAAGCCGGTGTTTCTATGACCTCAACTGTTACAGCAATTCCAAACAAAAAAGTCTTGAAGACTGACCCGTTGACAGAAAACGGAATTCCAGAAGCTGCTATGTTGGACGTAGTGTTACCACGCGTTAAGTCTGCTCGTGAAGGGGTTGAATTCCTAGCTAAAGTCATTGAAGAAAAAGGATCGGCAGAAGGGAATGTTGTCGTTTTTGCAGACCAAAATGAAACTTGGTATATGGAAATTCTTTCTGGACACCAATATGTAGCGGTAAAAGTCCCAGAGGACAAATATGCAGTCTTTGCAAATACCTACTACCTTGGTCATGTGGATTTGAATGACAAGGAAAATGTGATCGCTTCGAAAGATGTCGAAAAAGTAGCCAAAGAATCTGGTAACTACAAGACAGATAAAGACGGTAACTTCCATATCGCTAAATCTTATGGACCAGAAAAATATGCTGAAGGAGACCGTTCACGTACTTACGCAGGAATCACTCTTTTGGATCCAAACTCAAAAGTGACTTATGAAGATGATGAATATGAACTCTTCCGCTCACCAACAGATCCAAACAAGAAATTTACTTTGGAAGATGCTTTTGCATTGCAACGCAACCGTTTTGAACACTTAAATGGTCGTTTTGTTCCAGATGATCAAATTGGTGTCAAGAAACAAGGGGATAATGGTAGCAACGATACTGTTCGGAAAGACCAATACAAGTATGCTTTAGGGAACGAAAACGTCATCGATGCCCATGTCTACCAAATCAATCCAAACCTTCCAAAATCATTTGGTGGAACTGTATGGCTCGGAATGGGACCTTCACGGAATACTCCTTATGTTCCATTCTATGGAAATGTAAAAGATACCTATAAAGCTTTCAAACCTCAAACTGCTACCTATGATCCGAATTCATGGTATTGGACAGTATGGCATATTGACCAGATGGCAATCAATAATCAAGACCTCTTTGGAAAATCGATTCAAAATCACTGGAAAGCTCTCGAAGAACAATTGATCATTGAACAGAAGGTTAGTGATAGCAAATATGCAGCCTTGAAAGCTGATGAAGCTGCAGCAAAAGCAGTTGAAGATAAAGTGACTGAGGATGCTTTAGCTCGGTCTGAACGTCTCTTCAAACAATTCAAGCAATATGAGTCTGAATTATCTGCAACTCTTAAAGAAGCAGGTCGTACAGATGATCCATACCGTGCATCTTTACCAGATGACTACAAGGATCCAACAGAATCAAGTACCGAGCCAAGCAAGGAAGAAACAAAGCCAAGCACAGAGTCAAGTACAGAACCAAGCAAGGAAGAAACGAAGCCAAGCACAGAATCAAGTACAGAACCAAGCAAGGAAGAAACGAAACCAAGCACCGAAGCAAGTACAGAACCAAGCAAGGAAGAAACGAAGCCAAGCACCGAATCAAGTACAGAACCAAGCAAGGAAGAAACGAAACCAAGCACTGAGTCAAGTACAGAACCAAGCAAGGAAGAAACGAAGCCAAGCACTGAGTCAAGTACAGAGCCAAGCAAGGCAGAAACGACACCAAGCACCGAATCAAGTACAGAACCAAGTAAGGAAGAAACGAAACCAAGCACTGAATCAAGTAAGGCAGAAACGAAACCAAGCACTGAGTCAAGTACAGAACCAAGCAAGGAAGAAACAACACCAAGTCGTACAACTACTGTTGTTCCTACAAATAGTAACAGTGTTAGTACCGTTGGTCGCCCAGTTTTACCAACAAATTCATATATTTTAGTAGACCAGGCAACAGGTATCGTCTTGCAAAACCCTGATTTTGCTCAAGGTGGCTATAGTCTTCTTGTTGAAGTTTTGAAAGATGTCAAAGAACTAGCTGGTAAAGATTACAAGGCATATAATATTCAATTATCGAACCAAAATAATCCTGTACATCAAATTAGTCCAACGGTTGTGACCATTCCAGTAAATAGCCAAAAAGAAGTAGAAGCAGTTTATGGTATCGGTGAAAATGGTCAATTGGAGTCCTTCCAATTCCAACTAAATGAAGATAAGTCAGCCGTAACATTTACAACCTCTCATTTCTCAACTTATGGTGTAGTTTATAAATCTGCAGCAAAAATTGAAGAGAAGAAAGGTGAGAAAAAATTACCATCAACCGGTCAAAGTATTTCCATTGCGACAATGGTAGGCGGAGTTCTTTTGATAGTTTTTGGATTTGGCTACTACATCGAAAAACGTAGAACTCATTAAACGATACAGTTTATAATATATAACAAAAAAAGGAAGTGAGAATGAAATCTCTCTTCCTTCTTTTTTAGTCTGCAGTTTGTTCAGATTCTTCTAATTTTTTTCCAAGATCAATGATATACTGTTTGAGGTCCTCTTTAACCTGTGGATGCTTCAAAGCATAATCAATTGATGTTTTCATAAAACCAAACTTGTCACCTACATCGTAGCGTTGGCCTTTAAATTCACGGGCAAAGACTCGTTGGGTCTTATTGAGAGTGTCGATCGCATCCGTCAATTGAATTTCATTGCCAGCACCTGGTTCTTGATTTGCAAGAATATCAAAGATTTCAGGAGTCAAGAGGTAGCGTCCGATAATAGCGAGATCACTTGGAGCATCTTCTGGAGCTGGTTTTTCGACAAAAGTTTCAACGCTATAGAGACCATTAATGCCTTCGCCTTGAGGTGCGATCACACCGTAAGAAGAAACCTCTTCGTGAGGGACTTCCATCACAGCGATAGTGGATGCATGGGTTTCATCGTAGTCGTTCATCAATTGTTTGGTTAATGGCAAGGCATCATCATTGGTGATGTCCATCAGGTCATCTCCCAACATGACGACGAAAGGCTCATTTCCAACAAAAGCTTTCGCCTGAAGAACAGCGTCTCCTAAACCTCGAGGGTGACTTTGGCGGATGAAATGAAGATTGATCGCTGTTGTATCATTGACCAACTTGAGTAAGTCAGTCTTACCTTTTTGTTCGAGGTTGTATTCCAATTCAAAGTTAGAATCGAAATGGTCTTCGATCGAACGTTTGGCCTTCCCTGTTACGACAAGAATTTCCTCAATTCCAGATTTCAGAGCCTCTTCTACGATGAATTGGATTGTAGGTTTGTCAACGATTGGCAACATTTCCTTTGCCAAAGCTTTGGTAGCTGGGAGGAAGCGTGTCCCCAAACCAGCCGCAGGAATGACTGCTTTTCTAACTTTAGTCATATAGTTTCCTTTCTAAAAGGTAGGATTGATGTTAGAGTGGTTGACTTATTTCCACTCGTTTTCTTCTTTAAATTCATTGCTCATCATGTGGTGGATGGCTTCACGGATATCTTTTCCTTCGTAGATGACTTGGTAAATGGCCTGTGTAATCGGCATGTAGACATCCAATTCTTGTGCCAGTTCATGGGCGACTTTGGTCGTAGAGATCCCTTCAATGATCATGCCCATGTTGGCTTCGATGTCTTCCAATTTTTCACCACGTCCGAGAGCATCTCCAGCTCGCCAGTTGCGGGAATGAACAGAAGTACCGGTAACGATCAAGTCACCAACCCCAGACAAACCGCTATAGGTCAAGGGGCTAGCTCCTAGCTTAACGCCAAGGCGCGTGATTTCAGCGAGACCGCGCGTGATGATAGCTGCTTTGGCATTGTCACCATAACCAAGACCGTGCAGGGCCCCAGCTCCGACAGCGATGATATTCTTCAGGGCTCCAGCAGTTTCCACTCCGATAACATCTGTATTGGTATACAGGCGGAAGTAGTGATTGCTAAAGAGTTCTTGAACATAGCGTGCAGCTTCTAAATCTTTTGAGGCAGCTGTAATGAGGGTGATGTCCCGTACGATGGTCTCCTCTGCATGACTCGGTCCAGAAACGACCACCACCTCGCTGCGAAGAGAAGCAGGAATTTCTTCTTCAAGGATTTGAGAAATTCGATCGTGTGTACCAGGTTCTAGTCCCTTGGAAGCATGCATGACTGTTACAGGGTGATCTAGTGTTTCAGCGACTTGTTTCGCCACCAAACGGGTCACCTTTGTAGGAACGACAAAGAGGATAGCGTCCACACCATCCAAAGCTGCTTTCAAATCAGTCGTAGCAGTGATGTCTTCGCTAATAACGATGTCTTTGAAATAGCGTTGATTGGTATGAGCGGTATTGATTTCATCGATTTGTTCTTGGATATTTCCCCAGAGACGGACTTCATGGCCGTTATCATTGAGGACTTGTGAAAGGGCTGTTCCCCATGAACCAGGACCCAATACTGCAACGGTTTGTTTTTCCATTGTATTCTCCTTCGTGAAGATTTCATTTCTATTTTACCATACTATAGGAAAAAAAGCTTTGGAATCTAGCTGAAATTCATAGGAAAAGCAAATAATATGATAATTGAAAGAATCTTGATAATTTTAGTAGATGATGCTTGCATTTATATGCTGAATATAGTAAAATTTTTTTCGTATATTACTCTAATTAGTGATATATAGGAGAAACAAAAAGAAAAAAGGAGTTTATGATGAAAAAAAGCTTAAAAATAATACTGACCTTAGTATTAGTTTTAGCTAGTGTCTTTGGTTTGTCCAAAATTCGGTCGGCCCATGCTGATGGCTCAACAGGAAAGATCCAAATTACAAGTAAAACGATCACACCTGCTAAGTCACCCGTGGACCAGTACACGGACATTAAGGTTGATCTAACTTTCAATGTTCCGAACGGGGTTAAATCTGGGGATCAAGCGGTTATTACCCTTCCTCAGAATCTAAAATTCATCTCGGATCAAACATTTGATGTAATGAGTCCGGATGGTCAATCAGTGGTTGCAAAAGCAGTCATTAATGCTGCAAATAAAACCATCACCTTGACCTATGAAGATTATGTGGAAAAGAAATCAAATATTTCAGGAAGCATGTTCTTTGCAGTTCGGGTAGAGCCTGCAACCGAGTCTCCAAGCAAGGTGCCAATCACCTTGAATGTGGACAATAATCCTGTCCCTGTAGGAAAAGTTGACTTTGTAGTTGACCCAGGGAATGCTGAAAAGACCTTGGACAAGGTTAGCTGGGGGACAGAAACCTTAGCAGATGGCAGCATCACTCGTCAATATGAAGTACGTGTCAATGCCGCGAATGCTCCTTTAACAGAAGCGGTTGTGACTGACCAATTGCAAACAGAAGGAATGAACTATGTAGAAGATTCCTTTGTGATTAAAAAAGGGAATTGGGCCGTTAACAGTTCGCATAAATTAGAATTGAAAAACGGGCAAGTTGTCTCTTTACCAGTTGAGTTTGGGGCAGATAAGAAGAGTTTCAAAGTCAGCTTGGGAAATGTAGCCCAAGGTGAAGGTTACTCGATTGTCTATAAGGTGAAGATTCCTTATACCCCTGCAAATGGTGAAAAGTTCCTCAACAATGTATCCTTGAATGCAAAAAAAGTTGTTGAAACTAAGAGCAACCCATTCGTTTATCAAACTGCTGGTGGGGAAGCCCAAGGTTATACCTTCTCTATCAATCTTAAGAAAGTTGATAGCCAGGATGAAAACACTGCTTTAGCAGGTGCTGAATTTAATGTGATCCGTGTTGCAACAGGTGCCGTTGTCGGTAAGTTGACAACCAATGCAAAGGGAGAAGCAAGTATTGGTGGTTTGTTGAACACAGCTTACCAATTAGTTGAAACAAAAGCTCCAGAAGGATATGAATTGGATGCCACTCCAATTGATGTCAAAGCAGAAGATTTTGGGACAACGAAAACAGCTCTTAAAAAAGTTACAAACAAGAAAATTGTCAAAGAACCGACACCAACCAGTGCGGTTATCGAATTAGACAAGGCCCTTACAGGTCGTGACTTGGTAGATGGCGAGTTTAGTTTTGAATTGTACGAAGGAGCTAACAAGCTTCAAACTGTTACCAACAAAGCTGGTAAAGTAACCTTTGATGCGATTTCTTACACAGCAGAAGGTGAACACACTTACACTGTGAAGGAAGTCAAAGGAAATAATGCCACTATTACTTACGATGCTTCTGAAAAACAAGTGACTGTTAGAGTCACTCGTGATGGAGATGCCTTGAAGGCAGTAGTCGTCTATCCTGAAAGCAAAACATTTACCAATGCCTTCACACCAAACGCAACGACTGCAACAATTGAGTTGACAAAAGAGTTGACAGGTCGTGACTTGGTAGATGGCGAGTTTAGTTTTGAATTGTACGAAGGTGCGAACAAGCTTCAAACTGTTACCAACAAAGCTGGTAAAGTGACCTTTGAATCTATTTCTTACACAGCAGAAGGTGAACATACTTACACTGTGAAGGAAGTGAAGGGGACTACCCCAGGTATCACATACGATACAGCCGAAAAACAAGTCACCGTTAAGGTAACAAAAGATGGAGACAACCTAAAAGCAACAGTTGTCTATCCAGAAAGCAAGGTCTTTGCAAATACTTACTCAGCTCCAAGTCCAGCAAAAGCTCAGATTTCAGCGAGCAAGATTTTAGAAGGCCGTGCCTTGAAGGATGGCGAATTCAGCTTTACCTTGTTGGATGAAGCTGGAAAAGTCCTTCAAACAAAACAAAATGCTGCAGATGGTTCCGTAGCCTTTGATGAAATTTCTTATTCACAAGAAGATGCAGGAAAAACGTTCCACTACACGATTAAGGAAGTGATCCCTACATCTCAAGAAAAAGGAATGACCTACGATCAAGCTAGCATCGAAGTGACTGTAACTGTCACAAAAGATGATGCAAGCAATACCATCAACGCTACAGTGGCCTATGGTGAAAAGAAATCCTTTATCAATACTTTTGTGACAAGTGAAATCCCACCAACACCACCAGTAGTTGAAAAACCAGAAGCTAAACTTTATACCATCCAACTTCACAAGGTCAATGGTGAAGGTCAAGCTCTAGCAGGAGCAGTCTTTGGACTCTTTGAAGCGGATGGTGTGACAGCAGTTGCCAACCCATATGGCGAAGGTCAAGCGACAGCGACATCCGATGCTAATGGTCTTGTAAACTTTGTAGGCTTTGAGGCTAAGAATTATGTAGTGAAAGAATTGACAGCACCAGAAGGTTATCAACTATCAACAGATGTGATTAAAGTTTCTGCTAGCGAGTTGAAAGCTGCGACTAACCTCGTCGTAGACAAAGGAACAGTGGTCAACAAACCATTCACTTCAATTCCGCCAACTCCTCCAACTGTTGACAAACCTGAATTGAAACTTTACAGCATTCAATTACATAAAGTCAACAATGAAGGGAAACCACTTGTTGGAGCTGTCTTTGGACTCTTTGAGGCAGATGGTACAACTCCAGTTGCCAACCCATATGGAGAAGGTCAAGCGACTGCAACTTCTGATGCGAATGGTCTCGTTACCTTTACAGGACTTGTAGCCATGGATTATGTGGTAAAAGAAATCACTGCTCCTGAAGGTTACCAACTTTCTGAAGAAACGATTACGGTTTCAGCTAGTCAATTGATTGCCTCAGCTGACCAGGTGCTTGATCAAGGAAAAGTAGTCAATAAACCGTTCACTGCGATTCCACCAACTCCTCCGACTGTTGACAAACCTGAGTTAAAACTGTACAACATCCAATTGCATAAGGTGGATAAAGAAGGTAAAGCACTTGCAGGAGCTGTCTTTGGACTCTTTGAAGCAGATGGTACAACTCCGGTAGCTAATCCATACGGTGAAGGGCAAGCATCTGTATCTTCGGATGCAGATGGTCTTGTAACCTTCATAGGATTTGAAGCAAGAGATTATGTCATCAAGGAGTTAACAGCGCCAACTGGCTACCAACTATTAACGAATCCAATCACTGTCACAGCGGAAGACTATGTACAAGCTACAGACTTGGTTGTAGATAAAGGAAATGTAGTTAATGAACTAACTCCTCCGACTCCGCCAACTAATCCTCCAACTCCACCAACTACCCCATCAACAGACAAACCAAAAGGAGATAAGCCTTCTGGAAGTCAACCAAAAGAAGAGAAGAAACATACTCTTCCTTCTACAGGTGAAACAGTGAGTGAGGGACTAGTAGCTGCAGGACTTGCTTTGGCAGTAGCTGGAAGTGCCTTGGTTTACAAAAAACGTGAAAATTAATTTCTAAAACAGGTTTTGTTCTAGCCCTGCTAGACAAACCTGTTTTTTTACGCGATAAATATTATTTATCATCTCCTTTAAAAATACATATTAGACACTATCACTAATAGGTGGTAAGATAAATACAAGAAAACGTAAAGGAGGAATGAATATGTGCAGAACGATCGTAGGAGTATCCGCTAATCTCTGCCCGGTTGATCCGGAAGGAAAAAACCTTCATTCCTCCGTGTCTAGTCAATTTGCGGAAGGAATCCGTCAAGCAGGTGGGCTTCCAATGGTCATCCCGATGGGAGATCCTTCCTTGGTTAAGGACTATGTTGAAACGATTGACAAATTGATCTTAAGTGGAGGGCAAAATATCGATCCTAGTCTCTATGGCGAAGAAAAAACCATCGAAAGCGATGATTACAATATCGAACGGGATCAATTTGAGCTTGCCCTACTGAAGGAAGCAGTACGCCAAAACAAGCCGGTTCTAGGAATTTGCCGTGGGGTTCAGTTGATCAATGTGGCTTTTGGTGGAACACTCAACCAAGAGATTGAAGGGCATTGGCAAGGACTTCCGTTTGGGACCTCCCATTCTATCCAGACTAAAAAAGGCAGTGTGATAGAGCAGCTTTTTGGACAGGCTAGTCGGATCAATTCCGTGCACCGTCAAAGCATCAAGGATCTCGCACCGAATTTCCGTGCGACCGCCTTTGATCCGCGCGATCACACCATCGAAGCCATTGAAGCTATAGATGGTCATCGCATTATGGGCTTGCAGTGGCACCCAGAATACTTGGTTAATGAAGAAAAAGGGAATTTAGAACTCTTCCGTTATTTGTTGCAAGAGTTATAATGAAGTTAGAGATTGGACTTGAGCCGATCTCTTTTTGTGTCTTAGAAAGGACGCAAAAATACCGGAAATAAGATCAGAAAACAGGACGGTCATCAATAAAAAAACAGGTCCATCTAGCAATGCTAGATGAAAACCTGTTTTAGAATTATTCGTGGCGTTTTTTAGCAACGAGCATGCTTCCAGCACCTGCAAGGGCAAGACCTGCTGCAACAAGTCCAGTACTTACTGTTTCACCAGTAGAAGGAAGACCTTGTTTCTTACCTTCTTTTGATTGTTTACCAGAAGGATGATTTCCTTTAGGTTTATCAGTCGAAGGTGTTGGAGGTGTTGAAGGAGTAGTTGGCGGAGTTGGAGGTGTCTTCGTGTTAACGACATTTCCTTTATCTACTACAAAGTTTGTAGATTTCACATAGTCTTCCACTGTAACAGTGATTGGATCGCTCAACAATTGATAGCCAGCTGGGGCTGTCAATTCCTTGATAACATAATCTCTTGCTTCAAATCCAATGAAAGTTACAAGACCATGCTCATCAGAAGTAGCAGTCGCTTGTCCTTCTCCATAAGGGTTGGCAACTGGTGTGACACCATCAGCTTCAAAGAGACCGAATACAGCGCCTGCAAGAGCATTTCCATCTGCGTCCACTTTATGCAACTGAATATTGTAAAGTTTTAATTTAGGTTTATCAACAGTCGGAGGAGTTGGTGGAATTGAAGTAAACGGTTTGTTAACGACATTTCCTTTATCTACTACACTGTTTGAAGCAACCAAATCACTAGCTGCGATCTTGATGACTTCATCTGATAATTGGTAACCGTCTGGAGCTGTAAGCTCTCTCACTACATAATCTTTTGCTTCTAATCCTGTAAAGGTTACAAGACCATTCGCATCTGAAGTCGCAGTCGCTTGACCTTCTCCATATGGGTTGGCAACTGGAGTTGTACCATCTGCCTCAAAGAGTCCAAAGACAGCTCCAACAAGTGGTTTCCCTTCATTGTTGACTTTATGTAATTGAATGCTGTAAAGTTTCAATTCAGGTTTGTCAACAGTTGGAGGAGTTGGCGGAATTGAAGTGAATGGTTTGTTGACCACTGTTCCTTTGTCTACGACGAGGTTAGTCGCAGCTTTCAACTCGCTAGCAGAAACTTTAATCACATCTGTTGATAGTTGATAACCAGATGGGGCTGTCAGTTCTTTGATAACATAATCTCTTGCTTCCAATCCTGTAAAGGTTACAAGCCCCTTCTTACCTTCTTCATCTGATGAAGTAGCTGTCGCTTGACCTTCTCCATAAGGATTTGCTACAGGAGTAGTACCATCAGCTTCAAAGAGACCAAATACAGCACCTGCAAGAGCATTTCCATCTGCGTTAGCTTTGTGCAATTGAATGTTGTAGAGTTTCAATTCAGGTTTGTCAACAGTCGGTGGAGTTGGTGGGATTTCACTTGTAACAAAAGTATTTTTGAAAGATTTCTTCTCACCATATGCCACAGAAGCTTTGAGTGTATTGCTTGCATCATCTTTTGTGACAGTTACAGTCACATCAATAGTTCCTTCATCGTAGGTCATTCCTTTTGCTTTGCTTTCAGGAATAACTTCTTTAATCGTGTAGTGGAAGGTTTTTCCTGCGTCCTCTGATGAATATGAAATGTCATCAAAGGTTACCGTACCATCTGCAGCATTTTGTTTTGTTTGAAGAACTTTTCCGGTTTCATCCAACAATTGGAAATTGAATTCGCCATTCTTCAATTCAGCACCTTCTAAAATCTTGCTAGCTGAAATTTTAGCTTTTGCTGGTTTAGGAGCCGTATAAGTGTTGTTAAATGTTTTATTCTCTGGATAGACAAGATCAGCTTTTAGAGCTTGTCCGTCTTGTGTAACCTTCACGGTCACTTGTTTTTCAGTTGTATCATAGGTGACACCTGGTGTATTTCCAACAACTTCTTTTACAGTGTAAGTGTGTTCTCCTGCTTCCTTATAAGAAATCGGATCAAATGTTACCTTGCCGTTTTTATTGGTAACAGTTTGAAGCTTAGTTGCACCCTCGTACAATTCAAAGCTAAACTCACCGTCTTTTAGATCACGACCGGTAAGAGTTTTATCAAGTTCGATGGTAGCTTTTGTTTCTTTTGGCTTATCTTTCGGATTAATAATTGTTTTGGTTACCGAATGATCTGCTCCAAAATCTTCAACATTAACTACAGTATCAGCTTTTTTAATGATATGACCTGAAGGGGCTTCAATTTCAGTTAAGATATATTTATCTTTTAAGAGTTTTCCAACAGCAATATTACCATTTTCATCTGATTCAAACTCACCAATGACTTGATTATTAGCTTGACGAACAACTCTAAACTTAGCACCTTTAAGTGGTTGGTTAGCATCATCGACTTTATGAATGTTGATTGAGTAAACATAACCAAGACCAGCACCACCAGGAATTTGAACGGCTGCAGCATTCGTTATATTTTTGGTTTCAATACCTATACCTTTAAGAGTTGCTTCATTTTTCAAGACTTCTCCGTCGGCAGGGTCATAATTTAAACGAACATTATAAGCAATACGATATTGGTCATTTTCAGTAACATCACCTAAATCGATAACAAATGATCGACCATCTTCGCTAATTGTAATCTTATGTTGGTCTGTTACATCAACTCTATCAGAGAATACCCATTCACCAGCATCAAAAGAGAATTTACCTTTAATAATTTTAATGCTATCTTTTACGTATGAAGCATTCGTAAATTGTAAGTGATCTTCGAGTGTGGCATTCTTAATATTTTGCTTTGTACGATTGACAGAAATCGTGTATTGAATTTCCCTTTGGTCCCCTGCGTTTACCCAACTAGTCTTTGTTAAAAGTCTTGGATTTCCGTCGCCGACACCAGTAAATGAAACTTTACCAGCAACTTTTGTTTCGTTGTTAATGGTAATTTCTATTGGAATCTCACCTTTTTGTGGGTGTTTTTTGAAATCGATACGAGCGTAAAAGAAGAATGATCCGCTTGTATCGGAGTGTTTTTCAACATAATCCGTATAGGTAATTGTAATGGATTTATTATCTGGGTTTACTTTAGCATTTGCGATAACTTCATTCGTATTTATATCTTTAATTTGAAACGTACTTGAAGTAATCATCAAAGCATCTGGAACAGTAATTACAGTTGAATCTCCTGCTTTAACATTTTTTCCAGACAAATCAAAATCAGCGTTGATTCGGAAGGTTGCCCATTGTTGCAAGTCCCAGTCGAGAACTCCGCCTTCATTGTTGGATACTTTGATATTTGAAATCGTATCCACGAATTTACCAGTAACGGTTACTCCGGGTGTCTCGGCTGATGTTTTGGTCAGGCTAAGAGTGAAGAGAACCGTTAATAAAGCAAGGATAAATGCAAAAATTTTGACATTTTTTTTCTTATCCATTTTATCTACCCCTTTTTTCATAAAATCCTATTCCCACTATACAATATGGTCAAACTGGTCGAGATCTGTATCCGCTCCGTAAGATCTCAAGTTTCCAAATTGAATCTTGAGAAAGACCTCCATATATTTGTTTTAGTAAGAAAAATATTTTAGTTTTAAAATTATTCCCTACAAAGGGAATTATAGCAAAAATGATGAGTAGCTTCAAGCTAAAAAGGGCGATTTTTGGCATAAATCATATATTAAAATAAATTTTCATTAACTTACTATTATTTTCAGAAAGCATACACGAAACTATCAATAATTATCCAAATAAACTAAAAAAATACGAATAGTAGTATAGGGGAGACGCTAGGCCAAAGTGATGGTATAATAGAAGAGATAGAAACTATTTAGAATGAAAGAGGAATTACGATGACAAAAATTCGTGGCTTTGAACTTGTATCAAGCTATACCAATCAGGACTTGCTGCCAAAACGGGAGACGGCCCATGCGGCTGGCTATGATTTGAAGGTAGCCGAGCGCACAGTGATTGCACCAGGAGAAATCGTCCTCGTTCCAACCGGGGTCAAGGCCTATATGCAAGCGGGTGAAGTGCTCTATCTCTATGACCGTTCCTCTAACCCTCGCAAAAAAGGCCTGGTCTTGATCAACTCTGTGGGTGTTATTGATGGAGACTACTATGGCAACCCAGGAAATGAAGGCCATATCTTTGCTCAGATGAAAAATATTACGGACCAAGAAGTCGTCCTTGAAGTTGGGGAACGCGTGGTTCAAGCTGTCTTTGCACCATTTTTAATCGCAGATGGAGATGAAGCAGACGGAGTTCGTACTGGTGGATTTGGGTCAACAGGGCACTAAGATGAAGATTATCTTTATCCGTCATGGAGAGCCAGATTACCGTGAGTTAGAGGAGCGTTCTTATACGGGATTTGGGATAGACTTGGCGCCCTTATCTGAGAAGGGAAGGAAACAGGCTCAGGACCTTTGCCAAAACCCCTTGTTCCAATCAGCTGATCTGCTAGTAGCTTCAGCAGTGACGCGAGCTTTAGAAACAGCTTCTTATCTGGCTTGTGCTACGGGCCTTCCTTTGAGGGTAGAGCCTTTATTGCACGAATGGCAGGTTTATGAAACAGGTATAGAGAACTTTGAGACAGCTAGATGTCTGTTTTTAGAAAACAAGGGGGAGTTGCTCCCAAATTCTCCTGTTCAATATGAGACAGCTGTAGAGATGAAGTCTCGTTTTCTAGAATGCATGGCTAAGTATCGGGAACATCAAACTGTGGTAGTTGTAGCCCATCGCATGCTCATTCGTCAATTTGTACCGAATGAAACCATTGATTTTTGCCAAGTGATTGAGTGTGAGATAGAGATTTAGAAAGAGGTTTATCATCGCTAAGAAAAAAACGACATTTATTTGTCAAAATTGTGCCTACAATTCACCCAAATACCTAGGGCGCTGTCCTAACTGTGGTTCTTGGTCTTCCTTTGTGGAGGAAGTTGAGGTTGCAGAGGTCAAGAATGCGCGTGTGTCCTTGACAGGTGAAAAGACCAAACCCATGAAACTGGCAGATGTGACCTCCATCAATGTCAATCGAACCAAGACGGAGATGGAGGAATTCAACCGTGTACTCGGTGGGGGTGTGGTACCAGGAAGTCTGGTCCTCATCGGTGGTGATCCAGGGATTGGGAAATCAACCCTGCTCCTTCAAGTATCAACCCAACTGTCTCAAGTGGGAACGGTTCTCTATGTCAGTGGAGAGGAGTCGGCCCAGCAGATCAAGTTACGGGCAGAGCGCTTGGGGGATATCGACAGTGAGTTTTATCTCTATGCTGAGACCAATATGCAGAGCGTGCGAGCAGAGGTTGAGCGGATCCAACCTGACTTTCTTATCATCGACTCGATCCAGACCATTATGTCTCCTGAGATTTCAGGGGTACAAGGATCGGTTTCTCAGGTGAGGGAAGTAACGGCTGAACTCATGCAGCTGGCTAAGACCAATAACATTGCCATCTTTATCGTTGGGCACGTAACAAAGGAAGGAACCTTGGCAGGTCCTCGGATGCTGGAACATATGGTGGATACGGTCCTCTACTTTGAGGGCGAACGCCACCATACCTTCCGAATTCTGAGAGCAGTCAAAAACCGCTTTGGTTCGACCAATGAGATTGGGATTTTTGAGATGCAGTCAGGTGGCTTGGTTGAGGTTCTCAATCCGAGTCAAGTTTTCCTAGAAGAGCGTTTAGACGGTGCGACTGGTTCGTCCATCGTAGTGACCATGGAAGGGACACGTCCAATTCTTGCTGAAGTGCAGGCCTTGGTGACTCCGACTATGTTTGGGAATGCCAAGCGGACGACAACAGGGCTTGATTTTAACCGAGCTAGTCTCATCATGGCAGTGCTAGAAAAACGAGCGGGTTTGCTCCTTCAAAATCAGGATGCCTACCTCAAGTCTGCAGGTGGTGTCAAGTTGGATGAGCCAGCTATCGACCTAGCCGTAGCTGTAGCCATTGCTTCCAGTTACAAGGACAAGCCAACCAACCCGCAAGAGTGTTTCGTTGGAGAGTTGGGCTTGACAGGAGAAGTTCGCCGGGTCAACAGGATCGAACAACGGATCAATGAAGCTGCCAAGCTCGGTTTTACCAAGATTTATGTTCCGAAAAACTCTCTGACGGGGATTTCGACACCATCAGGGATCGAAGTGGTTGGTGTGAGTACACTGTCTGAAGTCTTGAAGAAAGTATTTTAATTTTAAAAGTAGAAAAGTCTTAAACGGGAAGTTTAAGGCTTTTTTTCAGATGTGACAGATGACAGGAGGTATCCCCTGACAGAAAGGATCGGATATGGTAAAATAATAGATAATTTGAATTTCAAAGGAACGAAGGAGAGACCATGTCTTATTTTGATAATTTTTTAACAGCTAACCAAGCTTATGTGGCGCTACATGGAGACCTCCGTCTTCCGATTAAGCCCAAAACACAAGTAGCCATTGTGACCTGTATGGATTCCCGTCTTCATGTGGCGCCGGCACTAGGTCTGGCTCTTGGAGATGCCCATATTTTGCGGAATGCTGGAGGGCGCGTGACCGATGATATGATTCGCTCCTTGGTCATCTCTCAGCAGCAGATGGGCACCCGTGAAATTGTGGTCTTGCACCATACAGACTGTGGCGCACAGACCTTTGAAAACGAGGGTTTCCGTCAGCATCTCAAGAAAGAACTGGGTGTGGATGTGGGAGAGCGTGATTTCCTCCCCTTTCAAGATATTGAAGAAAGCGTCCGTGAAGATATGGAGCTTTTAAAGGCTTCTCCTTTGATTCCAGAGGATGTCGTTATTTCGGGGGCTGTGTATGATGTGGACACCGGATTGATCTCAGAAGTGAAATAATTACATAGAAGAGTATAGGAAGACAGAACGATCTTTGTTTTCCTGTATTCTTTTTTGGTGTAAAAAAAGTGAACCGAATAGGAAAAAATGTGACAATTTAGCACAAATTATTAAAAAATATGTGGTATAATATGACATTTTAACAAGAATATTACAAATTAATTTCAACAGATTGACTGTAGATGTCAAGGGTGTTACAATTTTATTTGTATCATGGAATCATGAAATATGAAAAAGGAGATCCTATAAATGAAGGATGTATTTAATAAGCGTCAGCGCTTTTCATTGCGAAAATATAGCGTTGGGGTTTGTTCAGTTCTTTTAGGAACGGCACTCTTTGCTGCAGGAGCTCAATCTGCGTCAGCGGATGAAGCAAAAGCAGCCTCTGAATCTGCGGGAACAGCAGCTTCAGAAGCAGCACAACCTGCTACAATAGAGTCAAGTCAAGCAGAAGCACCAGCTGCTTCTAAGGCATACGGGGAAGGGGGATCAGTTCCAAAAATTGACCTTTCTGGGACTGCTGCTGCAACTTCAGAAACAGCAGCTTCAGCTACTGAAAAAACTGAGGCAGCTGCAACACCAGCTGCTACAGAAAATAAGGTGGCGACAGCTGAAACTAAAAAAACTGAAGAAGCTTCAAAACCACTAAACGTTGGTTCATTGCCAGAAATCGCTCTACCAGTTACAAATAAGGCAGAGTTGAGCTCTAAGCCAGCCTCTACAACAGCGCCAACAACTGCAGCTTCTACAACAGCACCAACAACTTCAACTCGTGCTGCAGCAGGTGAAAGCTCAGAGAGAGCAGCTGCAAGAGAAGAAGCGGCTACAGCTGAAACTCCACTAGCTCTCAATACTACAGTGAAGCCAACTTCACTTCGTGGTACTGACGCTCCTACAGCAGAGCGCGCAGATGCTGCAGATCGTAGTGCATCACTCGATCGTGCTGCAACTGATATGACAAATGGTGGTGCTTTGGCAACAAGTCGTAGCCGTCGTAGCCGTCGTGCTGTTACAGACCACAATAACGAGCCGGTTGCTGTAGCAACTTTCCTAAAAGACGGTGAAGTTGCTACACCTGGTATGACGGATCCAAATGGTGCAACTGTTGCATCTCAAACCGTACCAGCTGGTTACCAAGCTAAAGAAGGCGACTTCTATACGTATGCTATTTGGGATCTTACTAAATTCAATGAACGTTATGGTACAAAATATTATGCGCGTGCCTATAAGAGATTTGATGACTCTACCGATACAACGGTTGAATTGCTCGACAAAAATACTGGTAGTGTAGTTGAAACTAGAACGATTACCGCTTCTAGTGGGGTTCAAAAGTTCACGACTACTACAGCAGCGTCTAATAGCCAATTAACTTTCCAAGTAGATTATAAAGCTGGAACTGCTCCAAAGGGTAAAAAAGCAGAACCATTTATTCAAAATGGTTATGCAGTTGGAAAGAGTATCACAGACTTAGTAGCTGGTGGGCACCAACTTACGCCTGCAGAGCAAGCACTTTATACTGCGGTTTATAACGCTCGTACTACAACAGATATTTTAAACGTTGTTGAACCAGCTTACAATGGTCGTACAATTACTGATTCAAACGCTAAAATACCAGTAACAATTAATAAAACAACTTACTATAAAGTAGTTGATAAAAACAATCCGACATTTAACGCCAATAAAACAGATAAAACTGTTCAAGATTATAAAGAAAATGGCAATGAAGTTGAGTTAGCTTCATACACTCTTAAAGCTGAAGAAGGACAACGTTTCACAGCATCTGGCGAACGTCAATTTGATGGATACAAACTTTATCAAGCAGCTGATGCAAATGATCAATCAGGTACTGTAAGTCGTCCTTACACCGTTGGTACGAAATTCATGGATGCGGACCGTTACGGTATCAAACGTATCAAAGAAGTTGTTGGAGAAGATGGTTCAGTCGTTATTCGTGTTTACTTGCTAGATCCAAGACAACAAAGCAAACGTTCTGATGGTTCATTAAGTACCGATGGCTATATGTTGCTAGCAGAAACTAAGCCGATTAAACCAGGTGAATGGAATTCACAGGATTTAGTTGTTAAGAAAACACCTCTTAGAACAATTTCATATACAGAAACTAATCCAAAAACTGGAGCAGTCACACAATATCCTAACGGTAAAGAAGTTCCATTTGACTTCCAAAAAGCTTCTGGATATGAACCATATCATTCTGTATTCGTGCCATTCTTAGGAGATGGAATTGGACACGGTTCAGATAATGCGCAATTAGAGCGTGGAGTTACAGGTATCGGTACCAACGTTGACTTGCTCAACACTTTGACACCGTACAAACAACCTATTTACTACTATGTCAAACAAGAACCTGTAACAGTTACTCCAGAAGTTGAAAAACAACTTGAAGGACGTGTACTTGTTGATGGTGAATTCAGCTTCAAGATCAAAGAAGTCAATGAAAACAAATCACTTCCTTCATATGAAGAAACTGTTACTAACAAAAACGGTAAAGCGACATTTAGTAACTTAACTTTCAATAAAGTTGGTACTTACATCTACACAATCACTGAAACTGCAGGTTCAGATGCAAACGTTGATTACGATGCAATGACAGTTACTATGACAGTTACTGTTACAGAGAACTCTAAAGGTGATTTGCAAGCTTCAGTTAAATACAGTGGTGCTGGTGGTTTTGCTTCAAGCGCAACTGATAAGATCTTCAACAACTACGTTGTAGCTCCAGTTAAGACTCGTTTTGACTTCAGCAAAGCCCTTGCAGGTCGAGAGTTGAAAGCTGGTGAATTCAGCTTTGTATTGAAAGATTCAACTGGTAAAGTTCTTCAAACTAAGACAAATACTAAAGAAGGTGTTGTAGCCTTTGATGACTTGACCTTTGACAATACACAAGTTGGTACTCACAAGTACACTGTAGAAGAAGTTCAAGGTTCTGAAGCAGGAATGCAATATGATACGATGAAAGCTGAAGTAACAATTACTGTTACTAAAGAAGGTCACGTACTTAAAGCAACAAACACTCTTCCATCAGATACAGAATTCAACAATACTTTCACACCTGCTGCAACACAAGCACAATTCCGCTTCACAAAACGTTTGGAAGGTAAGACTCTTGAAGCTAATGCCTTCACATTCGAATTGCTTGAAAACGGTAATGTGATTCAAACTAAACAAAATGCGGCTGATGGTTCAATTCAATTTGACCCAATCTCATATGCAACTGTAGGTACACACACTTACACAGTACGTGAAGTAGCTGGAACAGATACAAACATCGATTACGATGATATGAATGCAGTAGTAACTGTTAACGTTACTAAAGATGCTGCATCTGGTATCTTGACTGCTAATGTTACAATGCCAGAAGATACAGAGTTCAACAACTTTGCAGTAGCTCCAGTTAAGACTCGTTTCGACTTCAGCAAAGCCCTTGCAGGTCGAGAGTTGAAAGCTGGTGAATTCAGCTTTGTATTGAAAGATTCAACTGGTAAAGTTCTTCAAACTAAGACAAATACTAAAGAAGGTGTTGTAGCCTTTGATGATTTGACCTTTGATAATACTCAAGTTGGTACTCACAAGTACACTGTAGAAGAAGTTATCCCAGAAAATAAAGAAACTGGCATGACTTACGACCCAATGAAAGCTGAAGTAACAATCACTGTTACTAAGGAAGGTCATGTTCTTAAAGCAACAAACACACTTCCTGCAGATACAGAGTTCAACAACACCTTCACACCTGCTGCAGCTCAAGCTCAATTCAAGTTCACTAAACGTCTTGAAGGGAAAGAGCTTACAAAGGATGCCTTCACATTCGAATTGCTTGAAAATGGCAATGTGATCCAAACTAAGAAAAACAAAGCTGACGGATCTATTACATTTGATGCGATTGAATACAACGCTGTAGGTGAACACACTTACACTGTGCGTGAAAAAGCTGGTAACGATACAAACATCGATTACGATCCAATGAACGCAGTCGTAACCGTTAATGTAACCAAAAATGCAGCTACAGGTCTCTTGAGCGCAGCTGTTACAATGCCTGAAGACACGGAATTCAACAACTATGTGGTTTCACCAGTTGTGACCAAGTTTGACTTCACTAAGAAATTGGCTGGTCGTAAATTGGCTGCAGGCGAATTCAGCTTCGTATTGAAAGATTCAACTGGTAGAGAAGTTGAAACTGTGAAAAATGATGCTGACGGTAACGTAACCTTCTCAGAATTGTCATTTGACAATACAAAAGTTGGTACCCACACATATACTGTAGAAGAAGTGATTCCGGCAAACAAAGAATTTGGAATGACTTACGACCAAATGAAGGCTACAGTGACTGTTGAGGTTGCGAAGAACGGTCATTCATTGACAACTGTTACAAACGTGACATCAACTGGTGGTAAAGATGCCAATGGTAACGCTACTGATGGTACTGCAGATAAAGAATTCAACAACAAAGTTACTCCTCCAGAAACTCCAGAATTCCAACCAGAAAAATTTGTCGTTTCTAAAGAGAAATATGACATCACTGGTAACAAGTTGATGGATGACGACAATGAGTTGACAAATGAGTACACTGAAACAAATGCGGATCCATATGTAGACAAGACAACTAACAACGAACCAGAAAACTTGAATACCAAGACAGTTAAACGTGGTTCTAAATTGGTTTACCAAGTATGGCTTGATACTACGAAATTTACTGAAGCGAACAACATCCAATACGTTGGTGTATCTGATACATACGACGCTGATAAATTGGACGTCAATGCAGCGGACATCAAAGCATATGATTCAGTAACTGGTGCAGAAGTAACCAATAAATTCGACATCAAAGTTGAAAATGGTACAATCACTGCAACTTCTAAAGATGAATTTATCAAAGATAAAGTCAATGCTCCTGTTATCGATACAACTAAGTTCGAATTTGGACGTTACTATAAATTTGATATTCCAGCAACTGTTAAAGAATCTGTTAAAGCTGGTGCTGATATTGAAAATACAGCCAACCAAACAGTTCACGTTTACAACCCAGTAAGCAAAACAGTTGAAAAACCTGAAAAACCAACACAAAAACGTGTCAACAGCGTTCCAGTTCCAGTGGAAATGAACTTCACGAAACGTTTGGAAGGTCGTGAACTTCAAGCCAAGGAATTCGAATTCGTATTGAAGAAAGACGGCGTTGAAGTTGAACGCGTGAAGAATGACGCTGCTGGTAAGATTGTCTTCAAGACTCTTGAGTTCGGTCGTGATGATCTTGGTAAGACATACAACTACACAGTAGAAGAAACTCCTGGTACAGATGCAACTGTCAAATACGACACAATGGTTGCTACTGTTAAAGTGGTTGTTTCACACGACGGTACAGCTAAGGCAATCGTTGCCAACGTAACAGATGCAGCTGATAAAGAATTTAACAACCGTGTAACACCTCCAGAAGAGCCTAAGTTCCAACCAGAGAAATACGTTGTTTCTAAAGAGAAATACGATATCACTGGTGACAAGCTTGTTGACGATGATAGAGAGTTGGCAGACAAGTACGCAGATACAAATGCGAACCCATATGCGGACGATGCATCAAACAACGAAGCAGAAAACTTGAATACTAAGACTGTTGAACGTGGTTCTAAATTGGTTTACCAAGTATGGTTGGATACAACTAAATTTGATGCAGCTAACAAGGACAACATCCAAACAGTTGGTATCTCAGATAACTATGATGAAGCGAAATTAAATCTTAATGCGGCTGACATCAAAGCTTATGACTCTGTAACAGGTGCAGAAGTAACAGATAAATTCGATATCGCTGTCAACAACGGTGTGATCACTGCTAACTTGAAAGCTGGCTTCACTAAGTCACTTGGCGATGCAGAAAACACACAAGTCATCGACACAACTAAATTCGAATTCGGACGTTACTATAAATTTGATATCCCAACAACAGTGAAAGACGATGTGGTAGCTGGTGCAGATATCGAAAATACTGCGGCTCAAGTTGTAAACTATTACAACCCAACGACTAAGAAAGTTGAAAAACCTGAAAAACCAACTGAAAAACGTGTCAACAATGTTCCAATCTCAGTAGAATTTAACTTCACTAAGAAATTGGAAGGTCGTGAACTGAAAGCTAACGAATTCACATTCGAGTTGAAAGACAGCGACAATGTTGTGATTGCAACTGCAACCAACGACGCAAACGGTAACTTCAAGTTCACTCCAGTTGATTACACAAACAAAGCTGGTAAAACTGTCACTGCCCTTAAATACCAGAAGGGTCAAGAAGGTACGTACACTTACACTGTAACAGAGGTTAAGGGTACAGATTCAACTGTCACTTACGACACAATGGCTGCAGTGGTAACTGTTAAAGTAAGTCATGATGGTACTGCCAAAGCCTTGATCACAAACGTGACAGAACCTGCTGATAAAGAATTTAACAACAAGGTAACTCCTCCGGAAGAACCTAAGTTCCAACCAGAGAAATACGTTGTTTCTAAAGCGAAATTCGATATTACAGGTACGAAACTCGTTGATGACGATTCTGAATTGACAGATAAATATGGTGAAACAAATACAAACCCATATGTCGATACAACTGCCAACAACGAAGATGAAAACTTGAACACGAAACCAGTTGAACGTGGTCAAAAACTTTACTACCAAGTATGGTTGGATACAACTAAATTCTCAGCAACTAACAAAGAAAATATCCAAACAGTAGGAATCACAGATAACTACGACAAGGATAAATTGACTGTTAATGCTTCAGATATCAAGGTTTACGATTCAGTTACTGGTGCAGACGTTACGACGAAATTCGATATCTCTGATAACAACGGTGTTCTAACAGCGAATCTGAAAGATGGCTTCACGAAGTCACTTGGCGACGCTGAAAATACTCAAATCATTGATACTACTAAGTTCGAATTTGGACGCTACTATAAATTTGATATCCCAGCAACAGTGAAAGACGATGTTGTAGCTGGTGCAGATATCGAAAACAAGGCAGCACAAGTTGTTAACTACTACAACCCAGTAAGCAAGACAGTTGAAAAACCAAACAAACCAACTGAAAAACGTGTAAACAGTGTTCCAATCTCAGTAGAATTCAACTTCACTAAGAAATTGGAAGGTCGTGAGCTTAAAGCTGGCGAATTCACATTCGAGTTGAAAGACAGCGACAATGTTGTGATTGCAACTGCAACCAACGATGCAGCTGGTAAGATCAAGTTTGCCCCAGTAGATTACACTAATAAAGCTGGTGAAACTGTTACTGCCCTTAAATACAAGAAGGGTCAAGAAGGTACTTACAAGTACACAGTAGAAGAGGTTAAAGGAACTGACGCAACCGTAACTTATGACACAATGAAAGCTGTTGTAACAGTTGAAGTTCGTCATGATGGTACAGCCAAAGCCTTGATCACAAACGTGACAGAACCAGCTGATAAAGAATTCAATAACACAGTTCGTCCTCCAGAAGAACCTAAGTTCCAACCAGAGAAATACGTCTTGAATACAGAGAAATTCTCTATCACTGATAACAAGCTTCTTGATGATGATGCCGAGTTGACTGATAAATATGGTGAAACAAATACTGATCCATATGTAGATAAAACAGACAACAATGAAGCAGAAAATATCAATACGAAGACTGTGAAACGTGGCGACAAGTTGGTTTACCAAGTATGGTTGGATACAACTAAATTTGATGCAGCTAACAAGGACAACATCCAATCAGTAGGAATCTCAGATGACTACGATGAAGCTAAATTGGACCTTGATGCTACTAAGATCAAAGCTTACGATTCAGTAACAGGCGCAGAAGTAACAGATAAATTCGATATCACTGTGAACAACGGTGTGATCACTGCAACCCTTAAAGATGGCTTCACTAAGTCACTTGGCGATGCAGAAAATACTCAAATCATTGATACGACTAAGTTTGAATTTGGACGCTACTACAAGTTCGACATCCCAACAACAGTGAAAGCTGATGTACCTGGTGGTGTGGATATTGAAAACACTGCGGCTCAAGTAGTTAACTACTACAACCCAACTACTAAGAAAGTTGAAAAACCAAGCAAACCAACTGAAAAACGTGTAAACAACGTTCCAGTTGAAGTGGAATTCAACTTCACTAAACGCTTGGAAGGCCGTGAGCTTAAAGCTAACGAATTCAGCTTCGTTCTTAAAGATTCAGAAGGTAAGACTCTTGAAACTGTAAGCAATGATGCATCAGGTAACGTTAAGTTCTCTAAACTTGAGTTCAAGAAAGGCCAAGAAGGCGTACACAACTACACAGTAGAAGAAGTTAAAGGCTCAGACGCAACCGTTACATACGACACAATGAAAGCGAATGTAACAGTCACAGTGAAACACGATGGTACAGCTAAAGTGCTTATCGCGACTGTTGGCGACATTGCGGATAAAGAATTTAACAACCGTGTAACACCTCCAGAAGAACCTAAGTTCCAACCAGAGAAATACGTATTAAATACAGCGAAATTCTCTATCACTGATAACAAGCTTCTTGACGATGATGCCGAGTTGACTGATAAATATGGTGAAACAAATACAGATCCATATGTAGATGGAACTTCAAACAACGAAGCAGAAAACATCAATACCAAGACTGTTAAACGCGGCGAAAAGATCTACTACCAAGTATGGTTGGATACAACTAAATTCGACGCAGCTAACAAAGACAATGTTCAAACTGTAGGAATTACAGATGACTTTGATGAAACGAAGGTTGATGTAGATGGTTCAGCAATCAAAGCTTACGATTCAGTAACTGGAGCTGATGTTACAAATAAATTCGATATCACTGTGAACAACGGTGTGATGACTGCAACTCTTAAAGATGGCTTCACTAAGTCACTTGGCGATGCGGAAAACACTCAAATCATTGATACAACTAAATTCGAATTCGGACGTTACTACAAGTTTGATATTCCAGCAACTGTTAAGAACGATGTTCCTGGTGGTGCAGACATCGAAAATACTGCGGCTCAAGTAGTTAACTACTACAACCCAGTAAGCAAGACAGTTGAAAAACCAAACAAACCAACTGAAAAACGTGTAAACAACGTTCCAGTTGAAGTGGAATTCAACTTCACTAAACGCTTGGAAGGCCGTGAGCTTAAAGCTAACGAATTCAGCTTCGTTCTTAAAGATTCAGAAGGTAAGACTCTTGAAACTGTAAGCAATGATGCGGCTGGTAACGTTAAGTTCTCTAAACTTGAGTTCAAGAAAGGCCAAGAAGGTGTTCACAACTACACTGTAGAAGAAGTTAAAGGATCTGACGCAACCGTTACATACGATACCATGAAAGCGAATGTAACAGTCACAGTGAAACACGATGGTACAGCTAAAGTACTTATCGCGACTGTTGGCGACATTGCGGATAAAGAATTTAACAACCGTGTCACTCCTCCAGAAGAACCTAAGTTCCAACCAGAAAAATATGTTGTTTCAGAAGAGAAATTCGATATCACTGGTGACAAGCTCGTTGATGATGACAAAGAGTTGGCAGATAAGTACGCAGATACCAATGCGAACCCATATGCGGACGATGCATCTAACAACGAAGCTCAAAACTTGAATACGAAGACTGTTAAACGTGGCGATAAGTTGGTTTACCAAGTATGGTTGGATACAACTAAATTTGACGCAGCTAACAAGGACAACATCCAATCAGTAGGAATCTCAGATGACTACGATGAAGCTAAATTGGACCTTGATGCTACTAAGATCAAAGCTTACGATTCAGTAACAGGCGCAGAAGTAACAGATAAATTCGATATCACTGTGAACAACGGTGTGATCACTGCAACCCTTAAAGATGGCTTCACTAAGTCACTTGGCGATGCGGAAAACACACAAGTCATCGATACAACTAAATTCGCATTTGGACGTTACTACAAGTTCGACATCCCAACAACAGTGAAAGCTGATGTACCTGGTGGTGTGGATATTGAAAACACTGCGGCTCAAGTAGTTAACTACTACAACCCAACTACTAAGAAAGTTGAAAAACCAAGCAAACCAACTGAAAAACGTGTAAACAACGTTCCAGTTGAAGTGGAATTCAACTTCACTAAACGTTTGGAAGGTCGTGAGCTTAAAGCTAACGAATTCAGCTTCGTTCTTAAAGATTCAGAAGGTAAGACTCTTGAAACTGTAAGCAATGATGCATCAGGTAACGTTAAGTTCTCTAAACTTGAGTTCAAGAAAGGCCAAGAAGGCGTACACAACTACACTGTAGAAGAAGTTAAAGGAAGCGACGCAACCGTTACATACGACACCATGAAAGCGAATGTAACAGTTACAGTGAAACACGATGGAACAGCTAAGATTCTCGTAGCAACTGTAGGCGACATTGCGGATAAAGAATTTAACAACCGTGTCACTCCTCCAGAAACTCCAGAATTCAATCCAGAAAAATATGTTCTAAACGAAAAAGAATTTGATTTGACTGGAACTTCATTATTAGATGATGATAAAGAGTTGGCAGACAAGTACGCAGATACCAATGCGAACCCATATGCGGACGATGCATCTAATAACGAAAAAGCGAATATCAATACTCAATCAGTTAAACCAGGTCAAAAACTTGTTTACCAAGTATGGTTGGATACAACTAAATTTGACGCAAACAACAAAGACCATATCCAATCAGTAGGAATCTCAGATGACTACGATGAGGCTAAAGTTGATGTTGATGGTTCAGCAATCAAAGCTTATGACGGTAAGACTGGTGCGGATGTAACAGCTAAATTCGATATTACTGTGAACAACGGTGTGATTACTGCAACCCTTAAAGATGGCTTCACGAAGTCACTTGGCGATGCGGAAAACACACAAGTGATCGACACAACTAAATTCGAATTCGGACGTTACTACAAGTTTGATATCCCAGCTACAGTGAAAGCTGACGTTGCAGGTGGAGTTGACATCGAAAATACTGCGGCTCAAGTAGTCAACTACTACAACCCAACTACTAAGAAAGTTGAAAAACCAAACAAACCAACTGAAAAACGTGTCAACAGCGTTCCAGTTGAAGTAGAATTCAACTTTACTAAACGTATGGAAGGCCGTGAGCTTAAAGCTAACGAATTCAGCTTCGTTCTTAAAGATTCAAAAGGTAATACTCTTGAAACTGTGAAGAACGATAAAGATGGTAACGTTAAGTTCTCTAAACTTGAGTTCAAGAAAGGTCAAGAAGGCGTTCACAACTACACAGTAGAAGAAGTTAAAGGAACAGACGCAACCGTTACATACGACACTATGAAAGCGAATGTAACAGTCACAGTTTCACACGACGGAAAAGCTAAAGTTCTGATCGCGAAAGTTGGCGACATTGCGGATAAAGAATTTAACAACAAGGTGACTCCTCCAGAAACTCCAGAGTTCAACCCAGAGAAATACATCTTGAACGCTGAGAAATTCGACCTTACTGGTAAATCACTTCTTGATGATGATAAAGAATTGGCAGACAAGGTTGCGGAAACAAACGCAAATCCTTACGCTGATAAGGCTGACAATAATGAAGCAGCTAACATCAATACTAAGACAGTGAAACGTGGTGATAAGGTTGTTTACCAAGTATGGTTGGATACAACTAAGTTCACTGAAGCGCACAACATCCAATCTGTTGGTGTTACTGATGACTACGAAGAAGACAAACTTGACATCAATGTTGCAAACATCAAAGCTTACGACTCTGTAACAGGCGAAGATGTGACTGCTAAATTTGATATCAAGGTTGAAAACGGTGTGATCTCTGCAACTTCTAAAGCGGACTTGACTAAGTCACTTGGAGACGCAGAAAATACTCCAGTGATCGACACAACTAAGTTTGCGTTTGGACGTTACTACAAGTTCGACATCCCAGCAACAGTGAAAGATACTGTTAAGGGTGGTGCGGATATTGAAAACACTGCAGCTCAAATCGTTCACCAATACGATCCAACAAGCAAGACAGTGAAGAAACCAAACAAACCAACTGAAAAACGTGTTGTGAACATCCCTGTTTCAGTAGAATTCAACTTCACGAAACGTTTGGAAGGCCGTGAGCTTAAAGCTAACGAATTCAGCTTCGTTCTTAAGGATAAAGATGGTAAGACTCTTGAAACTGTGAAGAACGATGCATCTGGTAACGTTAAGTTCTCAGCTCTTGAATTCAAGAAAGGTCAAGAAGGAACTTACAACTACACTGTAGAAGAAGTCAAAGGAACTGATACAACCGTTACTTATGACACGATGAAAGCAGTTGTGACAGTTAAAGTTTCTCATGATGGAACTGCGAAAGCTCTCCTTACTAAGGTAACGGATCCAGCGGATAAAGAATTCAATAACACTGTTCGTCCTCCAGAAACTCCTGATTTCAATCCAGAGAAATACATCTTGAACGAATCTAAATTCGATCTTACAGGTGTGAAACTTCTCGATGATGATAACGAGTTAGAACATAAAGTTGCGGACACAAATGCCAACCCATATGCGGATGGTACTGCCAACAACGAAGCTCAAAACATCAATACGAAGACACTCAAGAAAGGTGATAAAGTATACTACCAAGTATGGTTGGATACAACTAAATTCACTGAAGCACACAATATTCAATCTGTTGGTGTTACAGATAAATATGACAGTGCAAACTTGACTGTCAACGGAGCTGATATTAAGGCATACGACTCTGTAACAGGAGAAGATGTAACAGCTAAGTTTGATATCAAGGTTGAAAACGGTGTGATTACTGCAACATCTAAAGCAGACTTGACTAAGTCACTTGGAGACGCAGAAAATACACAAGTGATCGACACAACTAAGTTGGCCTTTGGACGTTACTACAAGTTTGAAATTCCTGCAGAAATTAAACAATCTGCTCAAGATGGTGTGGACATTGAAAATACAGCTTCACAAATCGTACACCAATACGATCCAACTAAGAAGACTGTAGAAAAACCAGAAAAACCAACTGAAAAACGTGTAGTCAACATTCCAGTTAAGGTTCAATTCCAATTCACTAAGAAATTGGAAGGTCGTGCATTGAAGGCTGGTGAATTCAGCTTCGTTCTTAAGGACGAAAAAGGAAATGTGATCGAAACCGTAACCAATGATGCGGCTGGTAAGATCACCTTCTCAAATCTTGAATTCAAACGTGGTGAAGAAGGAACTCATCTCTACCATGTAGAAGAAATCCGTGGCACAGATTCTAGCGTTGAATACGATAAGATGGTTGCCACTGTGGGTATTATGATTAACAAAGACGGTAAAGTATTGACGGCTATTACTCAGTTGCCAGAAGATACAGAGTTTAACAACACTGTTATTCCGCCAACAACACCGCCAACAACACCGCCAAATACACCACCAACAACACCACCGAATACACCACCGACAACACCGCCGACAACACCACCAACGCCACCAACACCACCAACACCACCAACAACACCGCCAACACCACCAACGCCACCAACACCTACAACTCCTCCAGCTCCAGCACTTCCTGAAACTGGTGAAGAACAATCAGCATCTGCTGCATTGTTAGGTGCTGCACTTGGTATGGTTGGCCTTGCGGGACTTGCAAAACGCAAAAAACGCGAAGACTAAAATTGAGGTGACATCAGCAAACTTGTTGATGAGGTGACAATTTTAGATCCAACAGGAAGAGGCTTTGCTCGAAAGAGCAAGGCCTCTTTGTTTGTTGTTAAAAGCTTAGAAAAAATTGCATATATATTATGAAATGTTTCGGAAAACATTCTATTATTCATTTCATTCTGTTACTAGTTTCATAGAATTTCCATTGACTTGAAGTGGAGAAAACAGTATACTAGTAAAGCAATTTGATCTTTCAAACTGCCGGCAACAAGGGGAATGAATCCACTTTGAATTGGAATACAGTAGGGTTTGGAGTGGTAGTACTTCACACCCTTATTGTCGTCAGTCACCCTCATAAAAGGGATTTAGACTCTGAATGAGTTGTATAAATATAAAAAAACTTCCTTGGAACAGAATTCCATAGGAAGTTTCTTTGTGTTTGGTATCTACTCTTGTTTCTTTTTGTAAGAGATAAGACTGGCCAAACCTGCTAAGAGACCAAGTCCAAGTAGGGCTAGCTGAGAGGCTCCTTCACCTGTTGCAGGTAGGTGAGTTCCTTCTTGAGGGGTGTTAGGAACAACTTCAGGGAGTTCCTCTTTTTGGCTTGTTGTTTCAAGAGGTTTCTCCTCTTCTTTGTTAGAGAGAAGTGTTGATCCCTTTTCTTCATGAGCATCAGTCGTGTTTGCTTTTGTCACGGAAGGAAGAGGGATGACTGTTTCTTCTTTTTCGGTTTCTGGGGATGGTTGTGGAGTAGGGAGTTCTTTGACCTTGTAGGCAAAGATCAAGATGGTTGTTCCCACTTCTACGTTCCCAGTTTGTTCAGCTGCACCGATCCGTTCATAGATGTGGCCGTCGTAGGAGATTTCATCTGGTGCGCTAGCGACGTAATGGGTTCCATTGTCCACATTTGTTGCAACAGCAAGCTCTGGTTGCAATTCAGTGTTAGTATCTTGGATGACAAATCGCGCGATGACCGTTCCCGTAGCTAACTTGTAATCATAGATGACAGTTTTCGTTCCCTTAGTGACTGTGCCACTTGGATCAGCAGAATCAGCACGGTGTCCAACTAGATGGTAGATACGACCATCTTTTGTGATTTCTGTTGGGGCCTCACTGGTGTACTTGGTGCCGAAATCTGCCTCTGTAGCGAGGTTTTGCGCCTCTCGCAGATCAGTGTCACCTCCCTCAGTGAGGAATCGTACTCTGACCGATCCTTTGGCGATAGCATAGGAAATAGCGGTATCAGCTGTTGGAGACTCAGGGCTTGGAAGAAGATAGCCTTTGGTTTCGTCAAGTGGATCCACAAGGTTTAAGACTTGTCCACGAGCATCTTTTGGCTCTAATCCCTCTACGTAAGGAAGGATAGCAGTAGGAGATGCGATGGCGGTTGGATTTGTGGGATCATTTAGATAAGGGATCTCTTTTTGAGCATGGGCTGGTTCTTTACCAGTAGCATAGCTGATCTTATAAGCCCCGACTGGGCGATAGATGACCGTATCTGTGATATCTGCTGCATCAGCATGAATGCCAGTATGTTCTCCTGCTTTTGTCAGATCAGAAGAGGCGACATCAGTCGATTCTTCTGCTACGACAACATAGCCTTTTTTGACGGGATTTTCAAGAGCTGCAAAGCTTGTGCCGTCTTGAGCTGTCCAGTCTTCAAGGCTTGTCTCTCCCGTCACCAAATTGATGGTACCTTTGCGAGTGAAATGAAGGCTATCAGTTTGATCAGCTATTCCTGCAGGCTGGCGGTTAGATCCATCCTGGTTTTCTGTTACATAGGTCACTGTACGAGTCACTGTTTCAGATAAATGATTCAGATCAGCCGTTGTTTGACCAGCTGGAGCTAGAGGAGTTGGATAGACACGACCTTCGCTGTCTCCTGGAACAACTTGACCGGCTTGGATGGGCTGTGTTGCAGAAAATTCTACAATTTTTGGTGCCAAGCGGACAATAAACTCTTGAACGCCATCTTCATTGGTGTTGGTAGCGTCGCGGTCAAAGTTTGGTTGTCCGTCTGCATCGAAACCATTTTCTACTAGTTCATAGCCTTTCTTCAAATAGTTGTCAATGGTTTCTTTTGTAGAGTAGTTGATCTTTTCACCTGTATGACCAACCAAGTCACTGGAACGCTCAAGCTCAACTCCGTTTTCGTCTTGATAAAGAACATGAGCGGCTTCATTGAGTTTGACGTAGAGCATATCCCATACATCTAGACTAGGAACATCGATAGCAGCCATCCATTGGCCAGCCCCTCCGTCATAATAAACATTTGCGTTTGTTTCCCGAAGGTTGATGTTGTATTTTCCTTCAACAGCATCAGGTGTTGCCCAGTAAATGCTGGCGTGTTCAGCCTGGTCTTTTGTGATTTTTCCGAGTGGAACAAAAGCTTGAATATTTGTCAATTTTTCGGTTGTATTCACAGCGCTGTTCCATTTATTTTCAGTGATGCCGACCAAATTGATCAAGTGAGCAATCCGATCACCTGTCTTGGTTTCTTTTGTAATGGTATAAACGGTTCCAGGTTGAACCCCGTCAGCATTATCCAGGTTGGATCCGATGAAGTTGCCGTTTACCAGTACATTTGTATTGTCTACAATCCGATGAGTATCATGTGCCAAGGTGTCGCGCCCGCGGAGAAGTTCTTGATAAGCAACGATGAATTCTTGGTAGTTGAATTCTGCATTGGCAAAATCAGCATTGACTGGTAGGTTTTGATTGAGATACCATTCTGCTTGGATCACCCCAAAACCTTTAGCATCTTGAGAAGTATTGAGGGCTGCAGTCGTCATATGGTAGCCACCGCTTGCTGCGATGATGGCATCTGTCAGCAATTCGTTGTCTTTGCTGAGGGTTGATGCATTTTTACCACGATGGGTATAGGCTGCGATGATAGGAGATTTCCCCTTGTATAAATCACGCATCCGTTCGGTGAGACGCGTCAAGGCTTGGTAGGTAGAGTCATAGGCAATGCTATCTCCCCAAACTTCCGCATAAGGTGCAGAGACATTGGTCTTTCCTAGTCGATCAGCATCTCCAGTAGAGATATCGTTGATCATGAAGTCATAGCCTTCTTTTTTGAGGGCCTCTGTTGCAGCTGTGGCTAGTTCTGGATAGTGTTCGCTCAAAGAGAAGCCTTTTCCAGGTTCACTGACTTTTTCCACCCAGTTAGAGCCCATGGTATCCCCTTGCCATCCATCAAAATTCCCTTCTTTCATGGCTTTGGTCATGACTTCAATGATAAATTTTTGCCAATTTGGATCACCCGGATCGAGAAATTGTTGGATATCGGTTGCAGTGACATCACCCTTTTTACCAAAGTTGAAATGGTCTTGTAGATTGCGAACAATGGCACTTTTCACTTCATTTGGGACCCCTTCTTCTAGGGAAACTGCGTAAATCATGTTATAGAGCATGGCTTTGGCACCAGTTGTATGGACATGAGCCACCAGCTCTTTGACTGCTTCTGTATCGATGACAGGTAAGTAGGACTTGCGCTTGTCAGGATCTGTTTCGCTATTTGGAATCAAGAAAGTCGCCCAGTCTTGAGTGAAACGTTCAACATTTGCTGGGAATGGGTTGGCAGGTGTATTGTAAACGTCGTAGAAGAAGTAGTTGTTGATGTGCATATTGGCCAATTGGTCAATGCTATTCTTGTAGCCTTCTACCTGATCATTGGTGATGGAGTTGTGATTGTCTTTAGAGCCGGCGACCACCCCATAACGTGGGTAAATCGTCCAGTCATCTTCAACAGCAAGACCCGCTGCCTTATGAAAGGCTTGGGAACCATCTGCTTTCTTACCAAGAACATCTACGATAAATCCAGCATTAGGTGAAAAGACTGTACTTGGAATTGTCAGTTCGCCACCTTCAACGTTTTTCTTTTCATAAATGACCTGATCTAAATGAGAGACAGTGATATCAGAAGAAACCACTTCAGGGTTGTTGATGGAGATCCGAACGTCTTCCCCACTTTTATAAGTCGCTTTATCAAAGGTGACGTCGTTGGTGATTTTTGGAGTATTATAAGTAGTTACTGGAGCTGCACTGACCGGTTGAGTGGCAGTCACAGTTGGTGTTGATTCCGATGGCGAAGACGTTGCTTCCGTCGTAGCACCTTCTTCACTAGTAGTGGTAGGAGTACTGGTATTGGTTGCTACTGGTTGAGCGGTTGCTGGGATCTCAGAAGTCGGATTGGGATTGACCTCGTCAGCCATGGCAACAGAGCTTAACATCAAGGCTCCAAAAAGGGTAATCATAGAGACCAATGCCTTGTTGCGTTTGCGGAAATAGCCGTGCCCTTTTTCAGAGACACTATTTTTTTGTTGATTCATTTTTTTCTCCCACATACTGTTTGTATAGTTTACTGAGGCTGGGACAAAAGTCCTAGCCTCTTAATTATTTTTGGATTGTCGAGCAAGACGCAGTGGTTGAGTGGGCTCTACTACGCT
>OAVR01000034.1_pt1 | contig 108731 bp, 112 predicted proteins | sample 1476451 | NCBI WGS metagenome assembly OAVR01 (sample SAMEA2580105, study PRJEB22360) | human gut metagenome | biome: human gut; feature: human-associated habitat; material: faeces | place: Denmark | collected 2008/2010 | reverse complement strand
GCTAATCATTATCTGAATATCTGGCTTGGTTGTTTGTTGTTTAATTCTTTAAAAAAGAATTTATATAATTAACCTACTGTTTAATTTTCAAAGTTCATGTTTGCCCTTTTCTTAAGGACAAGTAATACTATACTACCTTTTAAACAGTAAGTCAACAGTTTTTAAAAACTTTTTTTATTTTTTTATAAATTCTTTTCATATTCTTTTTTTAATTTCTCAATAATCTTTCTCTCTAGCCTGGAAACAGTCATTTGAGAGATTTCTAATTCTTTAGCTATTATTGATTGTGTCTTGTCTAAGAAGAATCTATCTTTAAATATTTTTACCTCTAATTCATTTAAAGTTTCTATAAATTTATTAATAAAATCCATATTTTCTATATTTCCAAAACTAGTTTCTTCTTGTCCAACTTTATCTTTTAATGTTATTTCTTTATCATCAGAGTCATCATTACTAGATGTGTCAAGTGACATAGGTTGGTATCCATAAGAAGCTTCTATAGCTTCTAGAACTTCTTCTTCGCTACATCCTAAGTAATTAGCTATATCTATAGCCTTTGGGCTTCTTTTATTTTTTTGCTCTAAAAATAATTTAGCTTCACTTATCTTCTTACTTAACTCTTGTATTCTTCTTGGTACTTTAACTGTCCATACTTTATCTCTAAAGTATTTTTTTATCTCACCTATAATTGTAGGTGTTGCAAAACTTGAGAACTCATAGCCTTTTTCAATATCATATCGATCTATGGCATATATTAATGCTAAAGATGCAACTTGATATATATCATCGAAATCTACACCTTTATTAATATATTTTTTAGCTAATATATTTGCTAAATACATATGTCTTTCTATAAGAATATTTCTTATTTCTACATTTTTATCTTTGCTATATATATTAAACAATTCTTTAGTTTCCATATCCATATAGCTTGTAGCATTAGCTACGTTCCTCATTAAATACCAACTCCTAAATATTTAGTCATTTTTATTGTTGTACCTTCATCAGTATTCGATATCGTATTTACTTCATCCATTAGAGTCTTTATTATAAATAACCCTAATCCACCTTCTTTAGGATTTGCCAAATCTGGTTCTTGTAATGAATCAACATCATATCCTGTGCCTTTATCTTGTACTTCTATTGATAAGCCATTGTTTAGTATAGAAAATTCAACTAAGAACTTATCATCTAAACTATGCTTTATTGCATTTGTACATGCTTCTGATACAGCTACTTTAATATCTTCTATATCATCTAGCGAAAAGCCTACTTTATTAGCTATTCCAGAAACTGTCAATCTTATAATGCTTACATATTCTGGATTTGCTGTAACTTCCATTTTTATAGTCTCTAGCTCCAAAACTTATCCCTCCACTTTAAATATTTTATCTAATCCTGTTATAGTAAATATCTTTTTTACATTTTTTCTAGCGTTTATTATATATATATCCTTCTCATTCACTTTTAATCTTTTAAGTACTCCTATAAGAGCTCCTAAACCTGTAGAATCTATGTACTCTAGGTTTGTAAAGTCAATCTTTACATCCATTGGTTTATCTTCTATTAACCCATTAAGATGCTCTTTTACCTTATCTGCCCCAGCAACATCTAATTCTCCATCAATTCCTACATTCCAAAAATTATTATCTAATCTTGATTCAATATTTACAGACATAACTATACCTCCTTATTTACCTTTTGAAAAACTTAAATGCTTTTGTTATATTAGTTATTCCGCTAGCTAAACTTACTATATCATCTGTGCTCTTTGTAATAGCGGCAACATTTTCTATAGTTTCGTGGATGTATCTTTCATTATAATCTACTATTTTGTATGTTTTTTCAACAACTTTAGTTGCACTATTGATTAGTTTAGCTAAATATATTGCAATTATTAGTGCTGATACACCAAATAAAATAGCTCCTATTTGCCATCCCACTGCATCCATTATATATTATCTCCCTCATCTTCAAAAGTCTTACTTATTATTATTTCATCTTCAACTATGTTTACATCGTCTATATCACAGTCTTCTACAATATTAGAAATTTTATTTTTTACAGTTTCTATAGTTCCATCTAAAACTTCTCTTGGATTCTCTTTTATTTCATCCATTTTTTCTTTAGCTTCTTTTCTTAACTCAGATCCTTTTTTAGGTGCTAAAAATAACCCTAGTAAAAATCCAATAATTGATCCAAATAAAAAGTATTTACCTTTGTTTTTACTCATAAAATAACAACTCCTTTCTAATTTATATATTTATTATATCCATAATTATACAAAAAGAATAGGGTTTGTATACCCTATTCTTCCATCTCTATTTTAGCAATTGAAACTATATTTACCTCATCATTAGTCTTCATAAGCTTAACGCCACTTGTTACTCTTCCAAATAAAGATATTTCATTTACTCTAAGTCTTATTAATACTCCATCAGAATTTATTATCATCATTTCATCATCTTCATTTACCATTTGAGCTCCGACAATATCTCCTGTTTTATCTGCTATATTATAAGTCTTTATACCTTTACCTGCTCTTATTTGAGATCTGTATTCTTCAATTGATGTTCTTTTTCCAAATCCATTTTCACTAACTACTAGTAAATCTGTTCCTTCACTACAAAGATTCATTGAAACAACTTTATCATTTTTATTTAAAGTTATACCTTTAACTCCCATAGCTGTTCTTCCCATATGTCTTATATCATTCTCATCAAATCTAATAGACATACCACCTTTTGTAACTAATATAACATCTTCACTTCCATCAGTTACTCTAACATCAATTAATTCATCATCTTCTCTTAATCCAATTGCTATTAATCCTGATTTATTTATATTTTTAAATTCTTCACGTTTAGTCTTTTTAACTATTCCGTTTTTAGTTGCTAATAATAAGTATTGTGAATCACTAGCATCATCGATAGAAATCATAGTGGCAATTTTTTCATCACTATTTAATTGTAATAGGTTAACTATAGCAGAACCTTTAGCTTGTCTCTTAGCTTCTGGTATCTCATATGCATTTAATCTATATACTCTACCTTTATTTGTGAAGAATAGTAATCTACTATGAGTTTGAGTAGTTATTAATTCTTTTATAAAGTCCTCTTCTCTAGTAGTAAGTGCTGATATACCTCTTCCACCTCTATTTTGACTCTTATAAGTGTCTATAGGCATTCTCTTTATATATCCAAAGTGAGTAAGAGTTACTGCTACTTCTTCATTTTCTATAAGGTCTCTCATATCTATTTCGCCTTCAGCATGTCTTATCTCAGTTCTTCTTTCATCAGCATAGTTTTCTTTTACTATTGATAATTCTTGCTTTATAACATTCATAAGTAATCTTTCATCACTTAATATTTCTCTTAATCTATTTATTTTCTTAAGAAGTTCTTCATACTCTGCTTCTATCTTATCTCTCTCTAAACCTGTAAGTCTTTGTAGTCTCATATCTAAGATAGCTTGTGCTTGTACTTCAGAAAGATTAAATCTATCCATTAATCCATCCTTAGCTTCTTGAGTAGTCTTAGATCCTCTTATAAGTTTTATAACTTCATCAAGGTTATCTAATGCTATTCTTAAACCTTCTAATATATGTGCTCTGGCCTCAGCTTTATTTAAGTCAAACTTAGTTCTTCGTGTAACTACATCCTTTTGATGTTGTACATAATGATATAAAACTTGTTTTAAGTTTAATACCTTAGGTTCTCCATTAACTAAAGCTAGCATTATTATACTAAATGTATCTTCCATTTGAGAATGTTTATAAAGCTTATTTAATACTATATTTGCATTAGCATCTCTTTTAAGTTCTATAACTATTCTCATACCATTTCTATTACTCTCATCTCTTAAATCTGAGATTCCTTCAAGCTTTTTATCTTTAACTAACTCAGCTATCTTTTCAACTAACTTAGCCTTGTTTACTTGATATGGTATTTCTGTTATAACTATTTGTTGTTTTCCTTTAGCTAATTCTTCTATGTAAGCTCTTGCTCTAACCTTAGCTTTACCTCTTCCTGTTCTATAAGCTTCTGCTATATTTTCTTTACCCATTATTATTGCAGAAGTTGGGAAGTCTGGTCCTTGTATAAATTGCATTAAATCTTCAATACTACACTCTTCATTGTCTATAAGATGTATTGTAGCATCTATTACCTCTCCTAAGTTGTGAGGTGGTATAGATGTTGCCATACCAACTGCTATACCATTAGATCCGTTAACTAAAAGATTAGGGAATCTAGATGGTAGTACTGATGGTTCTTTTAAAGACTCATCAAAGTTCGGTATAAAATCAACTGTTTCTTTATCTATATCTCTTAATAACTCAAGAGCTAATTTACTCATTCTCGCTTCAGTATAACGCATTGCAGCTGGTGAGTCACCATCTACAGAACCAAAGTTACCATGTCCATCTACTAAAAGTCCTCTAGTAGAGAAATCTTGTGCCATTCTTACCATTGCTAAGTAAACTGCACTATCTCCATGTGGGTGGTACTTACCAAGAACGTCCCCAACAATACGTGCAGACTTTCTATATGGCTTATCTGGTGTTAAATTTAATTCACTCATTGAGTATAATATTCTTCTATGAACTGGCTTAAGTCCATCTCTTACATCCGGAAGGGCACGTCCAGCTATAACACTCATCGCATAATCAATATACGATTTTTTCATTTCGTGTCCTATTTCAATAGGGAGTATTCTATTATTTTCATCCATTAACACTCATCCCCTCTCTTATATATCTAAATTTCTAACATATCTAGCATTTTCTTCTATAAATTCTTTTCTTGGAGCTACTTTATCACCCATTAACATTGAGAATATCTCATCTGCCATAGCTGCATCTTCTATAGACACTTGTAATAAAGTTCTTGTTTCAGGATTCATAGTAGTTTCCCAAAGTTGCTCTGCGTTCATCTCTCCAAGACCTTTGTATCTTTGAAGCTCTATTCCAGTTCTTCCAAGTTGTTCTAATAAAGTATTTAACTCTTGGTCTGAATATACATAGTATTCCTTCTTTTGCTTTTTAACCTTGTATAAAGGTGGTTGTGCTATGTACACATATCCATTTTCTATAAGAGGTCTCATATATCTAAAGAAGAATGTAAGTAATAATGTTCTTATGTGAGCACCATCTACGTCGGCATCAGTCATTATTACAATTTTATGATATCTAGCTTTTTCTAAGTCAAAATCATCACCTATGCTACATCCGTATGCTGTTATCATATTTCTTATTTCATCTGAAGATAATATTTTATCTAATCTAGATTTCTCAACATTAAGTATCTTACCTCTTAGTGGTAGTATTGCTTGAGAGTGTCTATCTCTTCCTTGCTTAGCAGATCCTCCGGCAGAATCCCCTTCGACTAAGAATATTTCACTTTTTGCAGGGTCTTTTTCAGCACAGTCAGCTAATTTACCAGGTAAAGATGTACTTTCTAATACACTCTTTCTTCTAGTTAATTCTCTTGCCTTTTTAGCAGCTTCTCTAGCTCTTTGAGCTCTTAAAGCTTTATCGACTATTATTCTAGCAGTTGTTGGATTTTCTTCTAAGAATGATCCTATTTCTTCAACTGTTACACTGTCTACTACACCTCTTACAGCAGTGTTTCCTAACTTAGTCTTAGTTTGCCCTTCAAATTGAGGTTCTGGAAGCTTAATAGATATAACAGCCGTAAGACCTTCTCTTATGTCCTCTCCTAAAAGATTTGCATCTTTTTCTTTTAAGATTCCATTTTTTCTAGAATAATCATTTACTACTTTTGTCATGGCAGTCTTAAAACCGCTTAGGTGAGTACCACCTTCATGAGTATTTATGTTGTTGGCAAAAGAATATATGTTCTCTGTATAACCATCAGTATACTGTAAAGCTACCTCTACCATGTAGTCCTTTACTTTTTTCTCGATATAAACTATATCTGGATGAATTCCAGTCTTAGTTTTATTTAAATGCTTAACGAATTCTATTAGCCCACCCTCATAGTGGAATTCTTTTACCTTTTCTTGACCTTCTCTTTTATCTTCTAAAACTATCTTAACACCTTTATTTAAAAATGCTAATTCTCTTAATCTATATTCTAATGTCTCATATTTATATTCAACTTCGTCAAATATAGTTGCATCTGGTTTAAATTGTACTATAGTTCCAGTTACTTTAGTTTCTCCAACAACTTTGATATCTGAAGTTGGAACTCCTTTTTCATATCTTTGACTATAAACTTTCCCATCTTTATGAACTTCTGCAACTAACCATTCTGATAATGCATTAACTACAGAAACCCCAACTCCGTGAAGACCTCCTGAAACTTTATAACCGCCACCGCCGAATTTACCTCCAGCATGTAAAACTGTTAAAACAGTTTCAAGTGTAGATTTACCAGTTTTAGGATGCACCTCTACAGGTATCCCTCTACCATTATCTCTTACTAATACGCTTCCATCTTCATTTATAGAAACATATATATCTGAACAATATCCAGCTAGAGCTTCGTCTATACTGTTGTCCACAATTTCATAAACTAAATGATGTAAACCTCTCGGTCCTGTTGATCCTATGTACATACCAGGTCTTTTTCTTACAGGCTCTAATCCTTCTAATACCTGTATCTGACTTGCACCGTATTCTTGTTTCATCTAGTTCCCTCCATTCTCTATACTAATTACATTTCCTTTTTCAATATTGAAAATAGTAGTATTCTCAGTATTAAATATTTTTTTGTGAGAAGCTTCTGCTGTTGTGATGAACATTTGAACTTTATCTAAGTTATCTACTAATAGTTTTTGCCTAGTTTCATCTAATTCACTAAAAATATCATCTAATAATAAAATAGGATATTCTCCTACCTCATTATTTATCAGTTCTATTTCTGAAAGTTTTAGTGAAATAGACGCTGTTCTTTGTTGTCCTTGTGAACCATAAAGCCTAACATCTAATCCATTTATACAAATCAATAAATCATCTTTATGAATTCCAAATCTAGTAGTTCGAGTATCTATATCATGTTGTCGACTATCTATAAGTTTTTTTAAGAATTTTTCATATACTGTATCTACAGTATCTTCATCGGTAAGATTGATTTGATTTTTATATTTTATTGTTAAATTCTCTAAATCGTTAGTAAGTTTTTTATGCATTTTACTTGATATATCTGCAATTTTTTTTATGAATTCTCGCCTTAATATATATATATAACTTCCATACCTAGCTAAGCTTTCATCATAAACTGCTATTAAATCAGGGTCTACATAACTGCTTTTTAGTAATTTATTTCTCTGAAATAAGATTTTATTATAATTTGTAAGATAATTATAGTATTTAGGAGTAATTTGGCTAATCTCCTTATCTATAAAAACCCGTCTTTCTTTAGGGCCTTCTTTTACAAGTCTTAAATCCTCTGGAGAAAATATGACTACGTTTAAATTCCCTAATAATTCATAAATTTTTTCTATATTTATTTTATTTATTTTTATGCCTTTTTTGTTATTTTTACCAATTCCTATTTCTATTAGACTATTTCTATCATGTTTTATAAAATTTCCGCCTATATATAAATTCTCACTTTCAAATTTAATCATCTCTTTATCTTTATTGGTTCTAAAAGATTTTCCAAATGATAATAAATATATAGCCTCAACAATATTAGTCTTTCCTTGTCCGTTTTTCCCTATAAGCAAATTTATTTTGGGATTAAACTCTAAATATAAAGCGTCATAATTTCTAAAGTTAATTAAATTTAAGCTATTTAAATACACAAAGGGCACCCCTTTTATAGTATTTTTATTGTGTTACCTTCAACTTCTACTATATCATCAGATCTTAATTTTTTGCCTCTTCTAGTCTCTATTTCTCCGTTAACCTTAACTAGACCTTCTTGAATTAAGAATTTAGCATGTCCACCTGTAGATGCTATATCTACTAGTTTTAAAAACTGATCTAACTTTATAAATTCAGAGTCTATCTTTATCTCAAGCATTTTTCACCCTCCTTTTATTATATCAAATATATATTAAATAAATTTCTTATACTCTTAATTGTTAACATATATTTAAAAATATATTATATCATAAAAACCCAACTTTTTCAGTTGGGTTTGATTTTAATTTATATATTAGAAGATATTCTTACAGGAAGTAATAAATATGTATACTTAGTTCCATCAACTGGTTTTATAATACATGGATTAACATTTGTAGTAAATTCTATAAATATTTCCTCACTATCTATAACTTTTAATGCTTCTAAGAAATATCTTGAGTTAAAAGCTATATCTAAGTAATCTCCTTCTAATTCTATTGAAACTTCTTCATACACATTCCCTTTTTCTGTATTAGATGTTATAGCCATTGAATTATCTCTTATTGATAACTTTATTAAGTTATTTTTTTCTGATTGAGATAATAAAGAAGCTCTTTCAATACTATTTAAAAGTTCCTTTGTATTTACCTTAGCTCTTACTCCATATTCTCTAGGTAGAAGTTTTTTATAATCTATAAATTCACCCTCTAATAATCTTGTTATTATTTTTGTCTCATTTATGATGAAAATAGCATTTTTTTCATCAAATCCTATTTTTATAAAATCTCCTTCAGAGGCAAGTAATCCATTTACATCATGCAGTGTTTTACCTGGTATTATAACCTTTACATCTTCTTCTACACCCGATAATTCACTTGCTCTTACAGCTAGTCTATATCCATCTATAGCAACTAAGCTTATATTTCCATTTCCTATTTCTAACAATTCACCCATTAATATAGGTTTTGTTTGATCTTGAGATATTGCAAATACAGTTTGTTTAATCATATTTTTTAATAAATCTTGAGGAATGTCATATAATTCGTTTTTATTTACATCTGGTAATTTAGGATATTCTACTGCAGAATCACCTTTTATTTTAAATCTAGAGTTTAAACAATTTATATATACGTTATTATCAGAATCTGTTTCAATTTCAACAAATGTATCTGGTAATTTTCTTATAATATCCCCAAAAAGTCGAGCATTTATTACGATTTCTCCCTCTTCTATTACTTCAGCTTGTGCATAAGTATCTATTCCTATTTCTAAATCATATCCTGTTAAGTTAATACGATCTTCTTTTGCTGTTAATAAAATTCCTTTTAGAAGCTCTAAAGTTGTTTTTCCGTTAATGGCTTTTTGTACAATTCCTATTTTATGTGCGAGTATTTTTTGATTACAAATTATCTTCATTGTGGATAACCTCCTTATGTGATTATATACAAAAATAAAATAAAAAAAATAGTAGTAATAATAGTAGGTGCTGTTGATAAAGTGGATAAGTATCTCAATCAAAATAAATACAAAGATATCAACATGTGTACAAAATGTTAATATCTTTGTGTGTTCTTGTAGGATATTATGTATATATTTGTGGCAAAAAAATATATGCACATTTAATTAACGTACTATCCACATATAAATTGTTTATAATTTACCCCTTTAAATCTAATATAATTTTATTTATTTTTTCTTTAAAATCTTCATTGTTTTCTATATCCTTAGATATTTTATCATGGGCATGGATAACTGTTGTATGATCTCTTCCTCCAAATTCTTCACCTATTTTAGGTAAAGATAAATCTGTAAGTTCACGAGATAAATACATTGCTATTTGTCTTGGATAAGAAATTGATCTTGTTCTTTTCTTTGAATTAAAATCTTCCATTTTAAGAGAGAAAACTGAAGATACTTTTTCTTTTATTCTATTTACAGTTATTTCTTCATGTTTTGATGTTGATATTATATCTTTTAAAGCTTCTGAAGCAAGTTCAAAAGATATAGTTTTATTAGTAAGTGAACTATAAGCTACAACTCTGGTAAGAGCTCCTTCTAATTCTCTTATATTTGATTTTATATTTTTAGCTATATAAACAGTAACCTCATTTGGGACGTCAATATCTTCCATTTGAGCTTTTTTTCTAAGTATAGCCATTCTAGTTTCAAAATCTGGAGCTTGGATATCTGTTATAAGCCCCATTTCGAATCTTGAACGAAGTCTATCTTCTAAAGTAGGAATTTCTTTAGGAGGTCTATCACTAGAAATAATTATTTGTTTATTAGCTTCATGTAAAGAGTTAAATGTGTGGAAAAATTCTTCCTGAGTTCTTTCTTTACCTGCTATAAATTGTATGTCGTCTATTAAAAGAACGTCTACATTTCTATATTTATTTCTAAACTCTTCATTTCTATCATCTTTAATAGAGTTTATAAGTTCATTTGTAAATTTTTCTGATGATACGTAAACTACCTTTGGGTCTTTTTTTTGTTCCATTATATGGTGTCCTATTGCATGCATAAGATGTGTTTTTCCAAGACCAACACCACCGTATAAAAATAATGGGTTATAAGCTCTAGCTGGAGCTTCTGCTACAGCTACACATGCAGCATGAGCAAAACGGTTACTATTTCCTATGACAAATGTATCAAAAGTATATTTAGGGTTTAGATTAGGATAGTTCTTCTTTAGTTTATTATCGTCTTCTTCGATATTGTGGTTTTTCTTTAAACCTGCGACATCATCTTCACTTAAAACGAATTTTATGTCATGTTTTTTTAATGAAAGTTGGTTAACAGAGCTTTCTATTAAATTTAAATATCTATCTTCTAATATGCCTTTAGTAAAATCATTTGGAACTAGTAGTATTAATGTATTTGATTGTATTTGTAATGGCTTTATTTGTTTAAAAAAAGCATTAAAACTAGGGGGTGATAATTCACCTTTTATAAGTTGTAATGTTTTTTCCCATAAAGAAACTATATCCATAATTTAAAACCTCCGAACGAAATAATTAACATTTTCCACAAAGTTATTAACAAAATAATTATTTATTTGAAAAATTCATTTTTAAGCAAAAAAAATATGGATAAATATGTGGATAATTTGTAAAAAATAAAAAAGACGTTGTAATTTATAGAAAATATAAACAATATGTATATAAAGTTATAAATAATATCAATAATAATAAAAATATAGTCTATAACAAGATTATTATCTTTTACTTAATAAGTTATGCACATTTTTATCCACAACTTGTGAATAAATCTTATATGTTAATAATTTTTATGAACATTATCAACAAGTATATTTATAATATCAGAATATATGCCAAACTTCAATAATTTATATACAATTTATCCACAAAATTAACTACTTGTTGATAAAAAAGTTAACAAAATTAACTGTAGAAAAATTTGATTTAATGTTGATAAAACTAGCTCAAAAATACATTGACAACAAAGTTAAAAGGATTTATAATTGTACGTGTTATGCTTACTTTGAGGGTAAAGTTATTATTTTTATAAACGGAAAAACAATCTTGAAAGGCGGTGCAAAAAATGAAAAGAACTTATCAGCCAAAGAAAAGACAAAGAAAGAAAGAGCATGGATTTAGAAAGAGAATGAAAAACTCTAATGGAAAAAATGTTCTTAAGAGAAGAAGAGCTAAAGGAAGAAAGAGATTAACTCATTAATTTTTTTAGAAAAGGGCTGCTGAAAAGTGGCCTTTTTGTGTAAAAAAATAAATTAAAGCTGTGTTTATAGGAGGATTTTAGTATGGATTTCAAGAATACTAAAGGTATAAGAAAAGACTCTGATTTTAGAAAAGTATACAAACACGGCAAATCTTTTGCAAATAAATACTTAGTAATGTATATACTGGATAATAAATCAGACTTTAATAGAGTAGGATTTTCTGTTTCTAAAAAAGTAGGTAAGGCTACTGTTAGGAACAAAATAAGAAGAAGGATAAGAGAAAGTTTTAGGTTAAATTGTGATGAACATATAAAAAATGGATATGATTTAGTGTTCATAGCTAGAGTTGCTAGTAAAGATGCTGAGTATGAAGATATAGAGAAATCAGTTAAAACTTTAATAAAAAAAGCTAAGCTGAGTTAAGGTTAAAGGATATGGGGGATTAAATTGAAGCAATTATCTAACTTACTAAAAAATATAAATAGTTATTTGACAAAGGTTTTTATATATATAGTAAGGTTTTATCAAAAATACATATCTCCTTTAAAAGGACCTACGTGCAGGTTTTATCCTACTTGTTCTCAGTATGCAATAGAAGCATTAAAAAAATATGGGGCACTAAAAGGATCTTATTTAGCTATAAGAAGAATATTAAAGTGTCACCCTTTCCATCCTGGAGGATATGATCCTCTAAAATAATTTAAGTGAAAAAGACACTTTGGGAGGTACTAAAATTGAATTTAATTAGTAACTTATTAGGACAAGTTCTTAAATTTATATTAGAATTTGCAACTAATTATGGTTTAGCAATCGTTTTATTTACAGTAGTTGTAAAAATAGTATTATTACCACTAACTATAAAACAAACTAAATCTATGAAGGCAATGCAAGATATACAGCCTAAAATAAAAGAAATACAAGAGAAGTACAAAAGTAAACCAGAAAAACAAAATCAAGAGATAATGAAGGTTTATCAAGAAGCTAAAGTAAATCCTATGGCAGGGTGCTTACCATTATTAATACAATTTCCTATATTAATAGGTCTTTACAATGTATTAAGAAATCCAGTTACATATGGAGTTTTCGCTAGTTCTGCTGCACAAAAAGCTGCAGATACAGGATTTTTATGGATGCCATCTTTATCATCACCAGATAAAACATTAATAATAGCTATTTTAGCAGGTGTTACAACTTTAATAACACAAATGTTAACTATACCAAAAGATCAACAACAAGGATCTATGAAATTTATGACATATTTTATGTCAGCTATGATGGTTTGGTGGGGTATAAGTTTCCCAGCTGGTCTTGCATTATACTGGACTGTAAGTAACTTATTCCAGTTAGCTCAATACTACTTAGTAATGAATCCATTAAAAGCTAAGCTTGCTAATTCTGGGGAGGGTGTAGTAGATGAAACAAAGCCTAGAAATAAGAAGTAAAAATATTGATGAAGCAATATCTAAAGCTTTAAGACAGTTTAGCGTAAGTAAAGATGACATTGAAGTAGAAGTTATAAAAGAACCAACAAAAGGATTCTTAGGTTTAATAGGAAGTAAAGATGGTATTTTTAAAATAACAGTTAAAGAAAAAGAAGAAATAGTTGAAGAGTCTGTAGTTATAGAGACTGAAACTATAGTTAAAATAGAAGATACAAATAAAGTAACAGAAGTAGATGTTGTTAGAGGATTTATATCAAATATAATAAATAATCTAAATTTAGATGCAAACATAGATGTTACTCAAGAAAAAAATACTGTAAAAGTTAATATAAAAGGAAAAGATGCTGCTTGTTTAATTGGAAGAAGAGGGGAAAGTTTAGATTCTATCCAATTCCTAGCAGGATTAGCATTAAATAAATCAAATAAAGATTCTCATAGCAAGGTTCTTGTTGATATAGAAAATTATAGATCTAAGAGAGAAGAGTCTTTAATAAGATATGCAAACAAGGTAGCTAGAGAAGTAGCTAAAACAAGAAGAACTAAAAAGTTAGATTATATGAATCCATATGAGAGAAGAATTATTCACTCAACTCTTCAAAATGATAAGTTTGTAAAAACTTACAGTGAAGGTGTAGATCCATATAGAAGGCTTGTAATTGAATATAAAAAGTAGTAATAAAAGCAAACCTCCTAATTTATAGGGGGTTTTATTTTTGAAAAAATTTTTATATAATAGTTAGATTAAGGAAATAATTTAAAGTATATGAGAATAGAGACAAATAAATGGTATTATATTAGATGTGACTTATATAATTTATGATAATATATTATTACAAAATAACTCATAAAATGATAAAATATTACTTTACGAGTTTATATATTAAAAAATTTAAAATAAAGAGGTGATAGGGTTGTTTATAGATGATACTATAGCTGCAATTGCAACAGCTCCGGGTGAAGGTGGAATCGGAATAATAAGAATAAGTGGAGAAAAATCACTTCAAGTAGCAAATGATATATTCAAATCAGTATCCGGAAAAAAAATAGAGGAATATAACACGAGAACTCTTATATATGGACATGTAATAGACGGAGAGAAAATAATAGATGAAGTATTGGTAGCTTATATGAAAGGACCAAACTCATATACAACTGAAGATGTAATAGAGATAAATTGTCACGGTGGATTTATATCTGTAAAGAAAATATTAGAATTAGTTTTATCAAAAGATGTAAGATTAGCTGATCAAGGTGAATTTACAAAAAGAGCATTCTTAAATGGAAGAATAGACTTAGCTCAAGCTGAAGCAATAATAGATGTTATAAATGCAAAAACTGAGATGGCACACTCAGTAGCACAAACTCAATTAGAGGGAGCTTTATCTAAAAAAATAAAAGATTTAAGACATGATATAACAGAAATGTTAGCTCACATAACTGTTTCAATAGATTTCCCAGATGAAGACGTAGAGCATATAACTTATAATACATTGAAAGAAAGATCTATACAATTACAAAAAGAGATAAATAAATTATATGACACAGCTGAAAGTGGTAAAATTCTTAGAGATGGATTAAAAACTGTAATAGTAGGGAAACCAAATGTAGGAAAATCATCATTATTAAATGCAGTTTTAGGAGAAAATAGAGCAATAGTAACTGATATACCTGGGACAACTAGAGACATAATAGAAGAATTCGTAAATATAAAAGGAATACCTCTAAAAATAGTTGATACTGCAGGTATAAGAGAAACTGAAGATATAGTTGAGAAAATAGGAGTTGAAAAATCTAGAGAATTCTTTAACTCAGCAGATTTATCAATTGTAGTTTTAGACTCTTCAAGAAATCTAGATAAAGAAGATATAGAAATTTTAGAAGCGGTTCAACCTAATAAAACAATTGTTTTATTAAATAAAACTGATTTAGAACAAGTAATAGAGATAGATAAAGTAAAAGAATATATTGATGAAGACAATATAATAAACATATCAGCATTACAGCATGAAGGTATAGAAAAAATTCATGAAAAAATAGAAGATATGGTATTTGCTGGAGCAGTAAGAAACTCATCAGATTTAGTAGTTACTAATTCTAGACATAAAGATGCTCTTTATAAAGCAAAACAATCAATAGCTGATGCTATAATGGCTATTGAGTCATATATGCCACTTGATTTTATAGAAGTTGACTTCAAAAATATATGGGATTACTTAGGATATATAAATGGAGACACAGTAACAGAAGATTTATTAGATACTATATTTAGTAACTTCTGTATAGGAAAGTAAATGATGTTTTTCGTGAAACATTATTTATACGGAAAGGAGAATATATGTTAAATTTTGATGCAGGAAATTATGATGTAATAGTAGTTGGGGCTGGGCATGCAGGATGTGAAGCTGCACTAGCTACAGCTAGAATGGGACATAAAACACTTGTTATAACTCTTTCTTTAGATTCTATAGCACTTTTACCATGTAACCCATCTATAGGAGGAACAGGTAAAGGTCAATTAGTAAAAGAGATAGACGCCCTAGGTGGAGAGATGGGTATTAATATAGATAAGACATTTATACAAAGTAGAATGTTAAATACAGCAAAAGGGCCAGCAGTTCATTCTTTAAGAGCTCAAGCAGATAAAACTAGATATCATGAAGAAATGAAAAAAACACTAGAAAATGAGCCTAATATAGATATTGTAATGGATGAAGTAGTAGATATATTAAGTGAAGGCAATGTTGTAAAAGGAGTTGTAACAAAGCTAGGATGTATATATCATTCTAAAGCAGTTGTTTTAGCTACAGGAGTATATCTAAACTCTAGAATTTATATGGGTGAGGTTTCATTTAATGAAGGACCTAATGCTCTTGGATACAGTAAATTTTTAACTGACAAACTTGTAGATTTAGGGTTGAGAATGAGAAGATTTAAGACAGGAACACCTGCAAGAATACACAGAGATAGTATAGATTTTTCTGTTATGGAAATCCAAAATGGAGATGAACGTGTAACTCCATTTTCATTTTTAAATGATGAGTTGGCAAGAAAGCAAGAGCCATGTTACTTAACGAGAACAAATATAAGTACTCATGAAATAATTATGAATAACTTAGGAAGATCTCCTATGTATGCTGGTAAGATAGATAGTACAGGAGCTAGATATTGCCCTTCAATAGAAGATAAAATAGTAAGATTCAGTGATAAAGATTCACATCAAATATTTATCGAGCCAGAAGGCGAAAGTACAAAAGAAATGTATATACAAGGTATATCTACAAGTTTACCTTATGAAGTACAAATACAAATGTATAAAAGTGTAAAAGGACTTGAGAATGCTAGAATAATGAGACCAGCTTATGCTATTGAGTATGATTGTATAGACCCTACTCAATTAAAAATAACTCTTGAAATAAAAGGTGTTGAAAACTTATTTAGTGCAGGTCAGTTTAATGGAACATCAGGTTATGAAGAGGCAGCTTCTCAAGGATTAATAGCAGGAATAAATGCAGCATTAAAAATTCAAGGAAAAGAACCATTTGTTTTAGATAGATCAGAAGCCTATATAGGAGTTTTAATAGATGATTTAGTCACAAAAGGAACTAATGAACCATATAGAATGATGACATCTAGATGTGAATATAGACTATATTTAAGACAAGATAATGCAGATATGAGACTTACTCAAAAAGGATATGATATGGGTCTTGTAAATGAAGATAGATATAATAAGTTTTTAGAGAAAAAAGAATTAATAGAAAAAGAACTAGAGAGATTAAAAACTGAAAGAGTTACTCCTAAGGATATAAATCATCTATTAGAAGAAAAAGGCGCTTCTCCTATAAAAGTTGGATACTCTTTATATGAGTTCTTAAAAAGACCAGAAGTTGACTATGATATGATAGAAGCTGCAGGTAAAGGTGCTGGTGAAAATGTACCATATGCTATAAAAGAGCAGTGCGTAATCATGACTAAATACGAAGGTTATATAGATAAACAATTAAAACAAATTGATCAATTTAAAAAGTTAGAAAACAAAAAGCTAAGTGAAGAGTTAAATTACTCAGCTATAGATGGTTTAAGAATAGAAGCTAGACAAAAATTAGATGCAATAAAACCTATATCGATAGGACAAGCATCTCGTATATCTGGAGTATCACCAGCTGATATATCAGTGTTACTTATATATCTTGAGCAACAACGAAGAGGTAGAGGTGAAAAAAATGAATAATGCTGAAATTTTAAAAAAAGGAATAGAAGATTTAGGCATTAATTGCACAGATAATACGGTGGAAAAATTTAGATTATATAGAGAGATATTAGTTGATTGGAATCAAAGAATGAATTTAACTGGTATCGAAGATGAAAGAGAAGTTTATATAAAGCATTTTTTAGATTCTATTGCAGCAGTTAAAAATGGATATATAAAAGATGGGATGTCTATAATTGATGTCGGAACTGGTGCTGGATTTCCAGGATTACCTTTAAGAATTTGTCTAGAAAATACTAAAGTTACGCTTTTAGACTCTTTAAATAAAAGAATAAATTTTTTAAGTGAAGTTTGTAAAAATGTAGGAATTGAAGATATAGAATTAATACATGGAAGAGCTGAAGATTTTGGTAGAGATGAAAATTATAGAGAACAATATGATGTAGCTACAGCTAGAGCAGTTGCTGGGCTACCTATTTTAATGGAATTTTGTGTACCTTTCATAAAAGTAGGTGGATACTTCGTTTGTCTTAAGGGTCCAAATGCAGATACAGAGTTGGAAGAATCTAAAAAGGCTATGGAAGTACTAGGCTTAGAATTTGTTGAAAAAATAGATGTTGAGCTTCTAGAAATGGATTTAAAACATAATATAGTTGTTTTCAAAAAGGTAAATAATACGCCAGCAAAATATCCAAGAAAAGCTGGAAAACCAGTAAAAAGCCCAATAAAATAAAGTTGAAACTTAATATTTCCGGAGAAATATTTTAAAAATATATGTTAAAAAAAATATTTTAGAAGGAATATGTAGGTAAATGAAGAAATATTATACACATGAGTAACTAAGGTAATTTCGTGTTTTAAATATATTTAGTTTTGGATGAGAGAGGGATGTTATGGAAGATAAAAGAGTTATGGAGATACCTATAAGTAATATAGTTCCAAATCCATACCAACCAAGAAGAGTATTTTCACAGTCAGCATTAGAAGAATTAAGTGAATCTATAAAGGTATATGGTATTTTACAACCTATAACTGTTAGGAGTAAAAGTAATGATGAATATGAACTAGTAGCAGGAGAAAGAAGGCTAAGGGCATCTAAATTAGCTGGACTAGAAACTATTCCTGCTATAATAAATAATATGTCTGATGAATCTTCGGCTGTTTTGGCATTATTAGAAAACTTACAAAGAGAAGATTTAAATTTTATAGAAGAAGCTATGGGTTATGAAAATTTAATAAAAGAACATAGTTTTACGCAACAACAACTTGCAGAAAAATTAGGAAAAAATCAATCTACAATAGCTAATAAAATTAGAATACTAAGATTACCAACAGATATAAAAATAAAATTAGTTGAAAATGGCTTAACAGAAAGACACGCTAGAGCTTTACTTAAATTACCAGATGAAGAAATGATGAGAGAAGTTTTAGATAAGGTAATTAAATCAGATTTAAATGTTAAGAAAACAGAAAAGCTAATAGCAGATCTATTAGAAGATATCAAACAACCTAAAGATGGTGAAGATAAAAAACAAACTGTTAAAGGTATAATGGGAATGAGAATTTACCTAAATACTATAAAACAAGCATATGAGGCTATAACTAATACAGGATTAGAAGCCAAGTACAAAGAGATTGATAAAGGTGACCATGTAGAGGTTGTTGTAAAGATTCCTAAAAAATAAAAGATTACTGCTTAGCAGTAATCTTTTTTTAAAAGCTTAAAGGGGGTAAGACTTATGGGAAAGGTAATAGCAGTTTTTAATCAAAAGGGTGGAGTTGGAAAAACAACTACAAATGTTAATTTAAGTGCAAGTATAGCTAAAATGGGAAAAAAGGTATTAGTATTAGATTTAGATCCACAAGGGAATTCAACTAGTGGATATGGAATAGAAAAAAACGAAGTTGAAAGTACTATTTATGAAGTATTAATAAACAACGATAATATAGAAGAAGCTATAATTAAAACAGAATTTGAGAATATTGATATAGTTGCATCAGCTACAGAGTTAGCTGGAGCAGAAATTGAGTTTACAAGTGTAGAAGAAAGAGAATATATATTAAAAAAAGCTATAGATAAAGTGAAAGATAACTATGATTATATATTTATAGATTGCCCGCCTTCTTTAGGTATGCTTACTATCAACTGCTTAACAGCAGTTGATAGTGTATTAATTCCTATACAGTGTGAATATTATGCATTGGAGGGTGTAAGCCAGCTAATGGAAACTATATCACTTATAAAACGAAGTCTAAATCCGGATTTGGAAATACAAGGCGTAGTTTTAAGTATGTTTGATGGAAGAGCAAATTTATCAATACAAGTTGTAGAAGAAGTTAAGAAATATTTTAAGGGAAGTGTATACACGACTTTAATACCTAGAAATGTAAGACTTGCAGAGGCTCCAAGTCATGGTAAACCAGCAATTTATTATGATTCTAGATGTAAAGGGTCAATGGCATACTTAGAATTAGCAGAGGAATTTATAGATTTAGAAGAGGATGTGATATAGTATGGAAAAAACGACGAGACGTTCAAATAGACTAGGAAAGGGATTAGGGGCCTTAATTCCAAATGTTAAAGAGGATATAGATTCAAAAGATATTGTAAATATAGATATAAGCAAAATTTATGCAAATCCAGATCAACCTAGAAAAGTTTTTGATATGGAAAAAATAGAGGTTTTATCAAATTCTATTAAGAATTATGGAGTATTACAACCAATAGTTGTTAAGCCAGATGATTCTGGTAAATATATGATAATAGCAGGAGAAAGAAGATACAGAGCTTCTAAAAAGGCTAAATTAAAAGAGATGCCAGCTGTTATAAAAGACATACCGATGAAAGATTTAATGGAAATAGCTCTTATAGAAAACCTACAAAGAGAAGATTTAAATGCAATAGAAGAAGCTATAGCATACAAAAGTTTAATTGATAACTATAAAGTAACGCAAGAAGAGATATCTGAAGCAGTTGGGAAAAGTAGACCACATATAACTAACACTTTAAGGCTTTTAAATCTAGATAAAGGTGTTGTGGCGATGGTTGAAGATAATAGAATAACTCCAGGCCATGGAAAGGCATTACTTAGAATAGCTAATAAAGAAATTCAGTGTAAAGTAGCTAATAAAATAATTGAAGAAGAACTATCGGTTAGAGAAACAGAAAAAATAGCTAAGAAAATACTTGAAAATGAAACTAGCGTAATAGAGAAAAAGCCTAAGAAAAAAGATATCTATATAGTGGATGTAGAAGAAAGATTAACTAATGTTTTTGGGACAAAAGTTAATATTTCTAAAGGAAAGAAAAAAGGAAAGATAGAAATAGAGTATTATAATGACGAAGACTTAGATAATATAGTATCATTATTATTAGAAGGACAAGATGCATAAGAGAGGGGACTTAATATGATTTACTTAGATAATGCAGCTACAACATTTCCAAAACCAAAACAAGTATATGAATCAGTATTAGATTGCATGGAAAACTATGGAGCAAACCCAGGAAGAGCAGGACATAAGTTAGCTATGAGAGCAGGCATGGAAATTTACGAATGTAGAGAAAATTTAGCGAAACTATTAAATGTAAAAAATCCAATGAATATAATTTTTACTCATAATGCTACAGATTCTTTAAACCTTGCTATAAAGGGAGTTGTTAAATCAGGAGATCATATTATAACATCTAGTATTGAACATAACTCAGTAATAAGACCTATAAAAGCATTAGAGGAAAAAGGTGTAGAACATACCATAGTTAAGTGTGATAGATTAGGACAACTAAATCCTGAGGATATAAGAAAAGCTATAAAATCTAATACAAAACTTATTGTTACAACTCATGCATCAAATGTATGTGGAACTTTAGTTGATATAGAAGCTATAGGCAATATAGCTAAAGAAAATAATATACTTTACTTAGTTGATGCATCTCAGACACTAGGCGTGTATGATGTAGATGTTAAAAGTATTAATGTAGACATGTTAGCTGCCCCAGGTCATAAATGTTTGTTAGGACCACAAGGAACAGGTATCTTATACATAAGAGAGAATTTACACCTAGATATACTTAAAGAAGGTGGAACAGGAAGTAACTCTGAGAATTTATTCCAACCGGATATGATGCCTGATAGATATGAATCTGGAACTCACAATACTCCAGGAATAGCTGGATTAAATGCAGGAGTAAAATTTATTTTGGAACAAGGGATAGAAAATATAAGAGAACATGAAGAGAATTTATGTGAATACATGTTGAATAGATTAAATGAAGTTCCAAATATAAAAATTTATGGGCCTTTAGATAGTAAAAAAAGAGCAGCTGTAATTTCTATTAATATAGGAGATATAGACTCAGGAGAAATAACATTTATGTTAGATGATAAGTATGATATAGAAACAAGATCAGGTATACACTGTTCTCCTCTTGCTCATGAGACTTTAGGAACATTAATACAAGGAACTGTAAGATTTAGTTTGGGATACTTTAACACTAAAGAAGAAATCGACAAAACAATAGAAGCATTAAAAAATATAGAAAGAGAAATTAATTTTTAAAAAGATTTAATCAGAATATAATATTCTGATTAAATCTTTTTTTTTACTTAAAAATACAAAATTTATAAAAAAATGATGAAAATTTGTAAAAATATAAAAATATATTGTACATAATTAAAGAAATTAGTGTATTTATGATAAATATAAGTTATAATTTTATTATAAGAAAATGTTTTCTAGGGGGGCAGACATGGAAATTCTAAGCTTAGGAGAGAAAATTAAGAAGTTAAGAAAAGAAAAAAACTTAACGCTAAAAGAGCTAGCTGGAGAAAGAATAACTGCAGCACAAATAAGTCATATTGAAAGAGATAAGTCACATACTAGCCATGAATTATTAGAATACTTAGCTAGTTGTCTAGAGGTTAGCGTAGATTACTTACTAGAAACGAAAGAAATGCAAGCAAAGAAATTAACTGACAATTTGATAATACAAAGTGAGATTTATATAAAATGTAAGGAACTTGAAAAGGCTAAAGAAGAAATAAATAAAGTTATGTCGATATGTACTGAATATCAGCTTATAGACAACTATGGAAAATGTAACTTATTGCTTGCAACTATTAACTTGAAACAAAAGGATTACAATGCAGCTATAATTAACTTTGAAAAATCATTATATTTCTTTATACAAAATGATGATAAAGAAAATATAGCTAGATGTTATATAAATATAGGAAAAATTTATATGGAAGAAAATTTCCATAAAGGAGCATTAAGCAATTTTAAATTTGCTGAAGAAATAATAGAAGAAAATAAGTTAAATGATGTTAGTATAAAAAAAGATTTGTATAGTAATATATCATTTTGCTATACACAATTAAATAAAGATGATGATGCAATAGAGTATATAGAAAAAATTAAAAACTTAGATATTATAATAAACTGTAAAGAAGAAGCAGGGCTAATAGTATCTAAGGCTAACAAATTAATGAGTGTAGGCAAATATGAAGAGGCAAAGCAACAGTTTAAAACAGCTTTAGATTTATTAGAAAAAGAGGATAATAAGACTGATTTAGCAAATGTTTACCTTAGGGTTTGTGAAGTATATGAAAGTATAGGAGAAAGTGAAAAATCTTTAGAGTACTCAAAAAAAGCTTATGAAATTAAAAGATATGACGAGGATGAGTGTTCTATAGATGTAATAATAAAAATAATCCAATCATATATCAAATTAAATAATTTTGAGGAAGCTAGAAAATATTCAAAAACAGCTTTAGCAAGTGCAATAAAGAATAAAAATAAGTACTTTGAATATAAGGCTCTAAAATATTACTCAGAAATATACAAAAAAGAGGACGATAATAAATTAGCGATAGAGTATCTATTAAAATGTATAAATATAATAAACGAGTTAAATGATAAAAAAACTCTTGCAGATTTATATATTGAATTAGGAAAATTATATTCAAATATATCAAAAGAAAAAGAATTAGAATACTATCAAAAAGGTGTATGCTTGTATCAAAACTTAGAAATTATCTAAAAAGACTCTTTTAAAAAGGAGTCTTTTGTTTATATATAGAAATTATAAGTATTAAGTTTTTAGGGGGAAATATATGAAAAATAAATGGAAGTTAATAGTTATTTTTATAATTTTAATATTAATAAATCCTAAGATATTTACTGCTTTTAGTTCTAGTTTTAATAAAAAGACAACAAGCTTAGATAATTTTAAAAAAATTAATGTAGGAAAAGATGTAAAATATACAGAATATAAATCAAATATAGTTATTTACGAACAAGGGACTCTTAGGGGCATAAACAAAAATGGAGATGAAATATTTAATTTAGAGCTAGGAATAAAAAATCCTACCATAAGTAGTAATAAATATATAGACATTTTAGATAAAGAAAAAAGTGTTATTTATAGTGTAAATGAAAAAGGTAAGGTAGTTTTAAAGAGGAGTATGAAAAAGAGTGGTCTAGTATATAAAAGCTTAGAAAATGATTCTTATATATATATATTTAAAAAGGATAAAAAAAATATAGCAAATATATATGATTTTGAGTTTAATCTTGTTAAATCTATTGAGTTAGATGGTGTGGTAACGGATATAGAATATACTTCAAATAAAATTTATTTATGTTTATTAAAAATAGATAAAAGTATAGAAAGTAAGATTTTGAGTTATGATTATAATGGGAATTTAGAAGAATCAATGAATATGAATCAGTCTGTTCTATTAAACTTAGGGCTTAGCGAAAATGGATTATATGTAATTGAGAAAAATAAAATAACTAAACTAAGTAATAAATTAAAAACTATAAATTCTTTTAATATTGATGATTTAAAAAACTATAGCAACATAAATGATGATAAATTATACATAATAGAAAATGATGGAGATATTTTACTCATAAAAGATAAAGAAGTTGAAAAAGTCAAAGTAAATGAAAAAAATATAAATAAAATTTTAAATTTAGGATATTCATTTATTGCATTTACAGATAACAAAATATTAGACTCAAAGGGAAAAGAAATAAAGATATTTGATGAAAATATTAAACATGTATCTATGATAAACAATAAATTATTGTTTGTCATACTAGAGAATAGCTTGCAATTATTTACTATAAAATAATTGATAGCTTAATTTAATTTTTCTTATTAATACTATAGAAATAACCTATAACAAAATATGAGTATATATGATAAAATTAAGGGAGTATTATATAAGGAGATGAGTATTTATGAGAATAGAGTTAGATGCCAGAGGATTAGCTTGTCCTAAACCAGTTATAAATACAAAAAAAGAACTAGATAATATAGATCAAGGGGCGGTAGTTGTAACTGTAGATAACGAAATTGCGAAGGAAAATATTTTTAAATTAGCCAAATCAATGAACTATGATGCTAGCGTATTAAAATCAGAAAAAGATTTAATTTGCATAGAGATTATAAAAGGTGAAAATGTTATAATAGAAGAAAAATCACAAGAGTCTTTATCAGATACATGTATATTTATAAATTCAGATAAAATGGGAAATGGAAATGATGAATTAGGACATGTTCTTATGAAAGGATATATATATACTTTAACAGAAAGTAAACCTTATCCAAAGAGTATATTATTTGTTAATAGTGGTATAAAATTAACTACGGAAAATGAAGCGACAATAGAAAATCTTAAGATCTTACAAGATGCAGGGGTTGAAATTTTATCTTGCGGAACATGTTTAGATTATTATGGATTAAAAGATGATTTAAAGGTCGGAACAGTAACAAATATGTATACTATAGTAGAGACAATGAATAATTCGTCAAAAACTATATCTTTATAAATAATAAAGACTACATGACAAGTTTATGTAGTCTTTATTTATGAATAAAAACAATTAAAAGACATAATTAGGAAGGAAGAATAATAAATGAACGAAATGTATATAGTAGCATTCAACTCAACTCACCATGCAATAAGAACAGATAAAGTTTTAAATGAGAAAGATATAAAGGTAACTACTCTACCAACACCTAGAGAAATAAGTTCAAGTTGCGGAATATCTGTTAGATTTTTAGAATCAGATATGGATACTGTTATAAATTCACTTGAAGAAAATGAAATTTTATATCATGGAATATTCAAAGTTAGTAGATTAAGTGGAGGAAAAAAAGAAATAACTAAATTAAGATAGGAGTGATTAAAGTGCCAATGAAATTAAATGTAGGTGATATTATAGAACTAAAGAAGCAACACCCTTGTGGTTGCAAAGAGTTTGAAATAACAAGAGCTGGAATGGACTTTAAAATAAGATGTCTAAATTGCTCAAGAATTGTACAATTAGATAGAGAAACTTTAGAAAAAAGAATAAAAAAGGTAAAAAACTTGTAAAGAAACGTTTTCATTTGGTTGGATTGTTGTTATAATTATATTGGGAACAATTTTTACCAAGGGGGAAACTTAAATATGGCTATCAAATTTGCAAAAAGAATGGATGGATTAAAAGGATCTGAAATTCGTGAACTTTTAAAGTTAACTGAAAAACCTGAAGTAATATCTTTCGCAGGAGGACTTCCAGCTCCAGAATTATTTCCAGTTGAAGAAATGAAGGAAATATCAAGATTAGTTTTAGAGGAATCTGGAAGAGAGGCTCTACAATATACAACAACAGAAGGATTTGGACCTTTAAGAGAACAAATCGCAGAAAGAATGAATAGAAAGCTTAAAACTAGTGTATCAAAAGACGATTTATTAATTACAAGTGGATCACAACAAGGACTAGATTTTGCAGGTAAGATATTCTTAAATGAAGGAGATGTAGTTCTAGTAGAGAGTCCATCATACTTAGGAGCATTAAATGCTTTTAAGGCGTATTGTCCAAAGTTTATAGAAGTTCCAACTGATAAAGATGGAATGATAATTGAAGAGTTAGAAAAGATATTAGAAACAACAGAGAATGTAAAGATGATATATGTTATACCAGATTTTCAAAATCCGACAGGTAAAACATGGTCTATGGATAGACGTAAAAAATTCATGGATGTCATAAATAAGTTTGAAATACCAGTAGTAGAAGATAATCCGTATGGAGAATTAAGATTTGAAGGTGAAATTTTACCATCATTAAAAGGAATGGATGAAAAAGGATTAGTTATATTCTTAGGTTCTTTCTCTAAGATATTCTGTCCAGGATATAGAATAGGATGGGTTTGTGCATCTCCAGAAATTCTATCTAAGTTTGTATTTGTTAAGCAAGGTGCAGATTTACAAGCATCTACAATATCTCAAAGAGAGGTAAGTAAGTTTATAGATGTTTATGATTTAGATGCACATGTTGAGAAGATAAAAACAGTTTATAAAAAGCGTAGAGATTTAATGTTAAGTACAATAGATGAATGCTTCCCAGAAGTAGTAGAACATACATATCCAGAAGGAGGATTATTCACTTGGGTAGAACTACCTAAACATTTAGATGCAAGAAAAATAATGGAAAAATGTTTAGAAAATAATGTTGCTTATGTTCCAGGTGGATCTTTCTTCCCTAATGGAGGAAAAGAAAATACATTTAGATTAAATTACTCTAATATGCCAGATGAAAAAATAGTAGATGGAGTTAAGAGATTAGCACAAGCTTTAAATGAAGCATTATCACAAAATGCAAATGCATAAAAAATAGTGGCCAACGGCCACTATTTTTTATGCATAGTCTATGATAGATTATATTTTTATTTATAAAAAATATAATTTTGTTTTAATAATTAAAACCTAAATTTACCTAATTTAATTTATATGTATGTTTATGAAACTCAGTAAAAGTCTAAAATAAAATTAAATTGACAATTTATTTTATAAGTGATAAAATGTGTAAAGTATGAGATTTTAATCTCATTTCTCTGCTCTGCGTAGTAGAGCCGTAAAGTCCAAAGGGAGGTGAATTGTGTGAAAAATTATGAATTAGTTTTCGTAGTAAAGCCTAATGCAGATGAAGAAGTAAGAACAGCTGTATTAAACAAGGTTAAAGAAGTTATAGCTACTGAAGGTGAAGTTGAGAAAGTAGATGTTTGGGGTACTAAGAAGTTAGCTTACCCAATAGCTAAGTTCACTGAAGGTTACTATGTATTAGTTAACTTTAAGTCAGGTGTTGAAGTTCCAAAGGAAATAGACAGAAACTTAAAGATAAACGAGAACGTAATAAGACATATGATAGTTGTTGCTTAATAACTAATATATAAATTTACGTAAATTAGGCGGTGTTTAAATGAATCATGTTGTATTAGTGGGAAGATTAACAAAGGATCCTGAGTTAAGATACATCCCAGGAACAGGAACAGCCGTTGCAACATTTACTATTGCCATTGATAGAGATTATGCTAAAAAAGATGGTAGTAGAGAAACAGATTTTATACCTGTAGAGGTTATGGGAAAATCAGCTGAATTTTGTGCAAACTATATATCAAAAGGTAGATTAGTTGCGTTACAAGGTTCTATAAGAGTTGACAACTACCAAAATCAATCAGGTGAGAGAAGAACTTTCACTAAGGTTAGTGCGCGTAATATACAAGCCTTAGATAGCAATAAAAATAGATCGGATAGTCCATATCCAAGTCAAAATCAAAGCTTTGAACCTAGTTTCGAGCCAAGCTTTGAACCTACAGGTTTAGATCCTCAAGGTTTCCAAGCTATAGATGATGACGATATACCATTCTAAAAAGGAGGGAAACTGACATGATAAACAAAAAGAGACGTAAGAAAAAAAGAGTTTGTCAATTCTGTGCTGATAAAAACGCTAAGATAGACTACAAAAACACTCAAAGATTACAAAAATACGTAACTGAAAGAGGTAAAATATTACCTAGAAGAATAGCTGGTACTTGTGCTAAGCATCAAAGAGAATTAACAGTTGCTATAAAGAGAGCTAGAAACTTAGCTTTATTACCATATACATTAGACTAAGAAAAAGGACGAGCCTTTAGGGGCTCGTTTTTTTATTGGTTAAAACTACTATGATTTATGATATAATGTTTATATATTAAGGAGGGGGGAAATATTGAGACTAGATAAAAATTCAGAAATAACAAAGAATATAAAGATAATTGAATGGATGAAAACAGAATTAATTATTAGTTTGGGGGATTTATTTAATCTTTTATTTAAAGGAACTAGACCAGTAGACCAAATATTACAAGATACCTTAGCTAATATAGTAATGGTTACATATTTGCTATCAAAGAGATTAGGTATTAGTTTTAAAGAAATAGATTATAAAATAAAGGAAAAGATAAGAGAAGGTATAGAGGAAGACCATAGCGTGGAGAGATGGTATGGAGATTTATCTAATCTTAAAAATTATTTAGATAATAGGGAGTGATATTAAATTGAATGATAGAACTAAACTAACTCAAGCGGCTATACTTACAGCATTAGCTATAGCTTTATGTCTTGCTACTGCTTATGTTCCGTTTATAGGGTTACTAGTGTTTATTATTCCTGTTCCATATGCGATAATTTCAACAATGACAGGGCATAAATACGCATTAATATCAGCTATATCCTCTTTTTTTATATTGATGCTAACCGTTGATTTTGTATATGCTTTAAATTTAATTATAATAAGTATATTACCAGGAATAGCAGTAGGATATAAAGTTAATAAAGATAATGGAAAAGAAGATACGAATAAAAACTTCACTCCAATATATTTTGGGACACTAGCGTTTATGCTATCTATAATTATATTTTTTGTTATGGCAAAAGTAATATTTAACATGGATTTATTAGCACAATTATTAGAAATGATGAAAACTAGTATAGAAACTCAATTTGATATAATGAAAAGTGCAAATATGCTTCCAAAGGATGGTATGACATCAAAGCAAATGTTCAGTTTTATACAAAATATAATACCAAGTATGTTATTTGTATACAGCATAATAGCATCATTAATAACATATTATTTAGAAGCTTTTATTTTAAGAAGAATTAAGAAATTAAGTTATGATTTACCAAAGTTCTCAGACTTTTATTTACCAGGAAATGCTATAATAGTATCTCTTTTATTATACCTAGGAATAATGGGACTAGAGATGTTAAATACAGGATTATATACTGATATTATAATGTTAAATATTCAGCTAATATTTAGCGTTATGTTTTTATTACAAGGGATATCTGTATCTATTTACTATATAAAGGAATGGAAAAAGAAATCACCAGGTAAAATAGTATTTGCTATAATGGCTGTATTTTTATTATCGGGAACAATGATTTTAAGTTTTGTAGGAATGTTAGATAGTGCAATTGACTTTAGAAAGGTGAGAAACTACAAATCCACTTAGGAGGGTAGCAATGTTTGATAAGTCGACCTTTAAATTTAATATGCCAGAGACAAATGCATATATAGTGGTAATTGGTATTCTTAGTCTTATTTTACTATATTTTAATATATATATAGGGACAGCTATATTTATTTTATTCGTATATATTGTTTTTCATAATTGGAGATCAAGAGATATAAGAAGAAAAGAATGGAATAAGTATATTCAAGACTTAGCTGTAGATATAGATGAAGTTACTAAAAAGGCTATATTAAACTTGCCAATACCGTTGTGTATACTAGAGTTTGATGGCAGCATTACATGGTATAATACAAAATTCCATGAAATGACAGATAAAGAAGATACCTTGGGTATGAATATAGAAACTCTTGTTAAAAACATAGATTTAAGAAAAGTTTTAAATGAAAACAAAGAGTTGTATACGGATATAAACTATAAAGATAGAAATTATACTATAGTTTATAACGTGGTTAAAAGTGACCAAGAAAATAAAACTAAATATCTAATGATGCTTTACTGGATAGACAAAACTGAGTATCTAAATTTAAAAACTAAATATAATGAAGAACAAAATGTTGTAGCTACAATTCAAGTTGATGGTTATGAGGAAGTTTTACAAAGTGCACCAGAGGAAAGAAGACCATTGATGAATGTTGAAATAGACAAGATTTTGGCATCTTTAGAGGTTAGCTGCAACGGAGCTCTTGAAAAAACAGCTAAAGATAAATATTTTTTAGTATTGAGTAAAAGTGAACTTGATAAACTTGAATTTGATAAATTCTCTATTTTAGATAAGATAAGAGAAATAGATCAAGGAAATACCTTGCCTGTAACAATAAGTATGGGTATAGGTATAGAAGGCAAAACAATTAATGAAAACTTTAAATTAGCCAAAGGTGCGCTAGACCTAGCTCTAGGTAGAGGTGGAGATCAAGCTGTAATAAAAACAAAAGATAGATCTATTTTCTACGGAGGTAAATCTAAAGCAGTTGAAAAGAAAACAAAAGTAAAATCTAGATTAATAGGTCATGCTCTTAGAGAGATAATTCTTGAAAGTAAAGATATATATATAATGGGTCATAAGTACCCTGATATGGATGCTATGGGTGCAGCAGTAGGGATTTATGACATATGTAAATCATGCAATAAAGGTGCTAATATAGTGCTAAACAACACAAATGATTCTATTGATGAATTTATAAAGAGAGTAAAATCATCAGATTACTATCCAAATATTTTTGTCAATAAAGACGAAGCAATTAAAAATTGTGCTAAAGATACACTAGTAATAGTAGTGGATACACATAGACCAAACTTTACTGAATGCCCTGAATTACTAGAAATTTCAGATAAAGTGGTTGTAATAGACCATCATAGAAGAGGTGTTGAATTTATAAATGATACAGTTCTTTTATTCCATGAAACTTACGTATCATCTACATGTGAGATGGTTACTGAATTAGTTCAATACATGGAAGATGATGTGAAAATTAACAAGTTGACAGCAGAAGGATTAATGGCAGGTATAAGTTTAGATACTAAAAACTTTGCTTTCAAAACTGGGGTTAGAACCTTTGAGGCAGCTTCATATCTGAAAAAAGCAGGAGCAGATACAATAGAAGTTAAAAAACTATTTAACTCAAATTTAAAAGATTTTATAGCTAAAGCAGAAATAATGCAAAGTACTAAAGTTATAAATAATAAAATTTGTTTAGCTTATTGTAAAGCAGATATAAATAATATAAATGTAGTTGTTGCTCAAGCAGCTGATGAACTTCTAAGTATAAAAGATGTAGAAGCATCTTTTGTATTAGGGAAAACAAAGAGTGGAACTATATTTATAAGTGCAAGATCATTAGGCTCTATTAATGTACACGTTTTAATGGAAAAATTAGGTGGCGGAGGCCATATTGATATAGCAGGAGCTCAACTTGAAAATGTATCTTTAGAAGAAGGATATAAGATGGTATCAGATATCATAAAACAATATCTAGAGGAGGAAGAAGAGTAATGAAAGTTATATTCTTAAAAGACGTAAAAGGAACAGCAAAAAAAGGAGAAGTAAAAGAAGTTAGTGATGGATATGCTAGAAACTTTTTATTTCCTAAAAAATTAGCAGTTCAAGCAGGAAATACAGAATTAAAAGAATTAAAAGAAAAGCAAACATCTCAAAAAATAAAAGAAGAAAAAGAGTACGAAGCAGCAGTTGAATTAGGCAAAAAAATGGAAGAGATGAATGTAACTATATACTCTAAAGCAGGAGACGGTGGAAGATTATTTGGGTCAATAACTTCTAAAGACATAGCAGCTCAAATAAAAAAAGAGCATGGAATAGAAGTAGATAAGAGAAAAATAATGCTAGACGAACCAATAAGAACTTTAGGATCAAGATTTGTAGAAATCAAAATCCATCAAAAAGTTGTTACTAAGATGAGAGTAGATGTAAAAGAAAAACAATAAGAAAACACTAGAGGTGAGGTAAATGGAGGATGTAGGTAGAATTCCTCCACATAGTGTGGAGTCTGAGCAGTCTATATTAGGGTCTATACTATTAGATAAAGAGGCAATAATTACTGTTACAGAAACTATTCAGCCAGAAGATTTTTACAAAGAAGCACATAAAATAATTTATGAATGCATGATGAAATTAAATAATAAAAATGAACCTATAGACTTAATAACACTTACAGAAGAGTTAAAAAAGCAAGGTCATTTGGAAGATATAGGTGGCATAAGTTATATAACTAGCTTATCAACGATAGTACCAACAACTTCTAATGTAAAATATTATGCAGACATAGTAAAAGAAAAATCTGTGCTTAGAAAACTTATAAAGGTATCAAATGATATACTTAATTCAGGATATGATAGTTCTATAAAGGTAGAAGATTTATTAGAAAAAGCAGAAAAAAAGATATTTGATATATCTCAAGAAAAATCTAGTGAAGATTTTCAATCTATAAATTCTGTTCTTATGGATACGTATGATATGATTGAAAAGTTATATACTAACAAAGAAGATATAACAGGAATAACTACTGGATTTGATGACTTAAACAAGAAAACTAATGGTTTACAAAGAACAGACTTAATTCTTGTAGCGGCTCGTCCTGCTATGGGTAAGACTGCATTTTCTCTTAACTTAGTACAAAATGCGGCCCTTAAAGGAAATGCATCTGTAGCTGTATTTAGTTTAGAGATGTCAAAAGAACAATTAGTGCAACGTATGTTATCTGCCCAATCTCATGTAGAACTAAAAAAGATAAAAAATGGTAGCCTAGATGAAAATGACTGGCCAAGAATTATAGATGCTATGTCAGTCTTATCTAATGCTAGTATATATATAGACGATACGCCAGGTATAAAAATTAGTGAGTTAAGATCTAAATGTAGAAAGTTAAAAATTGAAAAAGGTTTAGATTTAATTCTTATCGACTACCTTCAACTTATGGAAGGTGATGGAGGTAATGAAAGTAGACAACAAGAAATATCTAAAATATCTAGATCTTTAAAGGTGATAGCTAAAGAGCTTAATTGTCCTGTAGTGGCATTATCTCAGTTATCACGTGCACCTGAACAAAGATCAGACCATAGGCCTATGCTTGCTGACTTAAGAGAGTCAGGGGCTATAGAGCAGGATGCTGATATAGTAATGTTCCTATATAGAGATGAATATTATCATCCAGATTCGGATAGAAAAAATATAGGAGAGATTATTATAGCTAAGAATAGACACGGAGAAACTGGGTCTGTTGAATTAGTATGGTTAGGTGAAATACAAAAATTTGCAAACAAAGCTAGAGAAATGTAATAAAAAAATATCCACATGTTGATAGATTAAAAATAAAATGTCAAATGTGGATATTTTTTGTAAAGTAAAATGCATTTTGAAATATAAATACAAAAAGTATTAACAATTTCCACAAGAAGATTGTGGATAACTGTGGATAAAAAAAGCAAGCTATAAAAGCTTGCTTTCTTAGTTCAGTAGTATAAATTATTATTTAACGGGGGAGAAAAAATGATAAATATAATATATATATATCCAAATATAAAGTTTATAAACAAAGAAATTAATATTTGTAGAATTATAGATAATAAAATAAAAGAAACATTAATTATATTTGGAAAAAAAGATAATAATAATTTAAATATATACATTACAAATACAATGACAGGAGATAATATTTTAATAAAGCAAGAAAATGATATAGACAAAGTTAAGAACTTTATAGTTTCTAGAGAAAATGAAATAAAGTCTCTTGAAAGCTTAGAAAAAATTGAAAAATACATACTAAACGAAATAAGTGAATAAAAAAGGTTTTGAAAATAAAGCGAATGTTTGGTAGAATAATAAAGTAAGTGTTCGAATAATAAAATAGAGGTGAATTAATATGAAAACTGTTGCTATAGTAGGATCTCAATGGGGAGACGAAGGTAAAGGTAAAGTTATAGACTATTTAGCTACACAAGCTGATGTAGTAGTTAGAGGACAAGGTGGAAATAATGCAGGACATACATTAGTTGTTGAAGGAAAGAAATATGCACTACACCTAATACCATCAGGAGTTTTAAATCCAGAAACTATAAATGTAATAGGTAACGGAATAGTATTTGATCCAAAAGGATTTTTAGAAGAGTTAGCTAAATTAAATGCAGATAACATAAATACTAAAAATATAAAAATAAGTGATAGAGCGCATGTTATATTCCCATATCACAAAGAGTTAGATGCTTTAGCTGAAGAAGCTAGAGGAGACAATAAAATAGGTACAACTAAAAAAGGAATAGGACCTTGTTACATGGATAAAACAGAGAGATCTGGTATAAGAATATGTGACTTAATGGATAAAGATATATTTGCTAAAAAGCTAAAGGCTCAAATAGAAGATAAAAATAAATTAGTTAAAAATATATATGGAGCAGAAGGTTTTGATTTTGATGCTATATATAATGAATATTTAGGATATGCTGAACAAATAAGACCTTATGTAGATGATACTTCAGTTATAGTATATGATGCTATAAAAGCAGGAAAGAAAGTATTATTTGAAGGAGCTCAAGGTACATTACTAGATTTAGATTTAGGTACGTACCCATACGTAACATCATCTCATCCAACATCAGGAGGATTCTCTATAGGAGCAGGTGTTGGTCCAAATATGATAAAAGATGTAGTAGGTATTGTTAAAGCTTATACAACTAGAGTTGGAGAAGGTCCTTTTGTTACAGAGTTAAATGATGAGACTGGTGACAAAATAAGAACTCAAGGTAGAGAATTTGGAACAACTACTGGTAGAGCTAGAAGATGTGGTTGGTTTGATGCTGTAATAGTTAGATATGCAGCAAGAGTAAACGGATTAACTAGTATATCTTTAATGTTACTAGATGTTTTAAGTGGATTCGATACAGTTAAAATATGTACATCTTATAAAATGGGAGATAAAGTATTAAAAGAGTTCCCAGCTTCATTAGAAGACTTAGCTAAATGTGAGCCTATATATGAAGAATTAGAAGGTTGGTCAGATGATTTAACAAATGTAGAAAAATATGAAGATCTTCCTGAAAATGCTAAGAAATATATAGCTAAGATAGAAGAGTTAGTTGGAGTTAGTGTTGATATGGTTTCAGTTGGCCCAAACAGAGCTCAAACTATAATAAGAAAGAATATATTCTAATTTAAAATATAAAAAAATAGTTAATGCCAAGCATTAACTATTTTTTTATATTTATATTAATTTATCTACATTAAGTTTTTTTAGAATTTCCTTTTTTATTTTATATCTTATGGTTTTCAGAGGATCTACAACTTGGCAAACTTCAATATCGCAAGTTAGGCTCATAAGCATGATTAAATCATTTTTACTTAAGCTACATTTAGAAAGTAAAATTTCAAACATATCTTCAACTGCTATTTTATAGGCATCATCTAATGTTTGTGCAGATGCTATCGTATAATAAGCATCATCAGTTTCTACTATAGGATTATTAATTTTAAAATTAGATATTAATTCTACGTTAACGTCAACCTTTGCACCTACTTCAGCTCCACTTACGCCAATTTCCCCATCTCCCATAACTGCATGTACATCACCAACAGAAAGAAGAGCTCCAGGTGTATATATGGGAAGGTATACAATAGAACCTTCACCTATAACTTTACAGTCCATATTTCCACCATGACTTCCAGGGGTTCCACAATTTATAGATTCAGAATTGGGAGCTACACCTATAACGCCAATCATTTTATTTAAAGGAAGTTCTATATTTTTAAATATAGCTGAGTTTTCTGTGATATTTAATATATTATGAGTCATTTTATCTAATTTTTCTCCAAGAACTCCAACTCCAGGCCCCGTCATGGCAATTCCATAATTATCTAAGTCGATAGATTGTACAGTTACCTTCAGAGTTTGATTGGGCATAGCACCTTCTATGTATAAAGGTCCAGTTGCTGGATTAACCTTGTCAAAATCTATTCCATCTAAATTATCAGTTTCACAAGAAATTTGACTACACATGCAATCGTGAGTTTCGAAAACAATATTATTTCCAGGTTTTATAAATGAAACTGGTTTGTTTGAATTTGAAAATGTAAATGTATAATTTTCTTTTCTTATAATGTTCATAAATTGTCCCCCCCTTTTATAATTTTATTTATATTATATAATAAATATCAAAAAAATATTTTACATTTAAAATAAAAAAATTAATAAAAAAATATAATATTTTTTATTAATTTAACAAAAAATACATATACAAGATTAGATTAAACCATTGAAAAATAGGGTATTTAGATAAATTAGTTAAAAAAATAAAAAAAAATTATAAAAAGTGTTGACGAAAGTTAATAAAGCTAATATAATAGTATTTGTTGATGCGGCGGACGAAAAAAGTCGAAACAACATCTCAGCAAAAATGATCCATTAGCTCAGTCGGTAGAGCACCTGACTTTTAATCAGGGTGTCCCGCGTTCGAGTCGCGGATGGATCACCATTTTTTTATGTAAAAAATATGGCTCATTGGTCAAGCGGTCAAGACACCGCCCTTTCACGGCGGTAACAGGGGTTCGATTCCCCTATGAGTCACCAACTAATTGTGGGATTATAGCTCAGCTGGGAGAGCACCTGCCTTACAAGCAGGGGGTCACAGGTTCGAGCCCTGTTAATCCCACCAATTGCGGCCTGGTAGTTCAGCTGGTTAGAATGCCAGCCTGTCACGCTGGAGGTCGAGGGTTCGAGTCCCTTCCAGGTCGCCAAATACACTATGCTAGTGTGGCTCAACGGTAGAGCAGCTGACTTGTAATCAGCAGGTTGTAGGTTCGATTCCTATCACTAGCTCCACAAAAAAGATGATCCATTAGCTCAGTCGGTAGAGCACCTGACTTTTAATCAGGGTGTCCCGCGTTCGAGTCGCGGATGGATCACCATTTTTTTATGTAAAAAATATGGCTCATTGGTCAAGCGGTCAAGACACCGCCCTTTCACGGCGGTAACAGGGGTTCGATTCCCCTATGAGTCACCAACTAATTGTGGGATTATAGCTCAGCTGGGAGAGCACCTGCCTTACAAGCAGGGGGTCACAGGTTCGAGCCCTGTTAATCCCACCAGTTAAAACTCTTGGATATTATCCAGGAGTTTTTTTGTGCGAAAAAACAGTACATCTTAAGATTTATGGAAAAATTAGGTATAATAGTTTTATAAGAACATAAAAAGATATATAGATATAGGGGATAATATGATAGAAATAATTTTATGCGAAGATCAAATTCAACATCAGAAAACGTTAGAGAAATTTCTTAAAGGTATATTAGAAGAAAATAGCATTGAGTATAATTTTAAAATATATAAAAGTGGGGAAGAATTATTAAATAACTATCCTAAAGATATAGATATATTTATATTAGATATTCAAATGGAGAAAATAAATGGGATGGATGTTGCTAGAAAAATAAGAGAAATAGATAAAAACAAACCAGAAATAATTTTTACAACATCGCTTATTGAATATATACAAGAAGGATATGAGGTTAGGGCTTATCGATATTTATTAAAGCCTATAAAATATGAAGAATTAAAAAAGCATATTTTAAGTTGTATAGATGAAGTTATGAATAAAAAAAATAAGTTTATATTAGTTGAAAATAAAAGTGAAACTTACAAAATAAACATAGCAGATATAACATACATTGAAATACAAAGAAAAGATATGAGTATACATACAGAAAATAAAGTTTATGAAACAAGAATGACTATGGATAAAATAGAAGAGGAATTACAAAATCATAATTTTTATAGGTGTCATAAAAGTTTTCTAGTAAATATAGATTATGTAGAAAATATAAAACAATATGTAGCTATACTTGAAAATAAAGAAGAAGTATTGGTAAGTAGACATAGATTTAAAGATTTTAAAAGTAGATTTTTAAGTTCATTAGGAGAGAAATTATGTTAGAATTTGATTTTGTATCAAGGGTAGCTATAGGTATATCAACATTTTTTCAATATTTTATTTTTATAAAAATTTTAGATTCTCTAGAAGAAAGAAAGTATAAAAAAAAATACTTTGATATTTTATTTTTATCAATTGCAATACTAGATTCTATAATTATATTTAATAGAGCAACTCAATACTATGATTTTATGAATGATTTAAAATGGATATCATTTATTTTATTTACAAAATTAAATTATCGAATGAGTAATTTTAAGGTTATATCATCTTATTTTATTTATACTATATCGTATTATATAATTGATGATTTATTATTAACAATAGTATCAATTTTCATAACAGGACATTCTTTATATGGAGAGAAAATATCGGAAAAAGATGTAGATATTATATTTGGAGTAAATAATTTAATAATGATTTTTGTAAATATGATTTATATTAACATAATAAAAGTAATCAAAAACATGGACAAAGAAAAAGTAAATATAATTGTCATTATAGGATGTATATTAAGTAATTTTATTATAGCATTTATGAACAGTTTGCCTTATGTTTCTAATATGAAAATTTTTAGGACAGTTTATGATAAACTTGTAATATTTAATTCTAATATAACTCCTAAATTATCTTTTATAAGCAGTATTTTGCTTACAATGGTAGTTTTTAAATCTATTAAAGATATTAAAGATAAAAATGAAGAAAATTTATTAAAAGATAAGATAGATATGCAATACAACTATTATTTAAATTTACAAGAAACGCAAAATAAAGTAAAGAGACTTTATCATGATATGAGTAATCACATTATGTGTATAAAAACTATGAGCTCTGAACAAGAAGATTTAAATAATTACATAGATGGAATTAGTAAAAATTTGAATGAATTTAAAGAAATATATAATACAGGAAATATGATTTTAGATATTATATTAAATGAAAAAAAAGCTAAATGTAATGAAAATAATATAAGTTTTTCTTGTGATATCAATTTTTCAAAATGTAGTTTTATAGAAATGACAGATGTATGCAGTATCTTTTCGAATATATTAGATAATGCTATAGAAGCATGTAATAAAATAAATAATGATGAAAAATATATAAAGATAAGAGGAACAGTAGTAAAATCATACTATATAATACGATGTGAAAATTCTAAAATAAATAAAGTAAAAATAAAAAACAATAAAATAATAACTAGTAAAAAAGATAAATTCATTCATGGAATAGGTCTAAAAAGTGTTAAGTCATCATTGAAAAAATATGATGGAGAATTAGAAATAGAAGATTTTGAAGGTGAATTTTTATTACAGATTTATATACCAATAAATAAAAACATGACAGTTGGGGATGAAAAAGAACCAGTTGTACTATAAATATTGAAGCAAAAAAAGCAAGGTGTTATCTTTGAAATATAAAAGATAACACCTTGCTTTTTTAATTCATAGAAAATTATATTTAATCCTAAAATATGGATAAATATAATTTTAAACCTATAAACTTAAGCAACGGGCCTGTTTTTCAAGGTCGTTGGCGACATGAGCAAAGCGAGTTTTTATAAGAAATTATTAAAGCAGTAGTATGTAAAAGGTGTAATTCTAAAAAGGTGGGGATATTTTGAAAATTAGTTTTAAGTTAGCAATTGCTTATATGAAAGAGCAAAAGGGAAGAACGATAGCACTAATAACAAGTATAGCACTAGCAGTAATATTAGTTTTTGCATTAAATGTTATACCAGAAACACAAAATAAATTTGAAATTGAACAAGCATATAAAAACTTTAGTGACTATCATGTTGAATATAGTAATTTAGAAAATGATAAAGTTGATAAGCTAAAAAAAGATAAAGAAGTAACTGAAATTAATGATGTATTAGGCTTAGGTAAAATTGTAGGAAAAAATGGAATATCATTGCAATTAAATTCTTATAGTAAAGATTTTTTAGATTCTTATGGATATGAATTAATAAAAGGAAATGGACCTAAAAATACAAATGAAATAGTACTAGAAGAAAAAGCATTAAAAGAAATGAATTTACGTGATGATTTAAACCAAGAAATAGATTTTAAAATTGCAAAATACTATGTAGATAAAAATAATAAAAATCAAATATTTAGTAAGGATAAAAAATTTAAATTAGTTGGTATAGTTAAAAAACCAGATGGATTCTATAAGAAATCAAGAGGATTTGATGGAGAAAATGAAGATCATGAAGTAAAAGCTTTTACAAAAGACAATTTTAATGAAGATATTTTGCCAAATAATTTAGTAATTCACAACGGTACTTTAAATTTAAATACGTCAAAACCTGACTTTGGGAAAGCTTATGAAATTATAAATAAGTATGGGCTAGATGATTTTAGATTTAGAGTAAATGTGGGATTAACAGATGCATTAAACGAGTATAAAGAGTCAAAGACAACATTATATGTACTAAGACAAAAATTATACCCTATGTTAGCAGCAACATTAGTTATATGTAACATATTTAGTATTGTTCTTATAGATAGGACAAAACAAATAGGAATTTTAAGGGCTATGGGACTAACTAAAAGTAAAGTAAGACTTATGATGCTAATAGAAGGTGTTGTAGTTTTAATATTAGGGCTTTTACTTGGATTCTTGTTAGGAGTTGTAGCATCTTATTTAGGTTTCTATGTTATCTATAAAAAATTTGTAAGTCTCTATATAAGTAAAGTAAGTATATTAGAACCTACGATAATGGCTATTATAGCTGTATTAATATCTAGTTTAGTACCAATATATAAAAGTGGGAAAATATCGCCAATAGATGCCATTAGAAGCAGTGATAAGATTAATAAAAGACAAAAAAATAGATTTTATTATAAATTAATAAGAAAAATATTTGGATTCACAGGAGAGATTGCTTATAAAAACTTATGGAGAAATAAAGTAAGGACAATATTATGTATTATATCTATAAGTTTAGGAGGGATGCTTTTTATAGATACAATGGCTTCTAAAAATAATGAAGATAGAACTTCGAATAATAATAATATGCCTGTTATGATGATGGGTAATAACGATATAAAGGTATCTAACAATTACAATAATACTAACTCAGATTTTATAAAATATAGCAAAGATGAAATAGAAAAAATTTCAAGAATAAAAGGAGTAAAAAATGTAAATCCAATTATGGCGTTAAATGGATACTTCCTAGTAAATTCGAAAGACTTAACCACAAAATATAAAAGTTCAAATGGGATAAGTGATGAAAGTAAAAAATTAGAAGAATCTCTAGAAATTGAAGGACATAGTAACAATAGCTTGAAAAATTTAGAGAAGTATATTGAAAATGGAGAAAACATAGATAATAAAAGTAAGGGAAAATACCCAAAAGCTTTAGTAACAAATTATTTTTATTCTATTCAAGAGCATTCTCCTAATACAAAGTTGCTTAATGATATGAAAATAGGAGATTTAATAGATATAAAAATTCCTACTATAAAAAATAATAAATTAGAGTATAAAAATGAAAAAGTAGAAGTTGCTGGTATTTTAAATGGAGATTATGTTTTACAAGAAGGTGGTCTTCCTGGGGGAATAAAAGTCGTATTAAATGAAGAGAACTTTAAAAATATAAGTGGAAAAAATGATTATAATAAAATAAATATACAAATTGAAAAAGGTAGCGATGAAAAGGTTGAAAATGAAATATCTAAAATTATAAGTAAAAATCCATTTTCAAAAGTAGAGAGCAAATATAATTACAAAAACTTCTATATTAAACAAACTGAAAAAAATACAAAACAAACATTGGTAATTGTAGGTCTAATACTTTTAATATCTTCTATAAATATACTATGCATAATAAAGGCGAATATAATGACTAGGATGAAAGAACTTTCTACATTAAGGGCGATAGGAATGAGTACTAAAAAACTTAAAAATATGATTATAAAAGAAAATATAATGTATGCAGTCTTTGCATCTATAGTTGCTAGCGTATTTGCAAGTCATAGTCTTTATGAATTTAATAAACTTGATAACTTGGTAAGGAGACAAGTATTTGGAGCTAAGGAAGATATTAAGTTTGTATTACCTATATTTGAGAGCTTTGAGTTTTTAATAGTATCTATAATTATATGCTTAATAGCAGTGTTTTTATGTAAAAAGAAAATAGAAAAAATGAGTATAGTAGAAGGTTTAAATACAAATGAATAAAGGTGGGGATTTTGTGACGAACATGTTAGATATAATAAGTTTAAATAAAATTTATGGAAGAGGTGAGAATAAAGTACAAGCATTAAAAGATATAAATTTATCTATAGAAAAAGGCAAGTTTACAGCTATAATTGGTCCTAGTGGAAGTGGCAAAAGTACACTTTTAAACTGTATTGCAGGATTAGATAATATATCATCAGGAAAAGTTCTTTTAGAAGGAAAAGATATTTCAACTTTGAGTGATAATGGATTATCAAAATTAAGAAGTGAAGAGTTTGGTTTTATATTTCAAAGTTTTAACTTAATACCAGTTATAAATGTATATGAAAATATAATACTTCCAATATCAATAGATGATAAGAAAGTAGATAAAGGCCATATAGATAATATAATAGATAAGTTAGGACTTAAAGATAAAATTAATAAATTCCCAAATGAATTGAGTGGTGGTCAACAGCAAAGGGTTGCTATTGCAAGAGCTTTAGCTAATAAACCTAAAATAATCTTTGCAGATGAACCAACAGGAAATTTAGATAGTAAAACTACAGATGAAGTTATGAATTTGTTAAACAGTTGTGTTGAAGAATTTGGACAAACTTTAGTTATGATAACTCATAATAATGAAATTGCTAAAATGGCAGATATTTGTATTGAAATCAGAGATGGAAAAATTAAATATAGATAAAATTAAAAAATGACTAAGATAGAAAATACGTAGATTTTCTACTTAGTCATTTTTTGTTCCCATCTTAAATCATTTCCAATAAATTTAACCATTCTAAATCTATCAAATATTCTAGAGAATATTCTAATTGCATAAATATCTCCTAACTGTATTGGTGATAAATTAGTAGATATTATAGTTTTCTTTCCTGACAAGAGTCTAGTATTAAGAATATTAAACAACTCACTATTAGTAAAAGAATTAGTTAGTTCCGTACCTAAATCATCTATTATTAATAAATCACAATCAAATAAATTAGAGTAATTATCCTTAGTTATATGATCATGTGTACTTTTAAACTTATAATCTTCTATAATCTCAAACATTTTAAATGCAGTTTGATATATTACTAAATAACCTTTATCTAAAAGTTCTTTTGCTACACAGTTGCACATAAAACTTTTACCTAAACCAGTATCACCATAGAAAAGCATATTTTCACCATTATCTTTATCAAAGTTCATAACAAATCCCTCACATATAGATAATATTTCAAGTATATTTTCTTGAGGAGACATTCCTGCTGACTCATCTCTTTCTTGAGAAAAGATAGATGCATCAAAAGTGGAAAAGTTTTGATTATGGAGAACTCTAGATAAATTAGACATATTATAAGCTTCATTAACTATTTTTTGCTTTAAACAATTGCACTTATGTCCATTTGATAAAAAACCTGTATCTTTACATAAGACACAATCAAACTTAAGATTTAAATAACCTTTAGGAACTTTATTGTCTGCTAAAATCATTTCTTTTTTTAATTTTAAGTCATTCATTCTTGTTTTAGTTTCTTCTAATATTTTATCTTTATCACTTGGATTTAAAAGAACTAATTTAGCAAGTTTTAAACCTATAGATCCTATTTCATCATCTATTTCTTTTATTTCAGGTATTCTAGAATAGACTTTCTTTTTTCTTTCTTCTAGTTCACGTTCTGACTGTTCTCTTTTTCTTTCATATGAAGTAAGTATATCTCTAAGTGTTATTTCTTTCATCTAATCACCTACCTAAAATATATTATTTAAATTTTCCCTTTTGACTCTCTTGAAGTATTTTTTCTAATTCATCTGAACTATACTTATTGAAAGTTTGATTTATATTATGGAATCTAGTTTTTACTTTTTGGCTATTACCTTTATTTGTACTAGAATTAGACTTCTTCGTTTCAGATTTACGTTTAAATTCTTCCTCAGATGCTGCTAGATCTTCTAATGTTTTGATATTTTTTTCGTTCCAACTCTTAACAATACCATTAATATAAGATATTGAAGGATTTGAAATATTTTTAGATTTAGAGCAAGCTTCTAAAATAAGTTCTATATCAAATTTGTATTTATCAAACCAATTATCCATAACTTCTTTTTCTGCTCTAGTAGGTTGTCTAGAAAATCCAAGCTCATTAAATACAGTTTTGTACATCATAAATCTTTTACTTCTTTCTAAAAAGCTATTTTCTACTTCTTCAGGTGTATATAAGCTTGCATCATACCAATTTCTTATAATACCTTCTATGTAGCTAACCGGCTTAGAAGTTCCTGTCTTTTCCTTAACGTGTTCATAAGCACATAAAATCATATCTGTACTCATATTATATTTATCCATCATATCGAGGATTGATATTTTTTCACTTGGTTGTAGATATCTTCCCACTACTTGATTTATTGCATTAAACATTTTTCTAATTTGAGGATTTTCACCTGCTGAAACAATGTTGTTAACGTCTGATTGTATAGATTGATTTGTATTTAATATGTTTTCCATATATATTTTTTTCAAATCTAAAAATTCTATCGAAAAACTAAAATCATTATTTCCTTCATCTTTATGTTTTTTTATAAGTTGTTTTTCTTCCCAAAAATCCCAGGCAGACAATACATCAGATAATGGTATATTTAAGTTTTTAGCAATAGAATTATTATCAAAATTAGGATTAGAAGTCGTATCACAGGCATATCTATAGCCTAGTAAATAAACTTGTACGTATAATCCATTAGCCATAGGCATAAATATATCTATAAATATGTTATCAATAGTAGTTTGACCTAAATCTATTTCATTGACTTCTTTAAAAAACATTTCATCACCTCAAATTGATTATATCATAAAATCTATCACAAATTTATTTTGGAAAAAATTAAAGCAGTTCATTTAAATAAAAGAGGAGGAATTTAATTGATTATTAATTTTAGTAGAAAAAATCGTATTATTATAATATTTTCATTTATATTTATAATATTCCTTTCAGGTCTAATTTTTTTGCGAAAAACACCTGATAAATCTGTATTAAATGAAAGTAATAAAAAACTTAATAAATATAATATAGAGGTGATTTTAGAAGATGAGGTAAAAAGATTAAAATGCAACCAAAATATAGAATATGTCAATAATACAAACTCAAAGTTAAGAAGTTTATATTTTCATATATATCCAAATGCTTTTTCAAATGAAGAATTTGCACCATTTGAAAAAACTCAGATGAATCAAGCGTATCCCAATGGGTTTAACGAGGGATACATAAGTATTGAAAATATAATAATTGAAGGAAAGAAAGTAAATTATGAGATTCAAGGAGAAAAAAATGATATCTTAGAATTAAAATTAGATAAACCATTAGATAAAAATGATTCAATTTACATAGATATGAAATTTAATATAAAATTACCAAACTCCTGTGGTAGATTTGGGTATGGTCAGGATACTATAAATATAACAAATTGGTTCCCTATAGCATGTGTATATGATAAAAAGGGATGGAATACAAAAAGCTATGAAACTATAGGTGATCCATTTTATAGTGATATAAATGATTTTAAGGTCAAAATTTTAGTGCCAGCAAAATACATATTAGGAAGTACAGGTAATATAGTAGAAACCAAGACAGATAATAAAAAATCATTATACGATATTGAAGCAAAAAGTGTGAGAGATTTTGCTTTAATTCTAAGTGATAAATTTAAGGTTAAAAAGGATAAATTAAAAAATATAGAAATAACTACATACAATTTAAACCCAGAATTTTCAGAGATAAGTACTAAAATTGCAAAAGATTCTATAGAAATATTTAGTGAGCTATTTGGAGAATATCCATATAATAAATACTCAGTAATAGCTAGTGATTTTTATATAGGAGGAATGGAATATCCTATGATATCTATGATTGATAAAAATTTATATACAAACAAAAACAAGTTTTTATTAGAATATGTGATAGCTCATGAAACTGCACATCAATGGTGGTATGGAACAGTTGGAAATGATGAAGTTAATGAACCTTGGATAGATGAAGCATTGACGGAATACTCTACTATATTGTATTTTGAAAAAAGGTATGGAAAAGAGTACTTGGATAGATTGATTGAAAATATGGAAGCTCAAAGTAGATCGTATTCAGATGAAAATATCTTTAAACCTAGTAGCCAATATAAAAATTCAACAGAATATAGTTTAAATGTATATACTAGAGGAGCTGTACTATTTCATAAAATAAGAGAAGAAGTTGGAGATAAGGTATTTTTTGATGTTTTAAAGGATTACTACAAAACATATAAGTTTAAAAATGTAAATGGGACTCAATTTGTAGAATTATGGAAAAAAAACGGAGTCGATATAGAAAAGATAATAGGAAAAAATAAGTAATTTTAGATTATAGCCTTAAAAAATTTTTTAAGGCTATAATTTTTTGGTATAATATAATCTATGATTGTCAACAGAGAGAGGTGAATGAATGCTAGAATATAGTTCTATTGGAAGTGGAAGTAGCGGGAATTGCCATTATATTGGATGCAAGAACACTAAGATTTTAGTTGATGCAGGTCTTAGTGGTAAAAAGATTACAACCAATTTAAAGGATTTAGATATAGATGCAAGTACATTAAAAGGGATTTTTATAACGCATGAACATTCAGATCATATAAAAGGAGCTGGAATTTTATCTAGAAAATTTGATCTACCTATATTTGCTAATGTGAAAACATGGTGTGCTATGAAGGACAAGCTTGGAGAAATTCAAGATAAAAATATGAAGGTTTTTGAAAATGATAAAACTTATGCACTAGATGATTTAATAGTAAGACCTTTTTCAACATCACATGACTCAGCAGATTCAGTAGGATTTAATTTTTATAATAATAAACAAGAGAAAATTTCTATAGCAACAGATATAGGTTGTATAACAGAAAACATAAAGAAACATTTATATAAATCAAAATTAGTAGTTTTAGAGTCAAATTTTGATCCGAATATGTTAATGATGGGATCCTATCCATACGCATTAAAGAAGAGGGTAATGTCAGAGACAGGACATTTATCAAATGAAGAAGCAGCTAAGTTTTGTGTTGAGTTAGTTAATCAAGGAACAGAATCTATATTACTTGCACATTTGAGCAAAGAAAATAACTTTCCTGAATTAGCATATGAAACTTCAAAAGGGATATTACTTCAAAATGATATGATAGTTGGACAAGATTTAAAGTTAGATGTGCTTTTAAGAGATGAGCCATCAGATATATATAGATTGTAAGATTGGAGATATTTATGAATATAACTATAATAAGCGTTGGAAAGCTTAAAGAAAAATATCTAAAATTAGGTATAGAAGAATTTAGTAAGAGGCTATCTAAGTACTGTAAATTAGATATGATAGAATTAGACGATGAAAAATGCCCAGAAAATTTAAGTGATAAGGACATGGAGATTGTAAAAAATAAAGAGGGACAAAAAATATTATCAAAAATAAAAAATAATAGCTATGTTATAGCTTTAGCTATTGATGGTAAAAACTTATCATCAGAAGAATTAGCAGATACTATAAGTAAGCTAGCTGTTAGAGGTATTAGTCATATAACTTTTATTATAGGAGGATCTTTAGGTTTGGCGGATGAGGTTTTGAAAAGAGCGGATTATAAATTATCTTTTTCTAAGATGACTTTCCCTCATCAACTTATGAAGTTAATTCTTTTAGAACAGGTTTATAGATCTTTTAGAATAAATAACAATGAACCGTACCACAAGTAAATGATATTATTTATAAAAATTACAAAAAAGACATAATATTTAAATTAAATATTATGTCTTTTATTATATATGCAAATAGTTCTAATAAAAATCTAGAGTGTATTTAAAAATTATAGCTGTATAGAAATATGTTTAAACTTGACCCTATAGAATCAAAATATACCTCTTTTTCACCTATCCTATTAAAATTTTGACTATCGTAAAATCCATAATTACATCTAGTATCTGTAAATAAATATAAAGATTTCACATCCATACTTTTCATATAATAAAATAAATACTTAATCAAGTTTTTTCCAACCCCAAGACCTCTAGACTCTTCAGATACGACAAATAACTGGATACAACCTTGGAATGTGTTTTCTTTTTTCTTGATGAGTTCTTTGTAAGTATCTGTAATTTTTGAGAATTCTTTAAGTAAGTTTTTATTTTCTTCATTAGAAATCATTAAATCAATTTCGTTGTTGTTAAAATTTAAAGGATTGCCACAATTACTTATACGGTTTTTATCCTTTTTAGCATTTCCCAAAATAAAACCAATTACCTTATCATCCATTTGAGCTACCTTACTAAATGAACTATCTAAAATACAATCTTGAAGATAACCACTTAATACTATATCTAATAACTCCTTATCTTTAATAAATTCAGTAAAGCCGAATGCATCTCCAATCAATTGCTTAATTATTTCATAATCTGAATCAATTATATTCCTATATATTACCTTCTTCATACTAAAACTTCCTTTCATATAACCAAAATTAAATTTATTGTATTTAAATAGTAATAGCTCCTCTAAAGGGAGAGTCAATAAAAATTTTATAGAGTATAAGTTTAGTTTTTGTATTCAAAACAACTACATGATTTAGAAAAAATTATAGAAATTAAGAAAAATATTTATTTAGATGCAGAGTTTCTTTATTGAAAAAATGAATACTATGATAGGGAGGAGTTGATAAAATGAATTTATATAAAGAAAACTATAATAAATATGAATGTAAAATTTATGATAAGTGTGAAAAATTAATGAATTACCATGCTATATTTAAAATGAAAGATGGACGTATGTTTGACGGGATTATTGAACATGTAGATAGAAGCTATGTGACTGTATTGGTTGGAGAGGATATGGTAGATAAAGAGTGTAAAAATCAAAACAATAAAAGACAGTCTGGATTTTCGAGAAGATATAGAAGATATAGAAGAAGAGCTATTCCTCTTTCTAGTTTGATTGCATTATCATTGTTGGCATATCCTTATACAACTCCACCATTTAGATATTAAAATATTAAAACAACATAATTTAAGAAAGCATCTTAATATTAAGATGCTTTTTTAGTTATATTAATATATAATTGGAATAAAATTTGAGAGTTTATATATCAAAGGAGGGTATTATGAAAAAGACATTATATGATTATCAAGATGCTATTATGAAACTGCCTATTAAGGATAAATATACAAAAGATGAGATATTAACCAAAAATTTTTTAATTGAAAAACAAGGTAATATGGAAATTTTTTATGCTCCCCATAATGAATATTTAAATTCTAAAGCAAAGATATTTATAATTGGAATAACCCCGGGATTTCAACAAATGAGTACGGCTATATCTACAGCAAGAAAAGAATTTGAAAAGGGAACTAGTATTGAGGAAATACAATATAAATGTAAAGTAGCTGGAAGATTTAGTGGAAGCCTAAGAAAAAATATAATAGGTATGTTAGATGAAATAAAACTTAATGATGCTTTAAAAATAAATAGTTGTAAAGAATTATTTGAAGATAAGGATTATTTACTACATACTGTTTCTCTAATTCCATATCCTGTTTTTGTAAACAAACAAAACTATTCAGGACATACTCCAAAATTAATAAAAAGTGAGTTTTTGATGAATTATGTTTATGAAAATTTTATAAATGAATTTAGAAGTTTAGATAAGTCAAAAGAAGTACTATTGATACCGCTTGGAAAAGCTGTTCAAGATGTATTATTAAAATTAAGTGAGGATAATCTAGTTGATAAAAATCAAATACTATTAGGGTTTCCACATCCATCAGGCGCTAATGTAAATAGAATTAAACAATTAGAAGAAAATAAAGATTACCTGAAAGCCTTGATAAGTTCTAAATTTAAATCAATATAGGTATCTAAAATTTAGATGATATGTATTAAAAAGTATTATGATTATAAGTTATACAGTAGCGTTACCATATTTATATGGAGGGTATAAATCTTTAATAGGTAAATATTTAAGAAAAATTATTAGAATAGGGGGTAAAGCCAAATGAAAATTATATTACATGTCAATCAACTAGATAGATGGAGTATGGCTTTAGGAAATATAGAAAATTTATTAAATTTAGACCCTAAAATAACATTAGAAATGCTAGTACATGGAGAAGCTATAATAAACTATACTAAAGAGGAAGCTATAGCTTTAAATATATATGATAAGTTGAAGTTATTTTCAAATAAAGGGGTTAGATTTACAGCCTGCAATAATACTTTAAAAAAATTAGATATAAGTTCTGATCAACTTTGCGAGTTTATAGAAGTTGTTCCAGCTGGAGTTATGGAACTTGCAAAAAAACAAAGTGAAGGATTTTATTACATAAAACCTTAAGGTATTAGACTATGGAAATTTTATATTTTTTAATAGCGATTATTTCGACGATAATAGGTTCTGCAGCTGGAATAGGTGGAGGCGTTATAATAAAACCTGCATTAGATGCATTAAGTAAATATTCTTTACCTACAGTAAATCTATTATCATCTTCAACTATATTTATTATGTCTATAGTTACAGTATTTTACCAATTAAAGAAAAAGAATAAAATAAATTCTAAAAATACAATTATAGTAGCTATAGGATCTATTATTGGTGGAGTTATAGGTCAAAAAATAATGACTTTACTAACTTCTTCAAGAATTAATATTAATATTATAAATAATGTACAAAGTGTAATGTTAATAATATTGTTATTGATAGTATTTATTTATATGAAAAATAAGAGTAATATTAAAACTTATAATATAAACAATATAACTTTAATTGGATTGCTAGGATTATTCTTAGGAGCTATATCAGCCTTTCTAGGAATAGGTGGAGGTCCAATGAATGTAGCTGCATTTACAATACTCTTTTCAATGTCAGCAAACGAGGCAGCAAGGAATTCTATAATAGTGATATTTTTCTCACAAGGATCTAAGATATTATCTATAGCATTAACTACAGGATTTTCAAACTATAAGTTAGAAATGTTACCTATAATGCTTATAGGAGGGGTCTTAGGTGGAATTATTGGATATAGATTAAATAAATCTGTTTCAGAAAAAAATATAGTAAAAGTATTTAATACAGTTCTTATAGCTATAGTAATACTAAATGTTTATAATATTTTTAAATAAAGAGTAAAATGATGAATTTCAAAGAAAAATAATAAAAAATAATGAAATTTAAGTGTATATTGGATGGAAATTTGTCAATATGATAAGACTATGATATTATATATAACTATGAAGAGATAGAAATTTAAATATGAACGGAGGAATTTAAATTATGGAAAAATTACCAAATTGCCCAAAATGTAATTCAGAATATACTTATGAAGATGGAAGTCTTTTAGTTTGTCCTGAATGCGCTTATGAGTGGAGTCCAGAAGATTCTAAGGAAGAAGAAATAGTTATAAAGGATGTAAACGGAAATGTTTTAAATGATGGAGATGCGGTTACAGTAGTAAAAGACCTTAAAGTAAAAGGAAGTTCATCATCTATAAAAATAGGAACAAAAGTAAAAAGTATCCGTTTAGTTCCAGATGCAGCAGATGGACATGATATAGAGTGTAAAATAGACGGATTCGGAGCTATGAAATTAAAATCTAGCGTAGTTAAAAAAGCATAATTTTTATTAATTAAATAAAAAGCACTAATCTTTTGATTAGTGCTTTTTTTATACTTACGTATTTATATAAAGTATCACGCTAAGAATTAACTTATAACGCTACCTTATATCTAAAACATTATATTTTTAGTATAATATAGTAGTTAAAAAGAATCAATAAAAAATAATAATAAGTAATAATAAATAATAAATAAATAGATTTTAAATTTGAGGTGAATTAATTGTTTTTAGAAGAACGATATGAAAAGATTATAGAGATAATTGAAGAAAAAGGCAGAGTAAAAGTAAAAGATTTATCCAATCTATTTTCAGTAACTGAAGATTGTATAAGAAAAGATTTAAAGGAGTTGGAAAGTAGAGGGCACTTAAAAAGAGTCTATGGTGGTGCAATAGCTCAAAGAAATCATATTGAAATTAAAAAAGTAGAGGAAAGAAAGTATATAAATATAGAGGCAAAGAAATCAATAGCTTTAAATGCTATAACACTTATAGAAGATAAAGATGTAATATTTCTAGATACATCAACCAACAACCTTGAACTTGCTAAAGAATTAAATAAAACAAATAAAGATATTACAGTAGTTACAAATATGATAGAAATTGTACTAGAATTAAAAAGGAATAAAAATATAAAAATTATTTTAATAGGTGGCGAATTTAACAAAGAAGTTGAAGCTATAGTAGGAGCTGCAGCTGATAGATATATTAGAAAATTTACTTATGATAAAGCTTTTATAGGTTTATGTGGAATAAATAAAGAAACTGGGTATATAAGTACAGTGAACTTAGAAGATGGTAATACTAAAAAAACGATAATTGAATGTTCAAATAGAAATTATTTAGTTATGGAAAATGAAAAGTTCAATTATGATGAATTTTATAAGTTTGCCACATTAGATGAAATAACAGGTATAATAACTGAAGGTGGTATAGTAAAATAAAGTTACATCAAATTTAATACATAAGGAGAGATGATTTATGAATATAGCTATTATGGCATGTAGAAAACTTTCGAATAAATGTAGTGGAACGGGGTGTTTTAATGCCTATAATAACTCCCAAGATGCATTTGAATGTTATAAAGATGAAAAACCAATACTTAAAAGTTTTTTCTATTGTAGTGGGTGTAAAAAAATGATATTTGAAGATGAAGATTGGGAAAATAAAATAAATCAACTTAAGAGAAATGATGTAGATGTAATACATATAGCGTTATGTGCTAAAGTTGAATGCAGAGATTATAATAAGCATGAAAGACTTTTATCACAAGAAGGATTTAAAGTTATACATGGAACACATAAATAAAAGCTTATAATATAACATTACAAATAAATTAAAGTTAATATATTAGACCAAATTTTTTATAATTAAAAATAAACTTATATAAATTTGGGAAATATTAAGTTAGATATACTTTGTTATCGTAGTTCTTAGATGAAAATGTGCTTACGAGGTGATTATATGGAGATATTTACAATAGGACATTCGAATTATCCTTATGAAAAGTTTATAAGTATGATAAAAAAATATGATATAAATTGCGTAGTAGATATAAGAGAAACACCTTATTCTAAATATAATGTTCAGTATAATAGAGAAGCTTTTAAAGAAAGTCTTAAAAAAGATAATATAGCTTATATATACATGGGAAATGAATTTGGAGCTAAAAGACAAACTAAAGAATCTTATAATGAAGAAGGATATGCAGACTTTACAAAAGTTATAAAAGAGGATATTTTTCTAAAAGGAGTAGAAAGACTTAAAAAAGGGATTAAAATGGGGTATAAAATCGTTTTATTAGCTGCTATGCAAGATCCAATAAGATGTCATCGAAGTATAATGTTAGGAAGATATTTAAATCAAAATGGATTTGATATTAAGTATATATTGCATGAAGGTAATCTAGGAAATCAAAATGATATAGAAGAATCATTACTTAATAAGTACTTTATAGATAGAAATCAATTGAGTATAGATACCTTACTAGGAACTTCAAAAACTAGAGATGATATGATTGAAGAGGGATATATGTTAGCTAATAAAGAGATTGGTTATAGGACAGAAGATATAGGTAAATAGTGAATTTTATTAGGGGAGAATAGAACATGATAATTGATAGTATGGATTGGCATTATCGAGATAATTATCCAGATAATTTAGATAAATTACATGCAGCTACACATATAGGAATATTTTTAGGATGGATTATAGAAAATAATTTAGAAAGTGAATTTTTAAAAAATATTCTAAAAGAAGATATAGAAAATTTCAAGAAACGTAAAATAACAGGTAGACAAATTTTCTTAAATAAATGTAATAGAGTCTTAGATGATAAATTTATTGATAAAAAAGCTTTAGAATTTACTTTAGGATATTACTTAAGTAGTAGGGAAGATTACTGTCAATATATAGCTGATTATAATGAGGCATTTAAAGATTATAACTTAAATTCTTCATATGAGGTAGAAGATATATGGGAAAATTATTATAAAATGTTTTCTATGATAGATAAAAGATATAATTATTATAAAAATGAGATAAATAAAGATTAATTTAAATACTATATTGATGAAAGATTTTGAGATTTTTTCATCAATATAGTATTTTTACATTGTACATTTTAAGAACTTATTAATTAACTTTATTATATAAAGGCTTTATTAAATTAAGCGTCTTGTAAGCTACCTTTATTAACACCTTTTTCACATAATTTTTTTAGCATATCTTCAGTCATTTTACTTAAATCATATTCAAACTTAAATCCCCACTCGTTTATAGCACAACTTGGGTCTATAGAATTCGGCCAAGACTCAGCTATAGATTGACGAACTGGATCTACATTATATCCAAAGTCAAACTCTGGTATATGTTTTTTTATTTCAGATGCTATTTCCTCAGGAGAAAAATTCATAGCTGTTATATTAAATGCATTTCTATGTATAAGTTTAGAACTATCAGCTTCAAGTAAATCGACAACAGCTTGTAGAGCATCAGGCATATACATCATGTCCATCTTAGTTCCTTCAGCAATGAAAGACTCATATTTTTTATTTTTAAGAGCTTCATAGTATATATCAACAGCATAGTCAGTAGTTCCACCACCTGGAGGTGTTACATAAGATATAAGTCCAGGGAACCTAACACTTCTTGTATCTACTCCAAATTTACTGAAATAATAGTCAGCTAGTAATTCTCCAGCTACTTTTGTTACACCATACATAGTATTTGGTCTTTGAATTGTATCTTGTGGAGTTAAATCTTTTGGAGAATTAGGGCCAAAAGCTGCTATAGAACTAGGAGCGAATAAAGTTGCTTTAGTTTCCTTAGAAACTTCTAGAGCATTAACCAATCCTCCCATATTTAATTTCCAAGCAAACTGAGGTTTTTGCTCTCCTACGGCTGAAAGTAAAGATGCTAAGTGGATTATAGTATCTGCATTATGTTCCTTGGCTAATTTACCCATAGCATCTATATCCATAACATCTAAAGTTTCAAATAAGCCATCAGATACAACTGAACTATTTTCCATAACTCTTATATCTGTGGCTAAAACATTGCTTTTTCCATATTCATTTCTAAGTTTTTCAGTTAATTCAGAACCTATTTGACCTAAAGCACCTGTAACAAGAATTTTTTTCATAAATTTACCCCCTACAAATTAAAAATAATATGTTTTATATAACACCTAATTCTTTCCCTACTTTTTCATAGATAGAAAGTGCACTATCTAGCATTTCTTTAGTATGCGCGGCTGTTGGCATATTTCGAACTCTTCCAGTTCCTTTTGGAACAGTAGGAAATACTATAGATTTGGCGTAAACTCCTTCTTCAAATAATCTTTTACTAAAAAATTGAGTTTTAGATTCATCACCTATAATACAAGGTGTTATCGGTGTTTCGCTATTTCCTATATCAAAACCTAATTTTTTTAATCCATCTTTAAGATAATTTCCATTTTCCCATACCTTGTTAACTAAAGATTCATCTTCCATAAGTAGGTTAATAGATTCAGCACAAGCAGCAGCAGCTCCTGGTGTTAAAGATGTTGAAAATAAGAAGGGTCTTCCTCTAACTTTTAGCCAATCAATTAAATCTTTAGAACCAGCCACATAACCTCCTACAACTCCTATAGCTTTAGATAGTGTACCTATTTGGAAATCTACTTTATCAGATAGACCGAAATGTTTACAAGTTCCAGCACCTTTACCTGTTACACCAGAACCGTGAGCATCGTCAACATAAGTTATCAAATCAAATTCTTCAGCTATTTCAACTATTTGTGGAAGTTTTGCAATATCTCCATCCATAGAGAAAACACCATCAGTTATAACCATTATTTTTTTATATAAACCACTTTCTCTAGCTTCCTTAGCTTTATTTCTTAAATCATCCATATTAGAGTGTTTGAATCTTATTATCTTAGAACCAGATAATTTACAGCCATCTATTATAGATGCATGGTTAAGCTCATCTGATAAAATTGCATCATTTTTATCCATAACTCCCTGTATAGCACCCATATTGCAATTAAATCCAGACTGAAATGCAATAGCAGCTTCTGTACCTTTAAATTTAGCGATAGTTTCTTCTAATTTATCGTGAATATCTAAGGTTCCATTTATAGTTCTTACAGCACCAGCACCGGCACCGTACTTCTTTGTAGCAGATATAGTAGCATTTACTAACCTTTCATTTGTAGCTAGTCCAAGATAATTGTTTGAAGATAGATTTATAAGATTTTTCCCATTTATAGTTATTATAGGTCCGTTTGAACTTTGAAGAGAATCGATTTTATTGTATAATCCCTTAGATTTTAAATCATTTAAATTTTCATTTAAGAAATTAGATAAAGCTTTGTTTTTAGCAGTGGTATCAAAACTCATATATTATCCCCCTAAATTTAATTATTATACTAATATAATTTTAAGTTTCTAAATTAACAAATGTAAATAATAATCGAGAATCAAATAAATATAAAAAAAAACAAAAACAATCAGCAAATATCATAAATATAAAATAAAATATATTATAGTAAAAAAATCATGTAGAATATTAATATTTTTACTGTTAAATTTATATAAAGTTTGGTATTCTATTAATTGCTTTTTAAAATAAATATGACAACGAAAGAAGGAAATCGCATCATGACCAAATTTAATTTTTTGAAAGGTTTAAAAGAGTATGGGATTGTAACTATAGGTGTAATTTTAGTTGCAGTTGGAATTCAATATTTTTTCGCTCCTAATAATATAGCTGGTGGAGGATTAAGTGGATTAGCACTTATAATAAATCATTATTTTCCTAAGTTTTCTATGGGAACTATAATATTTATAGGCAATTTAATACTATTTACAGTAGCTTTTATTTTGATAGGTGGAGATTTTGGATTAAAAACAATATATGCAAGTTTTATGTTATCAATAGTTATAGATTTCATGGATAAAATAATGCATTCAACAGCTTTAACTACAAATTTATTATTGGCTGTTGTATTAGGAACGATAGTAACGGCAATAGGTTTAGCTATGGTATTTGCAATAAATGCTTCTACAGGGGGAACAGATATACTAGCTAAAATTTTAAATAGATATTCAACACTTAATATAGGAGTATCCCTTCTTATAGTTGATCTTTTTGTAGCTATAGTAGGTGGATTTACATTTGGATTAGAGAAAGGATTTTACTCTATGTTAGTTATAGTTTTAAATGGCTTACTAATTGATAGAGTTTTAGAAAAGATAGAAAAGAAAAGGTCAGAAAAAGAAGAAGAGAAAGAGTCAGAGTTAAAAGAAGTAGCATAAATATTTAGGCTACTTCTTTTTTATTTAAATTAATCACTTCTTAAAATATTTCAAATTAGTTATTTTTAGATAATTATATTAAACTAATTAAAATATAAAGTTATTTGGATAATATTAAGGATAAAATTGAGAAAGTAAATTAAAATTTTCCTGGGAAATATTATACACTCTAAATTCATTAAAACACAAAACTCTTAATAATAATGGCACTTGGTATAAATTTTTAGCAGAAGGACGTTTTAGCCATAAACTTAATTACGTTGAAAATCATATTATAATCCTCCGATATAATGGAAATAATATCTAATTAGAATAGGAGGGAATATATATGAAAGATGTTATTATAGTTGGAGCAGGTATCGGAGGTATTAGTACTGGAATCAGGCTATTAAAAAATGGATATAAAGTTACTATAATTGAAAAAGAAGATAAGATTGGAGGTAAATTAAATCAATTATATGACCAAGGTTATAAATTTGATTTAACTGCGTCAATACTTATGACTCCTCAAATATATATAGAACTATTTAATTATATAAATAAAGATTATACAAATTATATTGAATTAATAAAATTAGATACCATGTATAAAGTATTTTATAATGATAAAAGCACATATGAATTTTATAGTGATATAAGTAAGACTATAAAATACTTAGAAAATATGGATACTGATTTATCAAGAGGATATTTGAGTTTTATTTCAAAATCTTATAATAAGTATACAATTTCTAATGAAAATTTTTTAGAGAAACCAATGGAAGAATTTAATGATATGGTGAATTTTAATAGTATAAAAAAAATACTTAAAATTAACCCAGTATTAAATTCTGCTAAATATATATCAAATTATATAAAAGATGAAAAATTAAAGAATTACTTAATTTTTCAAACTATGTATATAGGAATAAATCCATATAAATCATCTAATTTATATACATTAATACCTACTATTTCACAGGTATATGGACTTTGGTATATAAAAGGAGGTATGTATTCATATATTAAAGCTTTAGAAAAAGTATTTTTAGAGATGGGTGGTAATTTACATAATAATACTAATGTTAAAGAGATTATAATAAATAAAGATTTTGCAAAAGGAGTAGTTACAGATAAGGGGATATTTAGGTCAAATATAGTAATTTGCAACTCAGATTTCCCTTATACTATTAATAATTTAATAAATAAGAAAGAAAATAAGGATGGATATACACATGAAAAAATTAAAAGTTTAAATTATTCATGTTCCACGTTTATCATATACCTAGTCCTTAGAAGAAAGTATAAAAATTTAAAAGTACATAATATTTATATAGGTAAAAACTTTAGAGAAAATATACAAGCAGCTTTTATAGGTAGTATACCAAAATATCCATCTTTATATATTTACTGTCCAAGCAGAGTTGATAGTAGTATATGTAAAAATAATGAAGAGGTTTTAAATATAATCTTAAGAGTTCCTAATCTAAGCTTTAAGGAATTTATATGGGATGATAAATTAGTTAAATGTACTAGAAATAAAGTTTTGAAAACATTAAAAAATATTAAAGGAATGGAAGATATTGAAGAAAATATTTTATATGAAAGTTATTTAACTCCAAAAGATTTAAAAGATAAGTTTAATTCTTTTTATGGAACTGCTTTTGGAATAGGTCATAATTTAAATCAAATAGGCTACTTTAGACCTCATATGAAATCAAAAAGTGTAAAAAATTTATATTTTATAGGGTCATCAACTCATCCTGGTAATGGAGTATCTGTTGTTATAAACGGTAGTAAATTATTAGTAGATGAAATAATAAAAAACAGCTAACTACATGATGGTTAGCTGTTTTTTATTTAATAAGATTAGTAAAACCATCAAATAAAATTTAAATCTTAGAAAACGAACCTAAATAAATTTTACGTTTTAAGTTAATTTGATTAAATTTATAACTGCTACATTATACAGACTTCAGATTAGATTCGAATAGTTTGGATTTAAAAGTTTGCTAAAACAAAAATTAATTAAAAAAAGTAATTTTAATTTTAAGCATAAAATAAAGTGGGTTATTTTAAGTGGCTAGCTATAAAAGAACATTAGATACATAATATGCTTTTATTAAAATTAGAATTACTTTATAAGAATGCTAACATAAAAAGTCTAAAAAAGGTAAAAAATGGACTAAAATAAGGTTTTTAAGGAGTGAAATGATGAAAAATTAAATCTTACTCCTTAAAAAAGACATCTTAGTCCATTTTATTAGGAATAGGCTTTTTTATATGTTAACATTGAGTTCAAATAACTTGATGGTAATCTAATTATATAAATAAGTAAAATCAATAAACGAGGAGGTAAACATGAAGAAAAAAAGTATAGTAGTAGTTGTAGCAATAATTCTAGTATGGGTAGCAATAATTGGTTTTTTCGTGATAAAAAGTAAACAAAAAGAAAAATCAGAAGAACAAAATATAAAAAAATATACTATACCTGATGAAAAGAGAACTTTTTTAAATGGAGTCGTAGAACCTACTAAATCTAAAGTTTTTTATAAAGATGCAACAAAAGGTGAAAATTATACAATTAATAAGGAAAATGGAGAGTTTGTAAGTAAAGGGGCATTACTTATAACATACAAAAATGAAGATACATCAAATCAAATTACAGTTCTAGAAGATCAAATTAAAGAGCTAGAAAAAGAAAAAAATAACTTAAATAAAGCATCAAATCAATCAATAGAAAGTCAATTAATAGAAAAAGAACCAGTAGAAAATCAAATTAAAAATACTAAAAAGGAATTAAGTAAACTTAAGAAACAACAATATTCATATGAGTATGCACCTTTTGCAGGCATAGTATGTATATCAAATAAAGAACAAAGTGGAGAAAATCAGTCTTTATTGAAACTTAGAAGCAAAGATTTATATGTAAAATCTCAAGTTTCTGAAAGAGAGTTAAAAAATATATCTAAAGATCAACCGGTAGAAGTTTTAATTTTAGCTAATGATAAAAAAATTAATGGAAACATAGATCAAATAGTTACGGAACCAGAAGATCAAATTAGCGCAGTTGGAGAAAGTACAACTTCAATGATAGCAAACTATCCAGTTACAATAAAACTTGAGTCACAAGACGATGTAGTTAATGGATATCATGTTCAAGCGAAGGTTAAATCAGATAAAAAAGAATTGGAAATACCTACAACTGCTATACAATCTGAAGGAGATAAAAAGTATGTGTATTTAGTAAAACATAATAAATTAGAGAAAAGATTTATACAAACGAAAGGTGATAAAGGTAAATTTACAATAGTATCATCAGGCTTAAAGGAAAAAGATGAGATAGTTGAAAATGCCAATAAAAATATGAAGGAAGGTCAAGAAGTTGAGTAAAATTATACAACTTAAAAACATTCAAAAATATTATAAAGTTGGTAAGTCTAAGCTACATGTTTTGAAATCATTAAGCCTAGATATAGAACATGGAGACTTTGTAATGATTATGGGTAAGTCTGGAAGTGGAAAAACAACACTATTAAACATATTAGGATTCCTTGACAGTTTCGATGATGGAAATTACATATTTAATGGAGAGAACGTTACTAATTTGAGTGAAATTGAAAGATCTCATTTTAGAAATAAAAATATAGGATTTATATTTCAACAATTTCACCTTATAAATAATCTAAATATATATCAAAATATTGAACTACCACTTCTTTATGATAATAAACTTGGTAAAAAAGAAAGAATAAAAAAAGTTAAAGACAACCTGGATATGGTGGGATTATCAGATAAAATTAATCAATTTCCAAATGAATTATCTGGAGGACAACAACAACGTATATCTATTGCAAGGGCATTGATTAACGACCCACAACTTATTTTTGCAGATGAACCTACAGGAGCGTTAGACACCAATACTAGTAATGAAATAATGAATATATTAGAAGGTCTAAATAAAGAAGGAAAAACTATAATAATGGTTACTCACGACCCAGATCTTGTAAAGTATGCAACAAAAGTTGTTTATTTAAAAGATGGTATATTTACTGAGGAGGTCTAGTAAATGAGTATAAAAAATTTAATAAAGAGTTCACTGTTGAGCTTAAGAGCAAATAAGTTGAGGGTTTTTTTGACTATGATAGGAATTATTATAGGAATTAGTTCTGTAGTAGTGGTTTTATCCATTGGAGACGGACTTAAAGCTCAAGTATCAAAAGCAACAGGAAAGACAAATGCAAATAAAGTTAATATAGTTTTTAGACCTAAAAATTTTGAAGCAGATATATCATCAATGGAACCTTTTTTAGATTCAGATATATATGAAATAAAACAGATTGAAGGAATAGATAAAGTTGAAATACCAAAAGAAGAATCATCTGGGTTTGGAGATGGAGTATACTCAGATACAAACTTCCTAGGAAAGAAAGCAACAATTTCAGCTACTGCTTATGATGATAAAAGTAGTAACCCTTTTTCTAGTGAAAAGCCTAAAACTGTTTTAGAAGGAAGGTACTTTGAAAAAGGTGATGAAAAAAATGATGTTATAGTTATAACTTATGAAAATGCAAAACTTTTATTTGAAGACCCAAAATTTGCAGTAGGAAAAGCAATTAGTTTAAACGGAACAATGTTTGAAATTATAGGGGTATTAGAAAAGTCTGATAGTCTATTTTCGTTTAGCGAGGATTTAATACAAAAATCTTCTATAGATAGGATTAAAAATTTAGAAAACAAAAGTAAGAAAAACCAAATATCATCATTAGATATTTTTATAGCTCCTGGATATGATTTTGATTCAATATCTGAATCTGTGAAAGAATCTCTTAATAAAAAACATTCTGATTTAGATGGAACTTATGATGTAGTTAATCCAGGAAGTATAACTGAAGCATTTACCAAAATAATTTCTAGTATAACAATGTTTATTACTCTTATAACAGCTATATCTTTATTTGTAGGAGGTATAGGGGTTATGAATATTATGTATGTATCTGTTACAGAAAGAAAAAGAGAAATAGGAATAAGAAGGGCTATAGGAGCTACACCAAATTCGATAATGTTACAGTTTTTATTTGAAGCTATATTTGTAACATTATTGGGAGGATTATTGGGTATTTTAATTGGATTTTTACTATCACAACTAGCAGGAATGTTTATGCCTTTTAAACCTGTAGTTACAATAAAAACTTTTTTAGGTGCATCATCTACATCAATTATTGTAGGTATTATATTTGGTATTATACCTGCATATAAAGCATCTAGATTAGACCCAATAAAAGCTATTTACAATTAGGAGGGAAATTATGAATAATTTAAAAGTTTTAATCACACAACCTAAAGAGTATTTTAAAGGAATGAATGAATATGGAGAAAAGAAAGAACCAATTAAACTAAGATATTTATTTGGATTACTTATTATTGTTTCATTAATTTTTATTACAGTACAAAGTTCTATGGTTCCAGAAAGTTTATCTGTACTAAATGAGTTGGCTAGTGATGATAAAATTTTACTATATGCGTTGATAGCAGTATCTTGTATATTTTTTACATTAGTAGGAGCTTGGATATGTGTTAATGTACTATACTTATTTACTAAAATTTTATTAAATGCATTTGAAGGTAGATCAATAGAAGATAAAAAATATTTAAAAAATCTTTTATATGTTAGATATATAATTACATCAATAGTTACTATAGGCTTATCAATTATAGTAGGATTAATTATAAAAGATGAAACTTATTATAATATTATTTCAAGTATAAATGATTTATTTATAAAATTTTGGTCAGCATATATGTTATATGGGATATTAAAATATTATTTAAATACTGTGAAGATACAAAAAATAGTTCCTACTGTATTATATATATTTACTATAATAGGATTTGTTTGTAATTTAATTTAAATAATAGGATAGATAATTGTATTTAAAATTTATATATCGAATAAATAAAAAAATTTAGGACTCTTAATTAAGAGTCCTAAATTTTTTTTATAGATTCCTTATCCCATATAAATAATTGCTCAGAGTTATTTAGAGATTTAAATAAATTTCTTTTAAGATTAGGGATATCCATGTTAAGTTTTTTGATAAGTTCTTTTATGTTTTGTCTATTTGTATGACCATCAGCAGGGCATGGATTTTTTATAACAGGATAATTAAAATCTTTAGTTGCCTTTTTTGTCATGTATTCATCTATATACACCATTGGCCTTATTACAGTGAGCCCTTGTCTATCAAGATAAGTTTTAGGTGAAAAACAACTAACTCTGCCTTCATAGAACATAGACATTAAAAATGTTTCAACTGCATCATCTTTATGATGACCAAGTGCAACTTTATTACAACCTAATTTTTTAGCATTATCATTTAAAGCTCCACGTCTTAAGTTTGCACATAAAGAACAAGGATTTTTTTCTTTTCTAATATCAAAAATTATTTCTTTAATATTAGTTTGTATTTCATGAAACTCAACCCCTAAATTTGAGCATAAATCGTATAACGGAGAGTTATCAACTCCTCCAGGATTTAGTGTAATAGCAATAATATCAAATTTTTGAGGCGAAAATTTTCTATAATTATTTAAAATATGAAGAAGTGTTAAACTATCTTTACCACCAGATAGGCCTATAGCAATCTTATCTCCATCTTGAATCATTTCAAAATCATTTATAGCTTGTCTCACTTTGCTAAGTAATTTTTGCATTGTATATTCCTCCAAGAATATATAGTATTTACTAAAAAACTATTATATCAAACTAAAATTACTATAACAATTATTTAATATGTATATTTAAATTGAAGTATTTTTTTTATGAAATTAAAAAGAATAATAATAAAAAGATTATAAACGTCAAAAAAAGTAAACGATATCATAAAATAAAAAAAATAAATGTATTTTAGAAAATATTGAAAAACCTCAAAATATGTACTTTTTTGTCTGGAAAAGGCATATATATTTATGTTAAAATATGAAGGTGATTCTTATGGGAGGTCGAAAACAAAAATGGTAAATAATAAACAACCGTATGCTTTAGTTTTTGGAGTATCAATATTTGATATAATCGGATTTACAAATAATAATTATAGATGTAATGACTCAAATCCAGGAAAAGTTAAAACTTCTTTTGGAGGAGTTTGCAGAAATATAGCAGAGAACATGGCAAGAGTAGGTGTTAATACTAAGTTCATATCTATATTAGGTGATGATGAAACAGGAAGAAGAATGATGGAACATTCTAAAGTTATGAACTATGATATGGGAGAATCTTTAGTAATTAAAGGAGAGAGCACTCCTACATATATGGCGGTATTAAATCATGAAGGTGAGTTAGAATCTGCAGTTGTTGATATGAAAATAACAGATATGTTCACAACTGAATTTATAGATTCTAAAGCTGATATGATAAGAAATTCAGAATATATGTTTTTAGATTCTGATAAACCAGATATAGTTGAATATATATTAAAGACATTTAAAGATGAGACTAAGTTTATATTGGACCCTGTATCTGCATGTAAAGCTAAAAATATAAAACATTTAATAAAATATTTTCATACTATAAAACCTAATAGATACGAAGCAGAAATAATGTGCGGTTTTGAAATAAAATCAGAAGAAGATTTAAGAAAAGCAGGGAAGTATTTTATTGATTTAGGTATAGAAAATGTATTTATAAGTTTAGATGAAGACGGAATTTATTATAATAACGGAAAAGAAGAAGGAACTATAAAAGCTAATAATGTTCCAGTTGTAAATGTTACAGGAGCTGGAGATTCATTTGTAGCTGGGTTAGGATATGGATATATGAAAAAAGCTTCCTTAAAAGATACTGTAAAATATGCAGTAGCAATGTCTGTATTAACTATAGCTCATGAAGATACAATACATCCAGATATGTGTAATGATATAGTTTTAAAACATATAGAAAAACTTGATTGGACGGAAAAAGATTATTAAAAATAATAAGTTTATATAAATTAAAAAGCTATGTATTTAATACATAGCTTTTTTTATATAAACTAGAATGCCCAGTTTCCATCTTTAAAAATTTGAACTTTTTCTCCAGTAGCTTTTTCACCAACTATATTCATATCAGGAGAACCTATCATAAAGTCAACATGAGTTATACTGAAGTTTATACCATGTTTATCTAAATCTTCTTTTGGGATATTTACCCCATTTTCTATACAGCTCTTATAAGCTGTACCTATAGCAAAGTGACAAGATGCATTTTCATCATATAAAGTATTATAAAATACTATATTTGTATCTGATATTGGAGATTTAAATGGAACTAATGCAACCTCTCCTAAGTAATGAGATCCTTCATCTGTATCTATTAATTTAGATAAAGTTTCATAACCTTCTTCAGCAGTAAAGTCTACTATTTTACCATCTTTAAATGTTAGAGTAAAATTATTTATAACATTTCCACCATAAACAAGAGGTTTAGTACTTGCAACTACACCATTTACACCAAACTTATGAGGTAATGTAAATACTTCTTCTGTTGGTATATTAGGATTAAAGTTTATACCATTAGGATCTTTAGAAGCACCACTTGCCCATATATGACCTTCAGGTAAATTCATAGTTATATCTGTTTTGCCAGATTTAAAATATAATGTTTTAAATTTACTATCATTTAAGAAATTCATTTTAACTTTTAAGTTTTTATTGTGTTGATTCCAAGCTTCTATTGGGTCTTCTTGGTCAACTCTTGTGCAATGGAATATTGCTTCCCACATTTTATCTATAGCTTCTTCTTCAGAAACTCCAGGGAATACTTTTTTAGACCAGTTAGCTGTAGGAACAGAAACTATACTCCATTTTGATTTATCTGATAGAGTATAAGATCTCCATTCTTGTAAAGCTTCAGCAGAAGCTTTTTGGAAGTTTGCAACTCTTTGAGGATCAACATCCTTTAATAAATCTGGATCTTGAGCATAAACTGTTAAGAAAGCTCCACCATTTTTAGCTATGTCAACATATTGATCAGATACCCAAGTTGGGAAATGATTAAATGTATCTTCTGGAGCATTTAGATATTTTATAAGAGTACACTCTTCATCAGACCACTCTACGAAAACTTCTTTGGCACCTAAGTCGTAAGCCTTTTTAACTACTTTTCTTACGAAAGGAGCACATTCAATAGGAGATCTAACTAATAACGTTTGTCCGGGTTGTATATTAACTCCTATTTTTACTGATAATTCTGCGTATTTTTCTAAGTTTCTTTCTAAATTCATAAAGGCCACATCCTCTCAAAAATTTACATTTAAGTAAAATTATGCTTATTTAAGTTAAGTATAGCACCATTTTGTAGAATACTACAAAACACTTTTTCAAAAATTAAAAAGTTGAATTATTCTAAAATAAAAAACAATTCGAACACATTAGGCTATATTATTTAACAATATAACTTTAAAATACCCATAAATATAAATTTTAATAAAATAGAGTAAATAATGTAACTATTTTAAGGGTAATGAAAGATAGTATAAGACTATATATTTTGATATAATATTACTTATTATGTTGGTAGATAGGAGGAATTAGATTGCAGTTATATGACGCTATTTTTTATAGAAAATCTATTAAAAAATACTCTACGAAGAAGTTAAGCATAGATATGTTTGATGAAGTAAAAAGATTATGTAAAGATGTACCTAGTTTAAATGAAGATATAAAAATAAGTGCACACCCTATTTTAAAAGGTGATAGCCTTAAATTTATAATAAAGAAAAGACACAGACTAGTAGCTCCACATTATATAGTTTTAACAGTTCAATTACCAGAAGAAGATGAAGAAAAGCCTATTAAGTATTTTGATAGTGTAGGATTTGCTGGCGAAGAGTTAATTTTAAAATTAACAGAGATGGGGTTAGCAACAAGTTGGCTAGATAATAGTTTTAATAAAGAATCTGTTTCAGATTTTGTTCACTTAAAAGAAAATGAAATGCCTGTAATGTTAATAGCAATTGGATTTCCAGAAGGAAAAGAAGAGTTATTTAGGAAACTAAGTGATGATGTAGATAGAAAAGCAATTAAAAATATAGCTAAAAATATAGATGATAAATGGACTAATGTTATAGAGTGTGTAAGATTATCGCCATCATATAAAAATTCACAACCTTGGAGATTTTATCAAAACAATAAATCTCTTGATATATATATGAAAAAAGATTCTAATGAAGATTTAAATTTAGTTAATATGGGAATAGCTTTAAAACATTTTGAGATAGCATGTAAACATTATAATATAGATTTTAAGTTTGTAAGAAAAGAAGAGAAGGATAAATTAAGAAAAGAATATTATATAAGTGTCGTATAATTAAAGAGTAACTCTATTGAAACAATAGGGTTACTCTTTAATTTTGATAAAAAATAACAGAAAATGTAAAAATTTAACAATATTATAATTTGTGTTATAATTAAGTTAAATTAACTAGAAAGGTATATGGATATATGATTCATTTATATACGCTTTTAATAAATATTGGAATTTGCTTAAGTTTTATAAATATATATGATTTTAAAAGGAATAAAATAAAATTAGCCACGTGTTTTATATGCTTATATATATTGCTAACTCTGATATCTGATTACCTTAGAATACCGCCTTTATATGGCGTAAATATCATAAATGCTATTTTAGTTTATAAATTTACAAAAAAAACTTTATTAACTATAACGATTCCGTTGATGTCGACAGTGTTATATATAACAGTTAATATTTTTTGCTACCATATAGTTTTATTTTTAACAAGCATAAATATATACAGAGTAGGTAATCGAATACATCTAATTGTTTATTACTTAATTACATATATAATTATCGTTGTAATTTCTAAATTTTTAAACTCTAAGCTTATGAAAAGTATAGATGAGTTTGATATGGTATATAAATTTAAAATACAATTATTAATTATATTGACCAGTATATTATCTATATGTATATATTTTGAAACTATTAGGCAAACAAAGCTAGCATTTATAGCAGGATTGGAAATAAACCGAAATATAATGTTATGTTTATTACATTTCTTTACGTTTTTGTCGGTGATATTTTTAATCATGTTAGTAAATAATCAAAGTAGGCTTAAAGAAATTAATGAATATAATAATAAATTAGAATCTGTAACAAATGAGATGCGAAAGTTTAGACATGACTATAAAAATATTATTTTATCTATGTGTGGATATATAGATGCAGATGATATGGAGGGTTTAAGGAAGTTTTTTTATTCTAATATAGAATGTTCAGCTAAAAATTTAGACATATATAACTTAAATCTTTCCTCAGTTGGAAATATAAAGTGTATAGAAGCTAAAGGCATGATAGCATCAAAGTTAATCATGGCCCAGAGAGAAGGAATAGATACAAATGTATATATTCCTAATATAGTAAAAGATATAAACTTCAATTGTTTAGATTTATGCAGAATTTTAGGAATAATACTCGATAATTCTATAGAAGCTTCTTTAGAATGTGAAAATCCATCTATAACATTATCTATTATAGATAAAGAAAATTTAATATCAATAATAGTTTCAAATACATATAAAGAAAAAATAGAAGATATATCGAATTTATTTAAAGATGGATACTCCTCGAAGGGGGAAGGCCGAGGAATCGGACTTAGTAATTTAAAAGAAATTTTGAATAATTATGAAAATGCATATTTTACAATAAAAGCAGAAGGGGAATTTATTCAAAAGTTAGACATATATAAATAAGGAGGAGTTAGGGTGAAAATATTTATATGTGAGGATAATGAAGATCAAAGGTTTAGCCTAGAGCAAGTTATAGTATCTGTTTTAGAAAAAGAAGATATAAAAGGAAACATAGAACTATCTAGCGATTCATCAAAGCCTATAATAGATTATATATCTAATAATAGATGCAAAGGAGTATATTTTTTAGATATTCATATAGGTGAAGATATGAATGGTATTGAGTTAGCAGAACAAATAAATCAAATCGATAAAGATGCAATAATCATTATGATTACATCTAATAAAGATATGAGTCATTTAGTTTTTAAGTATCATATAGGAGCAATTGACTATATAGTTAAAGAAAACTTTGAAGAGGTAAAAAAAAGAGTAAAAGAGTGTATTATTTGCGCCAACAACAAACTTAAAGATAAATCTAAAGAAGAATATTTTTTCATTGAAAGGCTAGACAGTGTAGATAAGATAAAATATGAAGATATACTTTATTTTGAGACTTGTAAAAAAAGATTCATAGGTCTTAATACTGTTGATAGTTATATAGAATTTAATGGGACTTTAAAAGAACTAGAAAAAAAATTAGATGATAGATTTATAAGATGTCACAAATCTTATATAGTAAATAAAAATAAAATAAGTAATATCGATAAAAAACAAAGAATTATAACTATGGAAGGTGGAAGCAAATGTTATGTTTCTTTACTGCTTTTAAAAAAAACAGTAGAGAGTATTTTATCCTAGATTTCATAGAAGTTTATCCATATAAAAACAGTTGACACAATTATAAATAAATGTAATAATTATACACAAGAGAAAGCTTTAAATTATCCCGAGAGGATATTAAGTGTTCGAATTGTATAGACATAAAAATAAAGGTTCCTTGAAAGTAGTCCAGAGAGGCTAGTAAGGTTATATAAATAGATTTAATTTGCATACATATAACCTCTAACTGGATTAGTTAGAGGTTTTTTTAATATATAAAAATAAAATAAAGTCTTTTAAACTAGTTCAGAGAGGCTGGGAAAGATATCGTCATAACAATAAGTTATGAAGTATTGAATCCTTATACCTCTAGGTATAAGGATTTTTCTGATATTAGGGGCTTTATATAAAAAGGAGAGAGTAAAATGATAAATGGAAGAGACAAACTAATTGTAGCAATTGATACTAACGACTTTGATAAAGCTAAGGAATTAATAGATAAGTTAGAAGATAGTGTAGATATATTTAAAGTGGGATTAGAACAGTATGTAGCAACAAGAGGGAAGACAGTTGACTACTTAAAAGAAAAAGGTAAAAAAATATTTTTAGATCTTAAGTTTCACGATATACCAAATACAATGCAAAGTGCAGTAAGAGCAGCAGTAAGAGATAAGGTATGGTTAATGACAATACATGTTTCAGATATGGAAGGAATGAGACAATGTGCGATGGCTGCAAAAGAAGAATCTGAAAAATTAGGAATAGAAAAACCAATAATAGTAGGGGTTACAGTATTAACTTCATTAAGTGATAAAGATTTACAAGATATAGGTTGCAATATGACAACTCAAGAATTAGCGATAAAAAGGGCTAAACTAGCTAAAGAATCGGGAATAGATGGTATAGTTTGTTCAGCACAAGAGGTTGATAAAATCGTAGAGGTTTGTGGAAGTGAATTTGTAACAGTTTGTCCAGGAATAAGACCTGAAAGTGCTGATAATGGAGATCAAAAAAGAGTTGTTACTCCAAAAGATGCAATAAATAAAGGAGCTCATTATTTAGTAGTTGGAAGACCTATAACTAAGGCTGAAAATCCAAGTCAAGCAGCAAAAAATATAGTAAAAGAAATTGAAAATGCTTAAGGGGGAAGTAAGTTATGAAAGCTAAATTAATATTAGAAGATGGAACGATATTTGAAGGTAAAGCTTTTGGTTATTTAAATGAAAGTGTAGGAGAAGTAGTTTTTAATACTTCTATGACAGGATATGGAGAAGTTTTAACAGATCCATCATACTATGGGCAAATAGTAACAATGACTTACCCGTTAATAGGGAACTATGGAATAAATTTAGAGGATGTTGAGTCAAGAGGGGTTCATGTAAAAGGATTTATAGTAAGAGAAAAGAGTGATAATCCAAATAATTTTAGATGTGAGATGGATATAGACACATATTTAAAGCAAAACAAAGTAATAGGTCTTGAAGGAATAGACACTAGAGCATTAACTAAAATATTAAGAAATAATGGGACTATGAAAGGAATAATTACTTTAGAAAATAATGCAACTTTAGAAGATGTTGTTTCAAAAATAGGTAAATTTTCAAATACAGAAGCAGTAATGACAGTTACTAGAAAAGAAAAGGAATATATAAAAGGAAATGGGCCAAAGGTAGCAGTTATGGACTTTGGGGTTAAAGAAAATATATTAAGATCTTTTAAAGCAAGAGGATGTGACTTGGTAGTTTTACCAGCAACAACGACAGCTGAAGAAATACTAAATGAAAATCCAGATTTAATATTCTTATCAAATGGACCTGGAGATCCAGAAGATTTAGATGATGTTATAGAAAATATAAAACAATTAATAGGTAAAAAACCTATAGCTGGTATATGTTTAGGACATCAACTTTTAGCTCTAACACTAGGTGGAAAAACAGCAAGACTTAAATTTGGGCATAGAGGTGGAAATCACCCAGTTAAAGATTTAGAAGATGGAAAAGTTTATATAACATCTCAAAATCACGGGTACTATGTTTCACAAATGCCAGAAAATATGAAAATAACACATATAAATTTAAATGATAACACAGTAGAAGGCATGAGACATAGTGAATTACCTATATACAGTGTTCAGTATCATCCAGAGGCTTGCCCAGGGCCTAAAGACAATGATTATATATTTGATAAGTTCTTAGAATTAATATAAATAGATCGTTTAAATTAACTAGATAAGGAGATTAAGAGTATGCCTAAAATAGATAGTATTAAAAAGACTTTAGTATTAGGGTCAGGACCTATAATAATAGGGCAAGCAGCAGAGTTTGATTATTCTGGAACACAAGCTTGCCAAGCTTTAAAAGAAGAGGGAATAGAAGTTGTTTTAACAAATAGTAATCCAGCTACTATAATGACGGACGAAGAAGTAGCAGATAAAATATATATAGAACCATTAACAATAGAATTTATAGAAAAAATAATAGAAAAGGAAAGACCAGATAGTATATTAGCAGGTATGGGAGGTCAAACAGGACTTAACTTAGCAGTTGAACTTCATGATGCAGGTATACTTGATAAATATAATGTAAAGGTATTGGGAACTTCTATAGAGTCTATAAAAAAAGGAGAAGACAGAGATTTATTTAGAGAGGTTATGAGGGAAATAAACCAACCAGTAGTAGTAAGTGATATAGTAACTAACTTGGAAGATGGATTAGATTTTGCTAATAAAATAGGCTATCCAGTAGTAGTTAGACCTGCATATACACTTGGTGGAACTGGTGGAGGTATAGCTGAAACAAAAGAAGAATTAACAGAAATACTTTCACAAGGGATGCAATTAAGTCCAGTTGGCCAAGTACTGCTTGAAAAAAGTATTAAGGGTTGGAAAGAAATAGAATATGAAGTAATGAGAGATGGAAATGGTAACTGTATAACAGTATGTAACATGGAAAATATAGACCCTGTTGGAGTTCATACTGGAGATAGTATTGTTGTTGCACCTAGTCAAACTTTAAGTGATAAAGAATACCAAATGTTAAGAAAAGCATCTATAGACATAATAAATGCTATAGAAGTTAAAGGTGGATGTAATGTTCAGATAGCATTAAATCCTCACAGCTTAGAGTATGCAATTATAGAAATAAATCCAAGGGTTAGTAGATCATCAGCTCTTGCATCAAAAGCTACAGGATACCCAATAGCAAAGGTTGCTGCAAAAATTGCATTAGGGTATACATTAGATGAAATACAAAATGCAGTTACAAAGAAGACTTACGCATGTTTTGAGCCAACTCTTGATTATGTGGTTGTAAAAATACCTAAATGGCCATTTGATAAATTTAAGCAAGCAAACAGAAAATTAGGAACAAAGATGATGGCTACAGGAGAAATAATGAGTATAGGAAGTAACTTTGAAGCAGCTATACTTAAAGGGATAAGATCGTTAGAAATAGGAAAATATTCATTAGTTCACAAGGCTTCTGAAGATAGAAGTATAGAACAATTAAAAGCTAGGGTAGTGGTTCCAGATGACGAAAGATTATTTGACTTAGCAGAAATGATAAGAAGAGGCTATAAAATAGAAATGATAGAACAAATCACTGGAGTTGATAAGTGGTTTATAAATAAATTTAAATGGATAGTAGAACAAGAAGAAAAATTAAGAGGAATGCATATAGAGGATTTAACTAAAGATTATTTATTAGAACTTAAGAAAAAAGGATTTTCAGATAAAGGTATAGCTGCCCTAATGAAAATAAGCCCAGAAAAAGTTTATGAGTTAAGAAATTTATACAACATAACTCCATCATATAAAATGGTTGATACTTGTGGAGGAGAATTTGATGCACTATCTCCATATTATTACTCAACTTATGAAGAATATGATGAAGTAGTTGTAAGTTATAAGAAAAAAGTTATAGTATTAGGGTCAGGCCCAATAAGAATAGGCCAAGGTATAGAATTTGACTATTGTTCAGTTCACTGTGTTAAATCGTTAAGAGCACAAGGAATAGAGACTATAATAGTAAATAATAATCCAGAAACAGTAAGTACAGATTTTGATACATCTGATAAATTATACTTTGAGCCATTAACTGAAGAGGAAGTATTAAATATAATAGAAAAAGAAAATCCAGATGGAGTTATACTTCAATTTGGAGGACAAACAGCTATAAAGCTAGCTAAGTTCTTAGATGAAAAGAACATTAAAATATTAGGAACAAGTTGTAAAGATATAGATGAAGCAGAAGATAGAGAAAAGTTTGATGAGCTATTAGAAAAATTAGATATAAATAGACCTAAAGGAAAGGCTATATGGTCAGTAAATGAAGGTATTGAAGAAGCTAAGAAATTAGGATATCCAGTACTTGTTAGACCTTCTTATGTACTTGGAGGTCAAGGTATGGAAATAACTTATGATGAAAATAAGTTAACTCAATATTTAACAGATGCTTTCTTAAGAGATAGTAAAAATCCAGTACTTATAGATAAGTACTTAACTGGTAGAGAAATAGAAGTAGATGCTATATGTGACGGAGAAGATATACTAATTCCAGGTATAATGGAACACTTAGAAAGAGCTGGAGTTCACTCTGGAGACAGTATAACAATGTACCCAAGTCAAAATATAAGTGATGAAATAAAAGCTAAAATATTGGACTATACTAAGAAGATTGCTTTAGAGTTAAATGTATTAGGAATGGTAAATATACAATTTATAGAGTTCCATGGAGAACTATATATAATAGAGGTTAATCCAAGAGCAAGTAGAACAGTTCCATATATAAGTAAGGTAAGTAAGGTACCTATTATAGACTTAGCTACAAAATGTATGCTAGGAGCTAAATTAAAAGATTTAGGATATGGAACAGGAGTTTATAAAGAACCTAAGTTAATATCTGTAAAAGTTCCAGTATTTTCAATGTCTAAGCTTGCTAGAGTTGATGTGAGCTTAGGTCCTGAAATGAAATCTACAGGAGAAGTTTTAGGAGTTGGAGAAACCTTAGAGGAAGCTTTATATAAAGGTTTCTTAGGTGCTGGTAAGAAGATGTCTAACAAAAGAGGTGTCGTTTTAGCTACTATAAATAACTATGATAAAGATGAGTTTATGGAAATAGCTAAGGATATGAATGAATTAGGATATACTTTCGTAGCAACTGAAGGAACAGCTAAAGCTTTAAGAGAAAATGGGATAGAAGCAACAGTTGTAAATAGAGTAGAAGAAGCTAGACCAAATATACTAGATGTTATAAGAAATAAACAAGTTGATATAGTAATAAACACTCCTACTAAAGGAAATGATTCAACTAGAGATGGATTTAAGATAAGAAGAACGGCAACAGAGTTTTCAACAGAAGTGATGACATCATTAGATACATTAAAAGCTTTAGTAGAAGTTAAAAAGAAAGAAATAAATAGAGATAGGTTATCTGTTTATAATATAGCTGAGTAATTTTTAAGAGGTTAGATTTATCTAACCTCTTATTTTTATGTAAAAAAATATATAGCATAAAAAATTAAACTAAAGTAGTAGCAAGTGTATTATACTAATGTGGAAATTTTATAGGTACAAAAAAGAATAAAGTAAACTACTAAAAGTATAAATAAAAATGGGAATTTGGAGCAATATATTTTAGCGATATAGGAAGCTAAAATATATTATGTAATAATTTTAAATTTAATTTTTAGGGGGATTAGAGTTATGAAGAAGAACAAAACAGTAGCATATGCTTTAGCAGCTACATTATTAGTAGGAGGGACTTTTTTAGGGACAAAGGCTTTATTTACAGATAAGGTTGACACAGTTGGAGAACTAAGTATAAGTACAGGGGATGTAGATATAGTAGCTGAAGTTACACAAGACTGGACGTTAGATCGTAATGGATATGAGCCGAACACAGGAACATCAGATGGTGGAAGATTAGCACAATTTGATAACTTAAAATATGGGGATGTTCTTACAAAAAAAGTAACTATAACAAATAAAGGAACATTAAAAGCTTTAGTTAATTTTACAGAAAATGAAGCAGTAACAGATAAGTTACCAACTGGAATAAACTTTACTGCTGAATTTAAAGATAGTAAAGGTAATAAGTTACCATCAGAATCAACTATGGATATAGGTAGTAGTGCAACAGTAGACCTTAAACTAGAAGTTGTAGGTGGAGGAAATCATAATGACAAGGATTCACTTAATAGTGATAAGCAAGAACAAACAATTTTAGAATTACGTGATGCGTATGTATTAAATGCTCAACAGCAAAATCCTAAGGGAAAATAATAAAAAATATAAATTTATAATAAAAGCACTCTCAAAGAGAGTGCTTTTATTGAAATAGGTGATAAGTATGAAATTAAATAAAAAAATAATACAATTATTAACTATAATGTCATTATTTTCGGTAACTCATATAAATTCTTATGCTAATACTTCTGATATAACAATAGACTCTACATTTACTTATGAAGACGGATTATGGCAACCAGGAAGAGTAGAATCGAAAAGCTTTTATATAAACAACAACAAAGAAAGTGACATCAAAATTGATAGGTTATATATGAGTTTAAAATCATCTAAAAGCTGGAAGACAGGTGAAGAATTAGATACGGGGAGTAAACAGTTTAAAGAATTGGCTAAAAATAGTATAGTTACACTAACTCACGATGGAGAAGTATTATTTAAGGATAAACTTAAAGATTTACTTTTAGTTGATGGGATAGTATTATCAAGTGAACTAAACATAAAAGCTAATGATAAAGAGTTATTAAGTATGACGATAGATATGGATTTAGAAATGAATAATGACGCACAGGCTCTTGATAATGTATTCAATATAGGAGTGGCATATAAAATGGATGAAGAGACAACTCCTCCTATTATTCCGGGTGAACCATCAAATCCAGATGTGGACAATCCGACAAAACCAGATAAACCATCAAATTCAGACACGGACAATCAAACAAAGCCAGACAGACCAATTAATCCAGACACTGATGTTGATGGAAGTCAATCAGATAAATTACCACAAACAGGTGGAATTATAAATGGTGCTAGTTTAGTAGTCCTTGGAACTGTAGCAATAGGAACAGGATTTGTATTAAATAAGAAATCATCAAAAGAAAAAGGAGGTAAACACCATGAGTAGAATAAGACGATTAAAAGAAAATAGAAGAAAAAATACAATAAAAACTACTATGGCTAGTTTAGCTCTTGTTTTAGCTATAGGTTCTACACCAATTATGGGTACGTATGCTTTGTTTACTGATACTGTAGATGTACCTAGTGATTTATCAATAAGTACAGGAGACGTTGATGTTAGGGTTGATGATGGATTCAATATAACTATTGAAGATGATTATTATATAAAAGACAATGAACAAATTCAAAAAAAACATAAATTTAATATATATAATGATGGAACATTAAAACAAAATATAAGTTTAAGTTTAGATTATAATAGCAATATGAATATAGATGGATATATATCATATGATTTAAAATTCGATAATTATCATAATAGAGCAATTAAACCTGTAAAGTTATCTAAACAAAATATTGAATTAAGATATGTGGACAATAATGAGTTAGTTGAATTGAAAAAAGAAGAATATATATCAGTTACAGGTACTTTAACTATAAATGAAGATGTTAAAAAAATAGTTAAAGATTTAGATGAAACAGATATAACATTTAATTTAAATGTATTATCTACTCAAACTAATAAAAGAAAATTAATCAATGAAAAAGGATTTTATAATAGGGAATCCCAAGTGAATCATATAAAGATAATTGATTATGATGATGACAACATACTATCAGGAGGTTCAATAAAAGTTGCTCCTGATGATACAATACATCTAAGCGTATATGGACAGGGTAAATTTCATGGATTAAATAGCATCATTCCAGACATGAAAAATATAATAAATCGAGAGGTTTTTGCAGGTACAGGAACTGGTGTATTTTCAAATAAAGATATTAAGTTAACTTCAGGTAATAATTGGTATTATTTAAGGCCTGTAAATACAAAAGGAATAGGAAACTCATTTGGTAAGGATAAAATATCAATAAAACTTTACTATGATTATGATAAAGACAATAAAGCAGATACCTATAGAATATATGAACTATCTTTTAGAGCTATAGGAGAAGAAGCAAATGGATGCCGCATATTAGAAGCATTAGTTACATTTAAAGAAGAAGGTAAAACTATAGTTTTAGAGGAAGATTCAAAAACGGAATATAAACCAGAGGAATTAGAACATCAAAATGGAGAAGTGGTACCACCAAATGATTCTAACGTAACAATAGAGTCTGAAGCAGAAGAAGTGGTACCACCGAATGATTCAGAATTAACAGAACATACGAAGGTTGAAGAAAAATTGGATAATTCAAAATCAGATTCAATAGAACCAGAAAAAGAAGATATAGAAATACAATAATAATTTAAAAAAGTGGTATCTATGTAGATACCACTTTTATTTTATAAGGGGGATTTGAATTGGAAGAAAAAGTAGTAGTAAATAAATTTGATAAATTTAAAATATTAAATATTGCAGTTACAGGTGTAATTATATTATTAGTATTAAACTTAATAACTACAAAGTCAGATAAACTATTTAAATTAATAGGGTTTAGAACATATACAGTATTATCAGGAAGTATGGAACCAGAGTTTTATCCAGGGGATATGGTCGTAACGAAGCATAAGGATAAAGTAAATATAAATGTAAATGATATAGTAACATATAGAGATAATGAAGGAGTAATAATAACTCACAGAATAATAGCAGAAACAGATGAAGGATATATAACAAAAGGTGATAACAATAATGTAAAAGATACAGGTATTTTAAAAGAAGAAAATATAATAGGAAAGGTTAAATTTAGTATTCCTAAAATAGGATATGTAATGAATTTCTTATCTGATTCTAAAGTAGTAGCTATTGAAATGGTTCTTTTAGCTATATTTATATTCTTTTATTATAAAGATTAAAAATAGGATGTGATATTATGAAACGTATTTTAGGAAAGATACTTATAGTGTTGGGTATATGTATAATAGGTTTAGTCTTGTATTTAAATTACAATACATCAAAAATAAATAAGCAAATGGTAGAAGAATATAGAAATGCTGTTAAACATGAGAAAATTAAAAATGATGAATATAGTATAGGAGATGTAATAGGTGTTTTAACCATACCAAAAATAAATTTAGAAGTTGCAATAAAAAGAGGAGTAGATAATAAAATTTTAAAAGATGCAGTAGGTCATTTTGAAAATACATCAATGCCAGGAGATTATGGAAATTTTGCAGTAGCAGGACATAGGGCATATACAAGTAATAAGTTTTTTTCAAATTTAGATGAAGTTCAAATAGGAGATGAAATACATGTCCTATCTCAAGGTAAAAACTTTAAATATAAAGTAAATAATATAGATGTAGTCACTCCAGATAAAGTAGAGGTAATAAATTCAAATAATAAAAATAAAAAAGAAATAACTTTAGTAACATGCACACCTAAGTACACTGGAAGTCATAGACTCATAGTTAAAGGTGAGTATGTAAAATAATATTCAAAAAGTATAATATACTTAGTGATTATCAACATTAAAAAGTATATTATAAAATTAAGGGAGGATTAAGTGAATATATTAATTTTATCAAATTCTCTAATCATAAGAGAGTCTTTGGGTAATTTAACAAAAAAATTATTTGAAAATGTAAAAGTTGATATCTTATATATAGATGATTACGTGTCACAGAAAAAATATAAAAAGTATGATTTAACAATAGGTCATACTTATAATACAGGAATTAAACACTTAAAAGATTTTATTGAATTAAAAAATAATAGTAAAAAAATAATAGTTTTAGATTATTTTAAGAATGAAAGTATTTTAAAAATATGTATAGAACAAAATATCGATGGTTATATAATTGATTTTGAAGATGAATATGAATTTAGATATATTATTAATAAGGTAATTAATGGAGGCAAGTTTTATGATTCTCAGTTAGTACAAAGTCTTATGAAGAAGAGAAAATGTGATTTGTCACTTGTACTTACAGATAGAGAAAAGGAGGTTATGTTGGAGGTTAGTAAAGGGCTATCAAATAGAGAAATTTCTGAAAAATTAGAAATAACTGAGTTTACAGTAAAAAAACATTTAAGTAAAGTAATGAGCAAATTAAATTATAGAAGTAGAAAAGAGATAATTTTAAATTATGATATAAAAAGTTAAAAAATTTCATTTTTATGCAAAAATATATATAAAAATCAAAAAAATTGTTATAATACGTAAAAATTTTAGATAATTTAGAGTATGAAAGTTATTAATTTACCCTATAGTATATGATACTATATAACCTGAAGGTATACCAATATTACTGTAATATGAAAGAAACGTAGAAGTATATTCTGTATATGGGCACTTGGGATATATGGAGTTAGTAGTGCAACCGGCTTCCAGTATTATATAAATTATATTTACATGGGGGTAGAAATGGAAGTATTAGTAATATCGAAATCTTTTATAGTTAGAGAGGCACTAGGATTATTTTTTAGTAGTAAATTTAATGACTACGAAGTAAAGTGTTTAAAGAAATTAAATGAAGTTCAAGAATTTAATTTATCGAATGTTGATTTTGTATTTATAGATATAGATGAAGATTCAATAGATTCAATAGATTACATAAAGGAGTTTTTTAAAGACATAAAAATCATGATATTTAATAAAGATAAAAATAAAGATATTTTTATAAAGTGTTTTAAAAAAGGAATTAATAGTTATTTAATAGATATACCTGAAAAAGATGAATTAATGCATATAGTTAGTACTGTTATCAAGGGTAAAAAATATTATGATTTAGAGCTATTAGAAGAAATTTTAGATGTTAAAAAAGAAAATAGTTTTGAGAGTCATGTACTATTAACTGATAGAGAAAATCAAGTTTTAGGTAAAGTATCTACAGGATTAACAAATAAAGAAATAGCTAAGGAATTATACTTAAGTGAACATACTATAAAAAAACATATAACAAATATACTTGCAAAATTAGATATGCGAAATAGAAGAGACTTGATAATTTACACAAAATATAAAATAAAAGATGAATCTTTATCGATTAGTTAAAGTTTATATAAGGGAGGTGATTTTTAATCATCTCTTTTTATTATAATTAAATAGTTATTAAAGGGTAAGTTAAAAATTATAAATCTAAAGATAGTGCGTAAAAACTCAATGTTAGTCCAACTTTATTGTTTTTTTGATAAACCTTGATAATATTATAAAAAAAGCACAAAGGGCTTTTAAGGTATTTTATTAGGGAGGAAGATTAAATGAAACGTAAATTTACTAAAACGGTACTTAATGCAGTTTTTGTCTTAGGGTTATGCTCTATTATGGGGGGAACATCTTATGCTTGGGATGGAAAAAAAGACGGAACTGGAACACATGCACTTATTGCAGAACATGGATTAACTATGTTAAATAATGATTTAAATCAAAATGAACCAAAGCCAATAAAACAAAACATAGAAATATTAAACAAATATTTGAAAGACTTAAAATTAGGATCAACTTTCCCAGACTATGACCCTAATGCATATGATTTATTTCAAGACCATTTCTTTGACCCAGATACAGGTAACAATTTTACATTAGATAATAAATGGTATGTAGCATCTCCTATTTATGATACAGCTGAAACACAAGTGAGAAAATTTGCTACTTTAGCTAAAAATGAATGGAAAAAAGGAAATTATAAAGAAGCTACATTTTTATTAGGTCAAGGAATGCATTATTTAGGGGATTTAAATACACCATACCATGCAGCTAATGTAACTGCAGTAGATAGTCCTGGTCATGTAAAGTATGAAACATTTGTAGAAAACAGAAAAGAGAATTATGCTTTAAATACAGCTGGAAATGATACAACTCAAGGAATATATAAAGATGCAGTGGCTAATAAGGATTTTGATCAATGGATGACTCAAAACTCTGTAAAATATGCTAAAAAGGCAAAAGCTTTATATTACAGCCATTCTACTATGAAACATAATTGGGATGATTGGGATTATTCAGGAAGAGAAGCAATAAAAAATTCTCAAGTATGTACAGCAGGATTTTTATATAGATTTATGAATGAAGTTTCAGAAGATCAAATTTCAGGAAACAATTTAACAAATGAATTTAATGTAGTTTTAAAAACTGCAGACAATGAATATGCAGGAACTGACGATAATGTATATTTTGGATTTGAAACTAAAGATGGAAGTAAGTATGAATGGAATTTAGATAATGCAGGAAATGATTTTGAAAAAAACCAAACAGATAATTATATACTAAAAGTGAAAAATGATGTAAAAGTTAACACAAATGATATAACAAAATATTGGGTTAGAAAAGAAAATAGAACACCAATAAGTGACGATTGGGAATTAAGTAATATAAAATTAATATCAAATGGAAAAGTAATTCTTCAGAAAGATATTAATAAAGTATTTTCAGGTAACCAAGTTTATGATATAAATAAATAAAAATAAAAAAGTCATTTGCAAATTGCAAATGACTTTTTTATTTAGATAAATTATGCGTTTTGAACTGGTGGAACATAAGCTCTTTGAGCTAGTTCTTGATCAATTATTAAAAGACCAGCAGGATCATTTTTTAGTAATCTTAACTTTCTAACTACCTTTTCCATGTTTTCCTCTTCTTCTGATTGTTCATCGACAAACCATCTTAAGAAAGATGAAGTAGTATGATCTTTTTCAGAAATTGCTAAATCAACTAATTCGTGAATAGAATTACTTATAAGTTTCTCATGTTCTAAAGCAGCTTCAAATACATCTAAAGGACTTTCAAAATCAGATTTAGGTTTTTCTATAGCTTGTAGAACAATTTTACCCCCAGCTCTACTTATGTAATTGAAAAATTTGTACGCGTGGTCTCTTTCTTCTTTAACTTGAACATTAAAGAAATTTGCAAAACCATCTAAATTATTTTCTACAAAGTAAGCTTCCATTGACATATAGAAGTACTCAGAGAAAAACTCCATTTGAAGTTGATTATTTAATGCATCTATAACTTTTTGACTTGCCATAAAAACCCCTCCTAAAATTTATAGTAATTTTAATTACAATACTATTATACAATAGTATTGCCAAAATTTGATAATAAGTATATAAAGTATTTAAAATACTCAAAATATCAAGTAATAATATGGTATAATACATAAATTGAGATTAAATTTTAGGAGGAAACCAATGTTATTATTAGCTGATAAATGGAAAGATTATGAACTTATAGATATGGGTAACGGAGAAAAGTTAGAGCGTTGGGGAAATGTTGTTTTAAGAAGACCAGATCCACAAGTTATGTGGCCAATAGCTGAAGAAAAAGGGTTATGGAAAACACCTCATGGACATTACCATAGAAGTAGTAGAGGTGGTGGTCAATGGGAACATAAAAAGAAGTATCCTGAAAAATGGACAATAAGCTATAAAAATTTAAAGTTTAATATAAGTCCAACTGGATTTAAACATACAGGTTTATTCCCAGAACAAGCGGCAAACTGGGATTGGGCAATGGATAAGATACAAAATGCAGGGAGACCAATAAAGGTATTAAATTTATTTGCATATACTGGAGGAGCTACTGTTGCGTGTGCGTATGCAGGAGCAGAAGTGTGTCATGTAGATGCATCTAAAGGAATGGTAACTTGGGCTAAAGAAAATTTACACACATCAGGACTTCAAGATAGAAAAGTAAGATTTATTGTAGATGATGTTGTAAAATTTGTTGAAAGAGAAATAAGAAGAGGAAATAAATATGATGCTATAATAATGGATCCTCCTTCTTATGGAAGAGGGCCAAAAGGAGAAGTTTGGCAAATAGAAGATAAGCTATACGGATTAGTAGAATTATGTACTAAGGTTTTATCTGATAAACCTTTATTTTTCTTAATAAACTCATATACAACTGGATTGTCTCCAATAATACTTGAGCATATATTAGATGCTACAGTTGCTAAAAAGGCTAAAGGTGGAAAAATATATGGAGGAGAAATAGGAATTCCTACGTCAAAAGATAAAAAAGTACTTCCTTGTGGTATATTTGGAAGATGGGAGTCTAAATAATGATAAATGTCATATATGAAGATAACCATTTACTAGTTGTAGAAAAGCCTGTTAATGTATTATCTCAAGGTGATGATACTAATGATAAGGATATGGTTAATTTATTAAAAAATTATCTAAAAGTAAAGTACAATAAGCCAGGGAATGTGTTTGTAGGTCTTGTTCATCGATTAGATAGACCAGTAGGCGGAATAATGGTTTTTGCAAAAACTTCGAAGGCTGCATCTAGATTATCAGAACAAGTTAGAAATAAAAGTTTTAAAAAGACATATAGAGCTGTTTTAAATGGAAATATGAAAAAAGATAAAGATATATTAAAAGATTATCTTTATAAGAATAAGAAAACTAATATGGTAAGCGTAGTTAATAAAAATCACAAAGATGCTAAAGATGCAGAGTTAAGTTATGAAACAATATCTAAAAATGAAAAATTTAGTATGGTTCAAGTTGATTTAAAAACTGGTAGACCACATCAAATAAGAGTTCAATTTTCAAGTAGAAATCATCCTTTATTTGGAGATCAAAGATATGGCCAGCATATAAACAAAAAGGGAGATCAGATAGCCCTTTGGTCGTATAAGATAGAAATAACTCATCCTACAACTAAAGAAAAGATGGAGTTTATATGCAATCCTCCAAATAATTATCCATGGAATTTATTTGAGGTGTAAAATGAATAGATATACTGGATTTTATATAGATAAACCATTAGGAAATAATATGTTTTCATATGATGAGAGAGAGAATAAAAAAATATATGTTCCTAAGCTTATACAAGGCGATTTAAATGATGTAAAAATAGGACATGAAGTAGTATTTAGTGAAATAGAATTTGAAGAAGAAATAAATTCTATAGGATTAAAAAACATAGTAAAATTTAACTACAAAGGTAAGACTGTATATATATTTGATAACCACAATCATTCTTTCTATTTTTGGATAAAAAGTCTTAAGGAAGGGTTATTTAATAAAGGATGCAAGCTAGTTCATATAGATCAGCATAAAGATATGAGAGAACCAGAAAATTATGTTGTAGATATAGAAAATTTAGATGATGTTTTTAGATACACAAATTATGTATTAAATGTAGGTAATTTTATAAAGCCTGCGCTTTATCATAATATTTTTTCAGATGTTATAATAATGGATAGTACTTATGGATTTGAAATGGATATAGATGGAGAAATAGTTTTAGATATAGACTTAGATATTTTTTCTAAAGATATGGAGTATATGTCTTACGATTTAAGAATTAATAAAATCAGAGAATATATAAATAGAGCTAATGTTATAACTATTGCAAGTAGCCCATTCTTTATAGACCAAGGCGATGCTATAAAAGTATTAAAAGAATTATTCAATTGTGATATAATATAAGCGTTAATTATTTATAAATTAAATCATGGCTTAGCCATGAAATAGGAGGAAAATTAAAATGAGTTTATATAATACTTGGAGATCATTAAGTGAAAACCATAACAGTCAAGAAGAAGAAGTTAAATTCTGGGAAGAATACTTACAAAAAGAAACAGAAATATACAATGAAATATTAAATTCTAAAAAAGATGTTATAGAAGGTAAAGTTAGTGATTTAGCTCAAACTTTCAATACATCTGTAGAGTATATGATGGGATTCATAGATGGAATAAGCGAAAGTTTAAAAGAAGATTTAACTGAAGAAAAATTAGAAACTATAGAAGCTGATACTGACGTTAAATTAGAAATTGATTGGGAAAAATTATACTACAACATGGTATCTGTAGAAGCTCACTGGTTATATAACTTACAAGGATGGAATGATATATTATCAGAAGATAAGAGAAAAGAGCTACAAAAGGCTTTCAAAGCTACTAAAACAGTAGTTAAGGAAGATAAAATAGGTAGAAATGAACCATGTCCATGTGGAAGCGGAAAAAAATTCAAAAAATGTTGTGGAAAATAAGGAGATAAAATGTTTTTACTAAAATTCATTGATGAAGATGATAATCTATCTATGAAAGAATTTAGTTCGTTAAGTTCTTTGAAAGATTACGTTAAAAATAATGACATTGATAAGACGTGGCATCAAGTGGAAGAAGTAAAAAAAGTAATCCCTAATTTGAAAGAATAGTAAAAAGGAGCATATGCTCCTTTTTTTATTTTAAACTTGATAAGTCTTTAGCTATTTGAGCTGCTACTTTTGCATTGTTATAAACTAATTCTATATTAGCTTCTAAACTTTTTCCGGCAGTTATTGTTTTCACTTTATCTAATAAGAAAGGTGTAACTTTTTTACCAGTTATATTATTTTCATCAGCTTCTTTTAAAGCTGTTTCTATTGCATTATTTATTGTATCATAGTCCATTTCAAAATTTTCTGGTATTGGGTTCCCTATAACCATACCACCCTTTAAATCTAAGTCCCATTTAGCTTTTAAAGCACTTGCAACTTCCATAGATGAGTCTACTTTATAGTCAACTCTAAACCCACTTTTTCTAGTATAAAATGCTGGGAAATCTTCTGTACCAAACCCTACAACTGGTACTCCGTTAGTTTCTAAATATTCTAAAGTAAGACCTATATCTAATATCGATTTAGCACCAGCACAAACTACAGCTACATTTGTATTTGCTAATTCTTGTAAATCAGCAGATATATCAAATGTTTCTTGTGCACCCCTATGAACACCACCTATACCTCCAGTAGCAAAAACTTTAACTCCAGCTAAATTGGCTAAAATCATTGTAGTAGCAACTGTTGTGGCACCATTAAGTTTTTTTGATATAATGAAAGGTAAATCTCTTCTGCTAGCCTTTAAAACATTCTTACTAGTTCCTAAAAATTCTATTTCTTCAGATGTAAGACCGACTTTTAAAATACCATCTATTATTGCTATAGTAGCAGGTATAGCACTATTATCTCTTATTATTTTGCCAACATTTTTAGCCATTTCAACATTTTTAGGATAAGGCATACCATGAGATATTATAGTTGACTCTAAAGCAACTACTGGTTGTCCTTCCGATAAAGCTTTTTTAACCTCTGGGTGTATATGTAAGTATTTTTCTAACATATTAGATCATCTCCTTTAATATTTTTTCAACACTATCAACGGACATACTCGGATTAATAGTGTCTTTGTGTAATAATGTAAGTATTGAAGCAGCTGTTGAAAATTCAGCTGTATCTTTCAAGTTAAAATGATTTAAATAGCTATAGACTAATGCTGATATAAATGCATCTCCAGCCCCTGTAGCATTTACTGCATTTACTTTTACACCAGGCAATAATAAAGATTCATTTTCATTAGCACAAAATACACCATCTTGACCTAATGTGATAAACACATTTTTTACTCCCTTTTTTAGAAAATATTGAGCACATTGTTTTAAGTCATCTTGGGTATTTATTTTTATATCTGATAAAATTTCAGCCTCTAGTTTATTAGGCTTTATTGTATTGAATCTTCCTATTATATGTTTTATCTTAAGACTTTTTTGTGTAGAAACTGTATCTATGAAAATTGGGATATTAGTATAAGTTCTACTTATATAGTCTATAACCTCATAAGATAAATTTGTATCCAATACAATAGCTAAAGAATCTTTTATTGAGTTATGTTTAGAAACTATATAATCTATATCTATTTTTTCTATAATATCCATATGAGATATAGCCAATTGCATGTCGTAATCACTATTTAAAATAGATAAGTACATAGATGTTGGAAAAGCATCTGATACATAACAATCTGAAACATCTATATTTAACTGCTTACACTCTGATAAAATTTTATTTCCATAAATGTCATTTCCTACTGCTGATAAAAGTTTTGTACTTAAGCCAAGCTTAGCTATATTTTCAGAAATATTTCTACCTACTCCTCCTAGTGAAATATCTACTTTCCCTGGGTTAGAATCAAACATAGTAAGCGTATTATTAGGAGAACCTTGAATATCTATATTAGAGCCTCCAATAACTGTTACAAAATTTCCTTTGTTTATAATATAACCTTTTCCTTTAATGTGACCTTTCTTCATTAAATTTGTTATATGAACAGCAACAGAAGAACGAGTTATATTAAGTTTATCTGCAAGTTCTTGTTGAGAGACCATAGGGTCCTCAATTAAAATATTTAAAATTTCTTTTTCTCTATCAGTCATTAAAACCACCTTAATAAATATTTGCTTATACAATAAGCATTTGTTTAAATAAATAATAACATTTATATATAATAATTTCAATAATAAATATCATATACTGTAATAAATTTAATTAAAAATTATTAACATAGAAGAATTTAAGGAAGTTAGTAACAATATTTGTCGACTATCATAGTATAAAATAGGTACATTAAATTTATTAGGAGGATATCTATATTATGAAAATAGGAGATACTGTAGCAAGAAAATCCTACGACAAAGATATCATTTTTAGAATAATAGGCTTTGAAATAGATGAGAATAATCAAAAAATAGCTATATTAAAAGGCGTTGCGTATAGAATAATTGCAGATTCTGATATAGATGATTTAGAAAAAATAAACTTTTCAGATATAAAAAATGAACTTATAGATAGAAATGTTGAAAATATTTTATACAAGAGTATAAAAAAAACTAGAGAAAGAAATAAAAAACTAAGCAGAGCAACACAAAAAAATTCTAATTATCAAAAACAAATTCAAGGACAAGGACAGAGTCAACCTCAAAATTCATATGGAATGCCAGGGAAAGTTCTTCATATAGATGGAGATCCAGAATACTTAAAAATATGTTTAGATGTTTATACAAAACTTGGGATACCTGCCGTAGGAAAAGCAATACCAGAAAATTTACAATATAAAGAGGTAAGAAGTTTATTAGAACAACATAATCCGTCTATTCTAGTAATTACAGGACATGATGCTATAGTTAATAGTAAAGGTAACCTAAAAGATATTAAGAACTATAGAAACACAGCTAACTTTATAAAAACAGTTAAGGAAGCCAGAAGATATGACCCATCATTAGACAGTTTAGTTATATTTGCAGGAGCTTGTCAGTCAAATTATGAAGAGATAATAAAAGCAGGAGCAAATTTTGCAAGCTCTCCAAGTAGGGTTATGATTCATGCTCTAGATCCTTTGCTAGTTGTTGAAAAGATAGCATGTTCTAGAATTGATAGAGTAGTTCCATTAGAAGAAATATTAAGCCATACTGTAACAGGAATAAAAGGAGTAGGAGGAGTAGAAACTAGAGGTAAATTTAGATTAACTATGCCTTTATCTATTTACAACACTTATTAATTTAACACAAAAAAGAAAACTATTAATTATAAATTAAAAATTATAAAAAAAACAGTATTGACTTTTTACTCAAAAATATATAAAATATTTAGTTTAGGTTTGACAAATAAAGTTATTTGTGGTAACATTACAATGCGAGAACATATCATGTTAAAGAAGGTGATGTAATGGCCACTGTTCAAACTTTAAATAAAATAAGACAGACTTTAGAAAAGCACCTAGGAAGAAAGATAGTATTAAAAGCCAATAAAGGAAGAAAACAAATCGTTACTAAAAAGGGTGTTCTAGAAAAGGTATACCCAAGTATATTTGTTGTAAAGCTAGATGATGAGGATAATGGATATTCTAGAGTATCATATAGCTATTCAGATTTATTGACTGATAATGTGACATTGAAAGTAATAAAAGAAACAAATAAATTAAATGTAAGTTAAAAAATTATACCTATTAAAAATAGGTGTAATTTTTTTTTCCCTTTTTAAATATAAATATAGTGTGATATTTATATTTAATTTAGGAGGATAACATATGAATCTAATAAAAGATATTTTACAAGTTGATAACAGGATAGACTTTGGAAGATTTCAAACTTTTATAGAGACAGAAGCTGTTGTATCAGATAAGAAGGAAGATGTTTATGAAATAATTAAAACAGAAGGGTACATAGCTTTAAAGAAGCAAGAAGTTTTAGATGGAAAGATAATACTTAGAGGGAATTTTAATTATAATGTAATTTATTTAACAGAAGATAAAAATACTATATCTAACATGGAAGGTCGAATAGAAATAAATGAAGTTATTGAAAAAGATAATATAGTTGCAGATATGGAAAATATGCTTTTTTATGATGTAGAACATATAGATTGTACAGTAGTAAATGAAAGAAAAATAAGAGTGGGGGCACTTTTAAATATAAGAGGTAGTTTATTTGAAAAAAATACTATAGATATAATAAAAGATATTTCACAAGTGGATAGCGTACAAAAGCATAGAAAAGAAGTTCAATTTGAAGATATAGTGGGAATAGAAAAATCTGAAAGTGTTATAAGAGATACTATAAATATAAGCACAGAAGATATAGCTAGCATAGTTTCTATAGGTCCTAGAATAAAACTAAAAGAAACTAGAGTGTCTGACAATAAAGTTATAGTTGGAGGAGTTCTAGATTTAAATCCTATAGCTTATACTTATGAAGGTGAGCTGGTAGAGTTAGATAGGGTTGGGTTAGATTTCACCCAATTTATAGAGGTTCCAGGGGTATGTGAAGGAATGAAAGAAGAAGCAATGGTTGAGATAGTTGATTTAAACTATGTATTTAAGAAAAATGATGAAACAAATACAGGGTCATTAGAAGTTGATTGTACAGCTAGAGCTAAAGTTAAAGTATCAGAAGATGTTACTAGAGAAGTTCTTCAAGATGCATATTCTCCTGATAGGAATCTTAAATTTGAAAGCAGAAATGTTGAATTAAATAAGGTAATTAATAGTGGAAGTGAATTTTTTAATATAAGAGACACTATAAAAAACAATAGTGATGATATACAAATAAAAGAGATAGTAAGCGTAGATTCAAATATAATAGTTGAAAACTCATTGCTTGAGGATAATAGAAATATAATAGAGGGTATAGTTTTAGTGGATATTTTATATACTCCAGTAGAAGGATTAAGACCTGTATATAGATTAACAGAAGAAATACCTTTTACTCATGATATTGAAGTAGAAAATATAAAAGATAGCACTAATGCATTTAATAATGTTAACATAGATAGAATAGAATTTGACTTAAACAGAGATCAAATAGATGTTACTGTTAAGGTTAGAAGATATTGTGAAGTATTAGATAAGAAGAAAGATAGCTTTATAATTAAAGGTGAAGATCAAGGACCAGTAGATTTATCTCAAAGACCTAGTATAACTTTGTATATAGCTAGAGAAGGAGATAAATTATGGAATATAGCTAAAAAGTACAATACTACGATAGATGATATTGCAGAAATAAATGAAATAAAAGCAGATGATCAGTTAACAGCAGGTCAATGCTTAATAATAGAGAAAAAAACGCTTATAGAAGCTTAATTTTACACAAAATAAGGTAATAGGGAATTATAATTCCCTATTACCTTATTTTTTGTAGTATAATGTATACTATAAATATTTATGATCGTTTAAGTACAATGAGGAGGTAAGCATGAACTCTATAGGTTTAAAAAGCAGAGCTAAGATAAACTTATCAATAGATGTACTTGGGAAAAGACAAGATGGGTATCATATTGTTGAAATGATAATGCAAACAATAGATTTATATGATAATTTAAAAATTACCCAAATAGAAGAAGACTCAATAAAAATAAAAAGTAATAGTCAAGACATACCTTTAAATCAAGACAATATTGTTTATAAAGCCGCTAATATTTTAAAAGAAAAATTTAATATAAAAAAGGGTATAGAAATTTCTATACAAAAAAATATACCTGTAGCAGCAGGAATGGCTGGAGGAAGCTCCAATGCAGCAGCAGTTTTAGTTGGTTTAAATAGAATTTGGGATCTAGGATTAAATCAATTAGAACTAAAGGATATAGCGTTACAATTAGGTGCAGATGTACCTTTTTGTATAACAGGAGGAAGTGCATTAGCTCAAGGTATAGGGGAAGAATTAACAGATATAAAAGGTTTAAATGAAAATATACATATACTAATATGCAAACCTAATATATTTGTTTCAACTAAAGAAGTGTATCAATCTTTAGATATGAATGAAATTAAAAAAAGACCAGATAATCAAAAACTTATAGACGCCTTACAGGTAAATGATGTAAAGTATGTTTCAGAAAATATGGTTAATGTTTTAGAAGAAGTTACTTCTTCAAAATATAATGAAATCAATCAAATTGAAAGAATTATTATGGATAATAAAGCATTAGGATCTATGATGAGTGGGAGTGGACCTACAGTTTTTGGGTTATTTGATAATAAAGAATATGCAATAAGGGCTAAAGAAGAGCTACTACAAAACTATAATCAAGTTTATTTAGTAAAGAGTAGCGATAAAGGAGTTGAAATTAATGGATAGTTTAACAAAATTGAATTTAGATAACTATAAACCTTTAAGAGATGTAGTTTTCGAAAATTTAAGGGAAGCTATTTTAGAAGGAAATTTAAAACCTGGGCAAAGACTTATGGAAGTTCAATTGGCAGAGCAATTAGGCGTTAGTAGAACTCCAATAAGAGAAGCTATAAGAAAATTAGAACTAGAAGGTTTAGTAGTTATGCTACCGAGGAAAGGTGCATACGTAGCTAATATGTCTTTAAAAGATATAATTGATGTTTTAGAAATAAGATCTAGCTTAGAAGGATTAGCCGCATATTTGGCAGCTGAAAGAATTCATGAAGATGATGCTAGGAAATTACAAGAAATAGCAGAAGACTTCAAACAAAGTATAGAGAAAAAAGATGATATAGATGTATTACTTAAAAAAGATGTGGAGTTTCATGAATGTATATTCAACGCTACTAAGAACAAAAAATTAAGTCAAATTATAAATTCTCTTTGGGAACAAGTTCATAGATTTAGAGCAACATATATCTCTGACTTTGACACATCTTATAATTTAGTAGTAGAACATGACCATATATTAAAAGCTATAATATCTGGAAATAATGAAGATGCTAAAAAATATGCAATTGAACATATAGAAAAAGCAGAACAATTTATAATAGAAAGAGCAATTCACAATAAACATTTATAAATAAAAAAAGAGGTTGTTAAAAAATTTAACAACCTCTTTTTTTATTTATCTAACTTAGAATAAATTTATTTATTTTGGAAATAATCAAGATATTAAAATATATTTAGGGGGATATATATTATGAGAAAATTAAAAGTTAGGATATTAGCATTAAGTTTATTATTAATATCCATATTAACTATAAGTACATTACATATATATGGGGAAGTAACAAAGGTAGAAAAGATTTCAAGTAATTATAAAGATAAATTAATAAGATTTCATGTTTTAGCAAATAGTGATAGTGAGGAAGATCAAAATCTAAAACTTAAAGTAAGAGATGAAATTATTAAATATTTACAACCTTTATTAAAGGATTCTAAAAGTATAGAAGAAAGTGAAAAGATAATATTAAGAGAAAATGAAAATATAAAAAAATTATCTGAAAATATTATTAAAGAAAATGGGTATAATTATGATGTGAAAGTTAATCTTGAATACAGTAATTTTCCAGCTAAACAATATTCAAATATAGTATTGCCTGCGGGTGAATATAAATCTATAAGAGTAATTATTGGAAGTGGTGAAGGTAAAAATTGGTGGTGCGTAATGTTCCCTCCTCTTTGCTTTGTAGATGAAAATAATGGAGTAATAGATAAAAAAACAGATGAAAAATTAAAAGATATACTAACTGAAGAAGAATATAAATTAATATCAGGAGAAAATTCTAAAAAAGCTTCAAATAGAAAAATGAAGTTTAAAATACTAGAAATATTAGAAACTATAAAAAAAGACTTAAAGTAAATATATTCAAAGGAGTGAAAAACAACATATGAATTATCACACCAAACTTTTTTTATCAGCATTTATAACTATTTTATGTATAAGTTTTAACTTAGATATATCATTTGCTGAAAATGAAGGGCTAGTTAATGAAAGGAATAATATTGTAAATAATCAAGAAGAAAAAAATGAAAATAAGTCAAAAGAGGTAATAAGTATAACAAATGATGAGTTATATCTATTATCCAAGCTAGTATCTAGTGAAGCTAGAGGTGAAAGTTATGAAGGTCAAGTTGCTGTAGCAGCTGTAGTTATAAATAGAGTATTAGATCCAAGATTTCCAGATGATATAAAAGAGGTTATATATCAGAGGAATGCATTTTCGGTAGTTAATAATGGAGAAATTTACAAAGAACCAACAGACAGTGCATATAAAGCGGCTAGAGACGCTTTATATGGGAGTGATCCAACTAGAGGAGCTATATATTTCTGGAATCCAGATATAGCAACTTGTAACTGGATAAAAACTTTAGATCCGTATAAGAGAATAGGAAATCATGTTTTTGCTAAATAAAAAATAAAGGAGTTATAACTCCTTTATTTTTTTTGTCAAATGAACTATAATAATCACTTAGATGATAAAAACGCATATAATTATAAAAAATACAATTGAAATAGAAGGGTGAACATGATGGAAAAATTAAGTATAGCATTAATTTTTGGTGGAAAATCTGGAGAACATGAAGTTTCTAGAGTTTCAGCTTCATCTATATTTAAGCATATAAATAAAGATAAATATGATATTCATACAATTGGAATAACTAAGGATGGAAATTGGCTTTATTATAAAGGTTCGGAAGAAAATATAGCTAATGGAAATTGGGAGAATCTAGCCCAAAGAGATGTGAAAATAAATTTAATACCTAATGGAAATAATAAGGTAGGTTTAGAATTTAAAGATGGAAGTTTTAAAGCCATAAATGTAATATTCCCTGTATTACATGGACCATATGGTGAGGATGGAAAGATTCAAGGCGTTTTTGAAATAAGTAATATACCTTATGTAGGATGTGGAGTTTTAGCTTCTAGTGTAGGTATGGATAAACTTATATGCAAAAAGGTTTTTTCACAAATTGGGTTGCCACAAGTTGATTATACTTATACGAATAAATGGAATTTTGAATTAAATCAAAATGAAGAACTTGATAAAATAGAAAAAGAATTAAATTATCCTATATTCGTAAAACCTGCAAATATGGGATCTAGTGTAGGTATAACTAAAGTAAGTAATAGGGAAGAATTAAGAGAAGGAATAAAAGAAGCCTTAAAATATGATAGAAGAATTGTTTTAGAACAAGGAATAAATGCTAGAGAAATTGAAGTTGCCGTTTTAGGAAATGATGATGTTAAATCATCTATAGCTGGAGAGATAATACCAGCTAAAGATTTTTATGATTATGAAGATAAATATGTAAATGGTGCTTCTAAATTGGAGATACCTGCTAAGTTAGATGAAGACACAATGCAAAAAGTAAGAAATATGGCAACTGAGGCTTTTAAAGGTATAGATGGAAGAGGTCTTTCAAGGGTAGATTTCTTTATAGAAAAAGAAACAAACAAAATATATATAAATGAAATAAATACTCTTCCAGGGTTTACTAATATAAGTATGTATCCTAAGCTTTGGGATAATACAGGAATACAATATACTGACCTTATAGACAATTTAATACAATTAGCTCTTGAAGGTAGATAGTAAAGAAGGTGTATATTAAATGAATAATAATCCAATAGGAGTTTTTGATTCGGGTTTGGGAGGATTAACTGTTTTAAAAGAAATAACTAGCATATTACCAAATGAAAATATAGTTTATTTTGGAGATACAGCTAGGGTTCCTTATGGATCAAGATCTAAAGAAACAGTTATAAAATATACTTTTCAAGCTATAAACTTTTTAATATCTAAAAATGTTAAAGCAATAGTAATAGCTTGTAATACAGCAACTGCTAGAACTCTATCACTAGCTCAAGAAAAATACGATATTCCTATAATAGGTGTTATAGAAGCTGGAGCAAGAACAGCAGCATATACTACTAAAAATAAGTTAGTTGGAATTATAGGGACGGAAGGAACTATTAACTCTAAAGCTTATGAAAAAGAAATAAATAAATTAGATAGCGAAATAAAGGTAATTGGCAAGGCATGTCCATTATTTGTACCTATTGTTGAAGAAGGATGGGCAAATACAGAAGTTGCTAGATTGACGGCGCAAAGATATTTAGAGGAATTGAAATCTTTACAAATAGATTCTCTAGTTCTAGGTTGCACGCATTACCCTTTATTAAAAAATACAATTAATAATGTTGTAGAAGGAAAAATAAAACTTGTAAATCCGGCAAGAGAAACTGCTAGAGATTTAAAAGATTCATTGACAAAAAATAATTTATTAAATGATGGATCTTCAAATCAACCTTATTATAAATACTATGTATCTGATATACCAGAAAGATTTGCAACTATAGGAAAAGAATTCTTAAATAGAGAAATAGAAGATATAAATCAGATAGAAATACAAAAATATTAACAAATAATATAAACTTTAGGATTGAATCCTAAAGTTTATATTATTATGGAGGTTAAAGATGATAGATGTAAATATATCTATGATTACGAAACAATATGATAATTTAGGTAACGAAGATATTATAGAAGTTTTATCTAATGGAAAATTATATGAAAAAAATGATGGAATATATGTTATATATAAAGAAGAACTTGAAAAAAATTCGGCTCATGTAACTACTACTATAAAAATATCAGAAAAAGAAATTTTAATTAAGAGATTTGGCTTAGTCAATTCTAATATGAAATTCATATTAGACAAGGAAACAACAACTCTTTACAAAACACCTCAGGGAATATTCAATATAAAAATAAATACTAATAAATTAGACATAAAAGAAACAGATAAAGATATAAAAATAGAAATTGATTACAATATGGAAATCTTAGGTTTATTTAAAGGTGTAAATATAATCAAAATAAAAATTGAAAAATACAAATAAAAATAAGCTGACTAATAGAAATTTAATATTAGTCAGCTATGTATTGAATAAAATTTTAAGTTTAATAAACAGCTTTATTCCACCAATTCATAGGAAGTTGGTCTTGATCAATAGGAATACAGCTAAAGTTATTTTCTTTTAGATTAGATAAAATATAAGGTAAAGATTCTACTGTAACCTGTTTATCGTGAAACAATATAATTGGAGTACTATAATTATTTAGATCTTTTAAAGTATTAGAAACTATAGAGGTTACATTAGCTCCTTTATGAGTATCGGTGCTATCTATATTCCAATCCCAAACTCTATAACCATTATTCACCAAACTATTATACTGAGCTTTTGTTAAATGGGGTTTACTTCCATATGGGACTCTAATTAATTTTATATTACATCCAAATAAATGTTTTAATGTATGGTTAGTATTATTCATTTCATTTAAAGCAGAATAATCATTAGCATAAAAAACAGTTTTTTCATGACTTTGCCCATGTAATCCAATAGAGTGTCCTTCTGAGAGCATTCTTTTTACTATTTCAGGATAAGCATTTATCCTATCCTCTAATAAGAAAAAGGTTGCTTTCATATTATACTCTTTCAATATATCTAAAATTTTAGAGGTGTTTTTATTAGGACCGTCATCGAAAGTAATATAAGCTATCTTATTATTAGCGTTAGAACTTTCTAGACAAAAAACATTGATTGTGAGGATTGAAAAAAATATAGACAATAAAACCAAAGTTGATATAAATTTTTTCATATTAGATGCTCCTTATTTATAAATTTTAAAAAATATATTTTATATTGTTATTGTATGATATTATTTTAAATATATTAGGGTCATAATAAATTTATATAAGGAAATTAAATGTATATAAAAAAACTACCCCTTAATTAATTTATTTGGTATTATATTACTTAACAAGGTTTTAAAATAAAATAATTTATACAAGGATTTGAGAAGTTTTTATAGAAAGTATACTTGAGTTAAAAAACTAAGTATAAGAGGTATAGTTTATGATAGTAGATAGAGTACGAAGTACTATAAATAAATATAACTTATTACAAAAAGGCGATAAAGTTGTTTTAGGTCTATCTGGAGGACCAGATTCAGTATGTTTATTACACATACTAAAACAGTTAGAGAGTGAGTATGATTTATCTATTTATGCAGCTCACTTAAATCATCAAATTAGAGGAATAGAAGCTCAAAAAGATGTAATGTACATATCTAGATTGTGTGATAGCTTAGGTATTAAGCTTTTCGTGAAATCGATTAATGTTCCAATTTATTGTAAGGAAAATGGTTTGTCAATTGAGGAAGGTGCAAGAAAATTAAGATATGAAATGTTTTATGAAATAAAAGAAAAAACTAAATCTAATAAAATTGCAATAGGCCATAACTTAAATGACCAAGCAGAAACTATTCTTATGAGAATGATGAGAGGAACAGGACTTCAAGGTTTAAAAGGTATAGAATATAAAAGAGACAATACTATAATAAGACCAATTCTTGATATAGAAAGAAGTAGTATCGAAAATTATTGTGAAGAATATAAACTAAATCCAAGAATAGACAGCACTAATTTAGAGAATATATATACTAGAAACAAAATAAGATTAGAGCTAATACCATATATGCAAGAAAACTTTAATAGTAATGTAGTTGAATCTATATGTAGAATGGGTAATAATTTAAAATTAGATAGTGAATATCTTGAACAAGAGGGTATAAATAAATTTAGTGAGATTGCAAACCTAAAAGATAAAGAACAAGTAGAGATACCACTAGATAAATATATTAATTTTCATAAAGCAATAAAAACTAGAATAATTAGAAATTCTATTAAGTATATTTTAGGAGATACTAATTTTGTAGACCAAAAACACATCGAGGATGTTTTAGATTTAGAAGATGACACTAAGGTTAATAAAAAATTAGTTTTACCTAGAGGATTATATGTTTATAGAAATAATGACCATATATTATTTACTAATAAGGAAATAACATATGAGGAAGTTGAGTTTTCTTATAAACTCCCTAAGGAAGGTATTATAAAAATAAAGGAATTAGGGGTTTTTGTTGAGACTAAACTAATAAGTATAGAAAGATTTAAAAACATGAAAGTCGATAAATCCTCAAAAGGATTTGATGTAGATAAATTTAAAGGAGGGATATTTGTAAGAAATAAAAAGTCTGGGGATAAAATAAAGCTTGCAGGAGGAAGCAAGAAATTAAAGAATTTATTCATAGATTTAAAGATACCAAGGGAAGAAAGAAGTAAAATTCCTGTGGTAGTAGACGAAGAAGAAGTGGTTTGTGTTGGAGATTATAAAATTAGTGAAAATTATAAAATTGATGCAAATACAAAAGAAGTCTTAAAGATTACCTTTAAGAAACTATAAATTAAAACAACTTACGAAAGGAGGGCTTCTTTTGAATAAAATTTTAAAGGGAGCAGGTTTTTATCTACTTATATTTATAATTATAGTGGGTATAGTACAGTTCTCAGGTAGTCCTACAGAAAAAGTAGAAGAAATGAAGTTTTCAACTGTCTATAGAGAATTAATGAAAGAAAATATATCTAGTATAAAAATTGTAGAAGACACAGTTCTAGAAGGAACGATAAAGAGCAGCAACAAAAAATTTAAAACATATATACCAAAAGAAATACAATCACAAGAGCTTGCAAATCAATTATTAAAACAAGCTAATGAAGGTAAATTACAATTAACAGGAGCACCAAAGCCAACAACACCTTGGTTCTTCGATATATTACCATCATTATTTATGTTATTCTTTGTGTTAATATTATGGTTTGTATTTATGAATCAGTCTCAAGGTGGAGGCGGAAAAGTTATGAATTTTGGAAAGTCAAAAGCCAAAGTTCATAAAGATGATGAAAAGACAAGAGTTACGTTTAAAGATGTAGCAGGATTAAATGAAGAAAAAGAAGATTTACAAGAAGTTGTTGACTTCTTAAAAAATCCAAAGAAATATATAGATTTAGGGGCAAGAATACCTAAAGGTATATTAATGGTTGGACCTCCAGGAACAGGAAAAACTTATTTATCAAGAGCAGTTGCAGGAGAAGCAGGAGTACCATTCTTTAGTATAAGTGGTTCAGATTTCGTTGAAATGTTTGTTGGTGTAGGGGCTTCAAGGGTAAGATCTTTATTTGAAGATGCTAAGAAAAATGCACCAGCTATAATTTTCATAGATGAGATAGATGCTGTTGGTAGAAAAAGAGGAGCAGGTCTTGGTGGAGGCCATGATGAGAGAGAACAAACTCTTAACCAATTACTAGTTGAGATGGATGGTTTCGGGGTTAACCAAGGTATAATAATAATGGCAGCAACTAATAGACCTGACATATTAGACCCTGCACTTTTAAGACCAGGTAGATTTGATAGACAGGTAGTAGTAGGGGCGCCAGATGTTAAAGGTAGAGAAGCTATATTCAAAGTTCATTCTAAGAATAAGCCTTTAGCAGATGATGTTAAAGTTGATGTATTAGCAAGAAGAACACCTGGATTTACTCCAGCTGATATAGAAAACTTAATGAATGAAGCGGCTATACTTACGGCTAGAAAAAGAGAAAAGAAAATACAAATGGATACTATAGAAGAAGCTATAACTAAGGTAATAGCAGGTGTTGCTAAAAAATCTAGAGTTATAAGTGAACCTGAAAGAAAGCTTACGGCATATCATGAAGCGGGGCATGCTGTTTGTGCACATGTTCTTGAACATGTAAGTCCAGTTCATCAGGTAACAATAGTTCCAAGAGGTAGAGCTGGAGGATTTACAATGCAGCTTCCAGTAGAAGATAAATTCTACGCTACTAAGAATGAAATGAAAGAAAATATAGTTGTTTTACTTGGTGGTAGAGTTGCTGAAGAGTTAACTTTAGATGATATATCTACAGGAGCTTCAAATGACCTAGAAAGAGTTTCAGCTACTGCTAGACAAATGGTTACTAAGTATGGAATGAGTACTAAGCTTGGACCTATGACTTTCGGAGATGGTGAAGAAGAAGTATTCTTAGGAAATAGTATAGGAAGTAAGAGAAATTATTCTGAAGAAGTTGCATTTGAAATAGATAATGAAATAAAAGATATTGTAGATGCGGCATATAGAAGAACTAAAAAATTACTTCAAGATAATATGGATAGATTAGAGTATGTAGCTCAAGCTTTATTAGTTCATGAAACTTTAGATGCAGATCAATTTATAAAAGCATTTAATAAAGAATTAAGCTTAGAATCTGAAGTAGAAACAGCTACTACTCAAGAAGAAACTGAAAAAGATAATGATTTAAATTCTGAGGTTAAAGAAAATAAGCTAAACTTAACTAAAGAAATAACTGATGAAAAAGATCAAAATGATGATCAAATAAATGATTAAATAAAAATTAAAAGGCTAGGGTGATCCCTAGCCTTTACTTTAATTATTAATAGATAGAGGTGTTATAGTTGAGAGAAAAAGTTATAAATATATTACTAGACGGTGAGTTAGAATTTATTTCTGGAGAAGAGATGTCTAAAAGACTAGGAATATCTAGAACTGCTGTATGGAAACATATAAATGCTTTAAAAGAACAAGGTTATGAAATTGAATCTGTAAATCGAAAGGGATATAGGTTGAAGGAATCTCCTAATGATATCTTAAGTAAAGAAAATATAGTTCATGAGTTAAATACTGATTTTATAGGTAGAGAAATAGTTCATTTTGAAAGTATAGACTCTACAAATAATTATGCAAAAAATGTAGCCAATGAAAAAGTAGATGGAACTGTTATTATAAGTGAAGAGCAACTGGGAGGAAGAGGAAGGCTAGGGAAGAAATGGCACTCTAGAAAATATGATGGAATATGGATGAGTATAATATTAAAACCAGATATATCTCCTATGGATGCGCCTTTTATAACTCTTATCGCTGGAGCTTCTATAGTTAAAGCTTTAGATAACTTAGGTATTAAATCAACTATAAAATGGCCAAATGATATTATTTTAAACAATAAAAAGGTTTGTGGAATATTAACTGAGTTATCTGCTGAGATTGAAAGAGTAAACTATATTGTATTGGGAATAGGAATAAATGTTAAGACATTAGATTTTCCTGAGGATATAAAAAACATAGCAACATCTATTAAGAAAGAAAGCTATGAGGCATCAAGAGTAGATATTATAAGGAATATATTAGAAGAGTTCGAGAAAAATTATATAGATTACACTGTAAATGGAGATAAATCTAAAACTTTAGATATTTGTAGAAAATTTTCTGCAATTATAAATAAAGAAATATATATAATAAAAAACAATGAAAAGGAAATTGTAAAATGTATAGATATAAATTCAGATGGAAATTTAATTATTCAAGATAAAGAGGGTAATAAAAAAGAGATAGTATCAGGAGAAGTTTCAATACGAGGTGAACATGGATATGTATAATAATATTTTGGATATAAAGGGAATAAAAGTGGGACAAGTAGAAGATAAAAAAGGGTTAACAGGATGTACCGTTGTTTTGTGTGAAAAAGGAGCTGTATGTGGTGTTGATGTAAGAGGGGCGGCTCCGGGCACAAGAGAAACTGACTTGCTTGATCCTATAAATATGATCCAAAAAGTACATGCAGTAGTTTTGGCAGGGGGATCAGCATTTGGATTAGAAGCTACGTGTGGGGTAAGTAAATTTTTAGAAGAAAGAGGCATAGGTTTTGATGTGGGAGTTGCTAAAGTACCTATAGTAACTGGAGCCGTACTTTTTGATTTGGCAGTTGGAGATTCTAAATCTAGACCAAATCTTCAAATGGGATATACAGCTTGTGAGAAAGCGAGTGACAAGTATCTTGATCAAGGAAATTTTGGAGCAGGATGCGGAGCTACAGTTGGAAAGATAAAAGGTAGTGATTATTGCACAAAAGGAGGGATTGGTAGTTACTCTATAAAATTGGATAACGGATTAATAGTATCGGCCTTAATAGCGGTAAATGCATTTGGAGATGTTTATGAAAACGGAGAGGTAATAGCTGGAGTTTTAAATGATAAGAAGAATGATTTTTTAAATACATATGAGCTTATGAAACAAGGTATAAATAAAGGGGGATTTAATATAGATAATACTACTATTGGAGTAGTAGCCACAAATGCAAAATTAGATAAAGCTAATTGTAAAAAAATTTCTCAAATGGCCCATAATGGATATGCAAAAACAATTTTTCCTATACATACTCCTCATGATGGAGATACTATATTTACACTTTCAACAGGAGAAATAGAAGCTGACATAACATTATTAGGTTCATTAGCCACAGAAGTTGTTGAAAAGAGTGTAATAAATGCGGTTAAAAATGCTAAGGCGGTTAAGAATATACCTTCATACAATGAAATTAAATTGAAATAAGAATTATTGACAATGTTATTTCCTATTGATAAAATTGTTTTTGTCGCAGCTGGCATCCTTATAATTAAGGAGCCTGACTGATTATTATATAGATTAATAACAACTAAGAATTTAATGAAAAGTCCGGCATCTTTTAAGAGCTGGAACGGAGGTGTATTTTTATAATGAAAACACAAGTAGGAGTATCGAAAAAAATTAATGTTAGACAAATGGCTGTAATAGGGATGCTATCAGCTATATCTATAATGTTATCTATGACACCGTTGGGATTTATACCTATTGGACCTGTTAATGCTACTATAATGCATATTCCAGTTATAATAGGGGCTATAATAGAAGGACCTATTGTGGGCGGTATAATAGGTTTAATATTTGGGCTAACTAGTTTCATGAGAGCTATAACTATGCCAAGTCCTACTAACTTTATGTTTATGAATCCTATAGTATCAATATTACCTAGAGTATTAATGGGTGTTTCTACGTATTATATTTACAAAATAGTATTTAAAACAACTAAAAATATTTCTATATCAGGAATGTGTTCAGGGTTTTTAGGATCTATTATAAATACCTTTGGGGTATTAGGTATGGTATATTTACTTTATGCTCAAAGATATGTAGAGGCTATAGGTGGAGATACATCTACAGCAGGAGCTGTAATATTAGGAATTGCTGCTACTAATGGTATACCTGAAGCTATTGTTGGAGCTTTGGTTGTATCTGGAGTTGTAATTATACTGAAAAAAAGCAAAAAATAGAAAGAAGGTTAGAATAGATGCTTTTAGTATTTGACGTTGGAAATACCAACATGGTATTAGGTATATATGAGGGAAAAGAACTAAAAAAGTATTGGAGAATAAGTACTGATAAAGCAAAGACATCAGATGAATATGGGATGCTGATAAATAATTTATTTCAATATGATAATGTAGACATAAAATCAATAAAAGATGTGATAATATCATCAGTTGTACCTAATGTTATGCATTCTCTTGAGAATTTTTGTATAAAATATTTCAACAAACAACCATTAGTAGTTGGGCCTGGAATAAAAACAGGATTAAATATTAAATATGATAATCCTAAACAAGTTGGAGCAGATAGAATAGTAAATGCTGTAGCTGCAATAGAGAAATATAAAGCTCCTATGATAATAATCGATTTTGGAACGGCAACAACTTTTTGCGCTATATCAGCAAAGGGAGATTATTTAGGAGGAACTATAGCGCCTGGTATAAAAATATCAAGTGAAGCTTTATTCCAAAGGGCATCAAAACTTCCTAGAGTAGAACTTACAAAACCTGGAATGACTATTTGTAAAAGTACAGTTTCGGCAATGCAATCAGGGATAATATATGGATATGTAGGATTAGTAGATAAGATTGTTAAAATGATGAAAGAAGAACTTGACAATGAAGAAATAAAGGTAATTGCCACAGGAGGACTATCATCGTTAATAGCATCTGAAACTAATAGTATAGATTGTGTAGATAAATTCTTGACACTAGAAGGTTTAAGAATTATCTATGATAAAAATAAAGAATAGTACCAAGGAATTGGATATTAAATCCAGTTCCTTTTTTATGATAAGATATTATAGAAAAATGGGTATAGATATAATTAAAACTTTAAAAGAGGAGACTATGTATGAAGATAGGAAATGTTACGTTAGACAATAAAGTATTTTTATCTCCTATGGCAGGAGTAACAGACTTACCATTTAGATTAATATGTAAAGAACAAGATTGTGGAATGTTATATACAGAAATGATTAATGCAAAAGCTCTTTGCTATGATGATAAAAATACTAAGAAAATGTTGAAGATAGAGGAAGAGGAACATCCTGTGGCTGTTCAAATTTTTGGATCAGATCCTGAGTTTATGGGAGGAGCTGCAGAAATCTTAAATGAATATCCAAATGAAATATTGGATATAAATATGGGGTGCCCAGCTCCTAAGGTTATAAAAAATGGAGATGGATCAGCTCTTATGAAAAATCCTAAACTTGCAGAACAAGTATTGAAATCTGTTGTTAAAAAATCTAAAAAGCCTGTTACATTAAAAATAAGAAAAGGTTGGGATGATAATAGTGTGAATGCTGTTGAAATTGCAAAAATTGCAGAAGCGTCAGGGATAAGTGCATTAGCTATACATGGAAGAACAAGAGAACAATATTATTCAGGAACAGCTGATTGGGATATAATAGCTGAAATTAAGAAGAACATAGAAATACCTGTAATTGGTAATGGTGATGTGTTTGAAGTAGAAGATGCTATAAATATGATAAACAAGACTAACTGTGATGCTATAATGATAGGTAGAGGGGCACAAGGTAATCCGTGGATATTTAAAAGGATAAATCATTATATGAAAACAGGAGAAATACTACCTGGGCCTACTTGTGAAGAAAAAATAAATACAGCTTTAAAACATTTAAAATTAGCAGTAGAAGAACATGGTGAATATGTAGCGGTTAGAGAAATGAGAAAACATATTGCGTGGTACTTAAAAGGACTTAGAGGATCAGCTAGATTAAGAGATGAAATAAACAAAATAGAAAGCTATGAAGAAGTAGTAAACAAGCTATCTTACTACCTGGACCACTCCTTGACATAAGGAAGATAGTAATTTATAATATAGCGCATAAATGATTAAGATATAAAATAAATTTTGTTTAATGTTAAATAAAAAACAAAGAGAAGGAGTTGTAGGGGTTATGGAAGAAAACAAGGAAATATTATTAACTCAAGAAGGATACCAGAAGTTAGAAGACGAGGTAGAACATTTAAAATCAGTTAGAAGAAGAGAAGTTGCTGAGAGAATAAAGGTAGCTATATCTTTTGGAGATATATCAGAAAATGCTGAATATGATGAAGCTAAAAATGAGCAAGCTCAAGTAGAAGAGAGAATAATAAAGCTTGAAAACATGCTAAGAAAAGCAGTTATAATAGATGAGTCTAAGATAGATTCAAATATAGTTACTATAGGATCTATAGTTAAAGTTAATGATATGGAATTTGAGGAAGAAGTAGAATATACTATAGTAGGTTCTGCTGAAGCTGATCCATATGAAGGAAAAATATCAAACGAATCACCTGTAGGAAAGGCTCTTTTAGGAAGAGCTAAAGGAGAAGTAGTAGATGTTCAAGTTCCTGATGGGGTTGCTAAATTCGAGATATTAGAAATAAGAAGATAATCTGGAGGTAAACAAATGAATAATGATCAACAAAATGCTAATGATCAAGCTAAAGAGGAACTTACTGAAGTACTTAAAGTAAGAAGAGAAAAATTAGCTAAGTTACAAGAAATGGGTAGAAATCCATTCCACGTAAGTAGATATGATAGAACTAATTACTCTACAGATATAAAAAATAACTTTGAAGATTTTGAAGGAAAAGTTGTTAAATTAGCTGGACGTATAATGAGCAAAAGAATTCAAGGTAAAGCTGGATTTATAGATATACAAGATCAAGAAGGTAGAATTCAATGTTATGTAAGATTGGATAGAATAGGTGAAGAAGAATACTCTGTTTTCTCTACATATGATATAGGTGACATAATAGGTATTGAAGGTGAAGTATTTAAAACTAAGAAAGAAGAGATATCTATAAAAGCTAATGATGTAAAATTATTAACAAAATCTCTTCAAGTTCTTCCTGAAAAATACCATGGATTAAAAGATCAAGATTTAAGATATAGACAAAGATATGTGGATTTAATAGTTAATCCAGAAGTTAAAGATGCTTTCGTAACAAGAACTAAAGCTATGAAGGCTTTAAGATCTTATTTAGATGAAAGAGGATTCTTAGAGGTTGAAACTCCTATACTAAATACTATAGCTGGTGGAGCTAATGCTAGACCATTTATAACTCACCATAATACTTTAGATATACCTATGTATTTAAGAATAGCTAATGAGTTATACTTAAAGAGACTTATAGTAGGTGGATTTGATAAAGTTTATGAAATGGGTAGAATGTTCAGAAATGAAGGTATGTCTATAAAGCATAACCCAGAGTATACAGCTGTAGAATTATACCAAGCATATGCAGATTATACAGATATGATGGAAATAGCGGAAAATATGATAGCTTATATGGCAGAAGCTGCTACTGGAAGTATGAAAATAAACTATCAAGGAACTGAAATAGATTTTACTCCTCCATGGAGAAGAATGACTATGGAAGAGTGTGTTAAAGAACATGCTGGAGTAGATTTCTCTACTATAAATACAGATGAAGAAGCTTTAGCTGTAGCTAAGGAAAAAGGAATAGAAATAACTCCTGGAATGAGAAGAGGAGAAGTTATAAATGCTTTATTTGAAGAGTTTGGTGAAGATAAGTTAATCCAACCTACATTTATAACTCATCATCCAGTTGAAGTATCTCCATTAGCTAAGAGAAATGTTGAGGATCCAAGAAGAACGGATAGATTTGAAGCTTTCGCAAATAAATGGGAATTAGCTAATGCATTCTCAGAACTTAATGACCCAATAGATCAAAAAGAAAGATTTATGGATCAATTAAGAAAGAAAGAATTAGGAGATGACGAAGCTTGTGATATGGATGAGGACTTCGTAAATGCTCTAGAAGTGGGTCTACCTCCAACAGGTGGCTTAGGAATAGGTGTAGATAGAGTTATGATGTTATTAACTAACTCACCATCTATAAGGGATGTTATATTATTCCCTACTATGAAACCTATAAAAGAAACTTCTAATGATGAAATAGAAGAATAATTATAGATTAAAAACCTTTCTAACTTAAATTAGAAAGGTTTTTTATTTTTTAATTCAACACTAAAGTTATTATAATGATATTAAAAAATGTAAGTTATAAATAAATATTGATATAAGTTGATAGAAAAAAATAAAAAAAGAACTTGTATGGTGAAAAAAGAACAAAGGAAGTTTGTATATAAAATAGAAATCATTAATAAATAAATATATTGGAGGAATTTAAATGAAAAACTTAATAAATTGGATGTGTTTGATTTCTATAATGGTTTTAATTTTACAGGTTATGATACATATAAATTTAGATGTTTTTAAGTATGCTATTAAGAAAAATAGAAAAAGAAAAGTTGTCAAAAGTAGAAGTGTAACCCTTGAAAAAACTGGATTTGACGCATATGGATATTGTTATGAAGAAAAAATTGCAAAATAAAATAAAAAAGTTTTTAAAAAAGTGTTGACGTTATTAAATTGAGATGGTATAGTATTACTTGTCCTTAAGAAAAGGGCAAACACAAATGATAAAAAGTAACGCCAACACAGTTACTTAAAATGAACTTTGAAAATTAAACAGTAGGTTAATTATAAAAATTCTTTTTAAAGAATTAA
>OAVR01000033.1_pt1 | contig 108984 bp, 72 predicted proteins | sample 1476451 | NCBI WGS metagenome assembly OAVR01 (sample SAMEA2580105, study PRJEB22360) | human gut metagenome | biome: human gut; feature: human-associated habitat; material: faeces | place: Denmark | collected 2008/2010 | reverse complement strand
CGACTTCGAAGGGGCGCCACCAGGGGCTGCACCAGCGGCAGGAGCCGCATTCTGAGCCAGCGCCGGGGCCATCGGCAGAACCATGGCACCAGCCAACGCCAGCGCGCCGCAACCCTGAGCTGCGCGGAGGAAAGAGGACTTAGAGTTCGGAAGCGAGGACATAATACATCCTTAAAAGTTGTTTCTCGTGGAGCTGTGCCGGCTCACCGGCGGGTAGGGAATTCGCCGTTGAATCTGCATACACCCTATGAGAAAAGTGGTTGGAAGCCCCGTCGGTTTCGGGGACATTTTCACCCTATCAAACCCTCTAAACGATGTCAGGAAACACTCAAGAGAAGCTTGAAGGTTCTGAGGTATTTCACAGGTTGATCAGCCGATAAAAACCGAACCCCGTGCATCCTGAGAAGAAGACTCTCAGGGTTCACGGGGTACTAAGGCTAGAGCCAGTCCGGCTTACTTAATTAATTTTGCTCAGGGTGAAGAAAACGAGTCGAAAAATAGTACATCATCCATTCCAGCTCGCCACGAGTCACGGGGGATGCTGAATCAAACACGCCGCCCCCAGGATTGATAATACTCTGCTGAGTCACCCACAGAATCTCGCGGTAGAACGCGGAACTCGGCGTAATATTCGGGAAGGACGAAACACCCTGCACCTCCGGCGAACCAGCCGCACGGTAGGTCAGCGCAGCTACGGTAGCGTTCGAAATGCCGGCATCCGCGTGGAACTTGCCGTCCGACCAGCCGAAGGTAACACCCTTTTCACGAGCCCAAATGTATGCGGCGTAGTTCGGGTCGTCCGTCTTCACATCCGGCCACGGGGAGACCGCCGGGAGGTCCACCTTGGGGCTTTCCTTCAACCTATAAAGGTAGGAAACCAGCTCGCCGCGGGTAGCGGGCTGTTTATCTTCATCGCCGTAAAGATTTGTCGAAAAGGTCTCACGGCGTACATCGCGAGGGTTAGCAAGCGTGAACTGGTGAACACCCTCGAACTTCAAGTCCAAACTGGCCAAATAGCCACCGCGGTGCTCCGGTGCATAACCCACCAGCGGGGTGATCAGAGTCTTATCCGTCTCGCTGGCATAGCCGTAATCACTCCGCGCCTCAATAACGTACTGCTTGGAAGGGTCCAGAGTGTTCGCCGGAATCTTGATGGTGACGAAAGCGAAGCCTCCCTCCAGAATGTTCGAGTAGGTTTCCTTGTCGTATTGGTAGTACTTTATGTCACTCATGGCCAAGACAGGGGAGCCGGTACTCTTCTCACGAATGAGGTACATCATGCCCTTCGATCCATAGAGATCCCCGTTGAAGCCCACGCCCTGAATCAGCAGCTCCTGATCCTTCGTGGTGTCCTTCAGAGCATCGTACTTAAACATGGGTGAGAACGTACCAGGGTGATAATCATTGGCGTTCAGAGCCTGATGAGCCACAACATTCTTGCGAGCCCAAATATCCTGAACGGTCGACTGCTGCTGACCCTTAGGTTCGGCAAGGATACCGACCTCGTAACGCACCTTCTCCAGGGTCATATCCGGGGCGTACTCCGTGAGGGGGTAGTAACTCTCCAAAGTGTCGGGCTTGATCTTCAGGTAAGCGTCAAAGGTGCCGTCATCTTCGATGGTGAAGTCCTTACCCTCTTCAAAACGAAGCATCGACGTGGAAGGCTCCACATTACCAGGACGGTCCTGAGTAGCAGCAATATAGATGACCACGGTGCCGTGCTGCTCGCGCCACTCCTTGGTGAAACCGGTGCCCTTCACCGTCATTTCGTTGTACTCACCGGTGTACAGGGCGTCGCTCTTTTTCCTGAAGAGGTCACGTCCGTCCAGGAAGTCGTACTCCCCATAATCAACGGTGAAAGACGGCTCAGCCGCAACATTCTGGGTTGCAGGGGTATTGGCAGTCGGCGCGTTAGCCACAGGTGCGTTTGCGGCGGGTGCTGCATCCTGCGCGAGAACCGGGGTCATCGGCAGAACCATTGCGCCCGCCAGCGCCAGTGCACTGCAGTTGCGAGCCGCGTGCAGGAATGAAGACTTAGAGTTCGGAAGTGAGGACATGAGACATCCTTAAAGTCGTTTCTCCGGGGCTGTGCAGTCCAGAGCTGTGCAATCCGGGGAGGCGCAATCTGAGGTGGTGCGAGCTCACCGGCGGGTAGGGAATTCGCCGTTGAATCTGCATACACCCTATGAGAAAAGTGGTTGAGTACCCCCGTCGGTTTCGGGAGTACTCCCACCCTAGCAAAGTGTTGAACAGTTGTCAGGAAACACTCAAGGAACGCTTTAAGGTTTTCGAAAATCTCACACAGTGAGTAGCTGTTAAACGCTGAAACCCCGCGCTCCCAAACAGAAAACCTGTTCGAGAACACGGGGTATTCAGCTCAGAACTAGTCCGCCTTACTCAGCGTGGTTCTACTTGGCACCGTTCTACTTAGCTCGATTCTGGAAGTTGAACAGCATCTGCTCCAGCTGACCACGATTCACCAGGTCCGTCGCATTAAAAGCGCCGAAATCCGGATTGATGACATACTGCTGCGTGGACCACAGAATCTCACGGTAGAAGGCGGAACTCGGATTAACATCCGTGAACGAAGAAACACCGGAAACAGCCGGGGAACCCGCTGCGCGGTAGGTGAACGCCGCAACGGTAGCGTTCGAAATGCCGGCATCCGCGTGGAACTTACCATCAGACCAGCCGAAAGTAATGCCCTTCTGACGAGCCCACACGTAGGCGGCGTAGTTCGGGTCGGTGGTCTTCACATCCGGCCAGGGGGAGGTCTTAGGGAGGTTCACCTTGGGGCTACCAGCCTGAGCGTACAGCGCCGCAGTCAACTCGCCGCGAGTAGCGCGCTGCTGCTGCTCCTGGTAGGTGAGCTTCGAAATCAGGCTCTTGTACTCTCCCTTAGGTGCAGTAGCATCCGCGAAGTCCTGAACACCATCAAACTTCAGATCCTGACGGCCCATAAGAACACCGCGGTGCTCCGGCGCCAAACCCACAATCGGGGTGATGAGGGGCCTGTCCTTCTTGGTGAGGTCGTAGTCGTAGTCGCTCCACGCCTCAATGACGTACTGCTTAGACGGATCCAGGGTGTTTGCGGGGATCTTGATGGTGCGGTAAAGAGTGCCTCCCTCCAGGCGGGTTACGCCGTCGGGACCTTCATAGTAGGACTTCATATCGCTCATCGCCAGGACGGGGGTGCCGGTGCCCTTCTCACGAATCACGTACATGGCACCCTCACGGCCAGGCAACTCCTCCCCAACGAAACCCTCACCCTTGACCAGTAGCTCCTGATCCTTCGTGGTGTCCTTCAAGGCATCATACTTCCACTTAGGTGCCATGACTTCAGGATGGTAAGCGCGGGTGTACATCGGGTGGTGGGCGATAACGTTCTTGCGAGCCCAAATATCCTCAATGCTCGACTGCGGCTGGCCCTTAGCCTCGGTCAAAATACCCGTCTCGTAGCGCACCTCATCCAGGGTGATACCCGGGAAATAATCAATGGGAGTGTAGAAACTCTCCAGAGCCTTAGCCTTGATGGTCAGCTTCGCCTCAAAAGTGCCATCATCGGCAATGGTGAAGTCCTTACCCTCTTCAAAACGGAGCATCGATGTGGAAGGCTCAGCGTTACCGGGGCGGTCCTTCGTAGCAGCAATGTAGAAGACAACGGTGCCGTGCTGCTCACGCCATTCCTTGGTGAAACCGGTACCCTTCAGGGTCACGGTGCCGCCCTCACCGGTGTAAAAAATGGTGTCATAGTCGGTGGAGTACGTCGGCTGTGCCGCTGCATCCTGAGCAGCCGGCTTGGGGGTCACAGCATTTGCCGCCGGTGCATTAGCAGCAGGTGCCGCATCCTGGGCGAGTGCCGGAGTCATCGGCAGAACCATAGCGCCAGCCAGCACCAGTGCGCCGCAACCCTGCGCCGCACGGAGGAACGAAGACTTAGAGTTCGGAAGCGAGGACATACATCATCCTTACGGGTCGTACCCACCGGGATGATGCAGTTTCATAGGGTTTCGGGGTGAGAAATCTCCGTCGAATCTGCGCCAACCCAATGAGAAAAGTGGTCGAATATCCCCGTCGGTTTCGGGGACATTTTCACCCTATCAAAGGGTTGGACAGATGTCAGGAAACGCTCAAGAAAAACTTGAAGGTTCTGAGGGTTCTCACAGGTTGACCAGCCACTAAGAACTGAGAACCCAGCACGCTAAACTCAGCACGCTAAACCCCAAAAACAGAGCCCCGCGCTCCTGGGCAGAAAACCTGCTCGGGAACACGGGGGTGTTCAGCTGGCTATGTTTAGCGAGACTGGAAAGCAGCCAGGACAGTCTCCAGATGACCGCGAGTCAGCAGCTGCTGAGGAATGAAATACTGACCACCGTACACCGTAGTCAAATTCTGGCTAGCCCACAGAATCTCACGGTAGAACGCAGAACCAGGCTTAACATCCACGTAGGGGGAATTACCCGTCACCGCAGGAGAACCAGCCGCGCGGTAAGTGAACGCCGCAACGGTAGCGTTCGAGATGCCAGCGTCCGCGTGGAACTTGCCGTCCGACCAGCCGTAGCTGATACCCTTCTCACGAACCCAAATGTACGCAGCGTAGTTCGGGTCGTCAGTCTTCACATCCGGCCAGGGGGAGGTCTCGGGCAGCTTCACCTCGGGCGCGCCGGCCTGAAGGTACAGAGCCACCGCCAGCTCACCGCGGGTAGCGCGCTCCTTACGCTGCTCATCGGTCAAGCTAGGCTTCTTATCCTCAACAGCGTCAGAGCCCTTGAACTTCAGGTCCTGAGAAGCCAGCAGAGTACCGCGGCCCTCGGGTGCCTTACCCACAACGGGGGCGACGAACTCGCCGTTCTCGTAACCGTTGTTACCCCAAACCTCTACGACATACTTCTTCGCGGGATCCAGAGTGTTCGCCGGAACCTTTACGCTACCGGACAGCTCACCATTCACAAACTCAAAGGCGCGGTCGTGATGGTTGTACTCAATGAGGTCGCTCGTCGCCAGAACCGGGGTGTTCGAACCCTTCTCACGGATTACGTACTGAACACCCTTAGGGGAAGCAATCTCACCGTAGAAGCCGGTACCCGAGAAGTAAATATCCTGATCCGCGGTGGTGTCGCCCAGAGCCTTGTACTTCACCTCGGGGGCAAACGGGCTGGGGCGGAACGCCTGAGTATGCACCGCAATACGGCGCACCACGTTCTTGCCAGCCCACAGATCTTCAACGGTCAGCGGGGGCTGACCCTGCTTCTCAGCAACCAGGTCAACCTCGTAACGCACCTCGTAACGCGGGATACCGGGGAAGTAATCGCGAGGCTCATAGTAGCGCTGAAGCACGTCCGGCTTGACCGTCAGCTGAGCATCCAGGGTGCCATCCTCGGCAATGGTGAAGTCCTTACCCTCCTCAAAACGGAGCGGCGTATCATCAGCGGGCAGAAGGTCACCATCGGGAACACCCTGAGAAGCGGCCAGGTAAACCGCCACATTGCCGTGCTTTTCACGCCACTCCTTGGTGAAACCCGAACCCTTCACGTGGACGGTACCGCCCTCAAAGGTGTACAGCAGCGGATTCTTGCCGTCGTACAGAACGTCGAATGTCGGAGCGTCCTCCTGGACAGCCTTAGCGCCCGGAACATCCGCAGCCTGCGAACCATCAGAACCGTTAAAGTTCAGCGTCTGAGAAGCGAGCAGGGTGCCACGACCCTCGGGTGCCTTACCCACGACGGGGGTAATGAACTCGTCGCCCTCGTAGCCGTTGTTGCCCCACACCTCGACAACGTACTGCTTTGCCTTATTCAGGGTGTTCGCCGGAATATTGACGGTACCGGTCACATAGCCGCCCTGGTAAGCAAAAGCCAGTTCCTCGTGGTTATATTCGATGATGTCGCTAACCGCCAGAACCCGCGCCCTCAGGGTCTTCTCACGCACAACAATCTGAACGCCCTTTGGGGAGTTAATATCGCCATTGAAACCCCAACCTGAGAAGTTCAGAACCTGATCGTTACCGGTATCCTTCAGAGCGTTGTAGCGCCAGTGCGGGGCGAAAGCGTCAGCCTTCTGGGCGACAGCGGCCTTCGGCGCAGGGTCAGCCGGCAGAGAACCAGCCGCCGCAGTTGCAGGGGCATCTGCGGCAACATTCTGGGCAAGCGCCGGAGCCATCGGCAAAACCATCGCGCCAGCCAATGCCAATGCACCGCAACCCCGTGCTGCACGGAAGAAGGACGAAGCCTTGAAATTCGGAAGAGCGGACATAATCATTCCTTATCGGTCGAACCCATTGCGCCAATGCAGTTTCTAAAAGGGAGTGAGAAATCTTCGTCGAATCTGCGCCAACCCAATGAGAAGTGGTCGAATATCCCCGCCAATTTCGGGGACAATTTCACCCTATCAAAGGGGCGAATAGAAGTCAGGAAACACTCAAGAGAGACTTGAAGGTTCTGAGGGTTTTCCCAGGTTGACCAGCCACTAAGAACTGAACCCACCATGCTGAACCCCGCGCACAGTCCTCAAAACAACAGTCTTCAAAAACACAAGCGGCCCCGCACTCCATTCAAGGAGTACGGGGCCACCAAACACACACTAACCAAGCGCTAAAACTAGGCAGTGTAAAAACTACGAAGTGCGGAAGTACAGGTACATCATCATCGCAACACGACCGCGAGACGTCTGAGCCGTCGGCTCAAAAGCATTACCCTCAGACACCGTCGACACGCCACGGCGCGAAGCCCACACAATCTGACGGTAGAACGGAGTCGCAGAGGAAACATCGCTAAACGGGGAAGAACCCGACATCTGAATCTTCTGCGCACCATCAGCACGGTACAGAAGAGCCGCAGCAGAAGCATTCGACAGGCGCGCCTCCGCATGGAACTTACCATCAACCCAACCGGAGGTAATACGCTCCTGACGCGCCCACAGGTACGCATCATAGTTCGGGTCAGACTCATCAACATCCGAATACGGCGAATGCTCCGGACGAGTCACCGACGGTGAACCCGCCAGCTTATAGAACATGCTAATCAGCTCGCCACGAGTCATCGGATCCTCAGCACCAAAGTGACCCTCAGAAACCGACTCCATCGTCTGAGTACGAACAGCCCAACGGATACCCGCATAGTACGCAGAATCCTCAGTGGCATCATCAAAAATAGTGTTCGCATCCGGCGCGGTCACAGACGGACGCAGAATCTTCGGACCCTGAGTCGAAGAACTCGACACCAGAGGAGAGGAGGTAACAGGCGCCGAAGCAGCTACCAGCGCAGCAGTATCCGCCGAAGAAAGACGCGCCTCCGACGAATCATAGAAAGAGAAAAGAGGAGAGAACGGCAGATACAAAACACCCGCCAGCGCCACAGCGCCAACAGCCAGCTCAATGCGGCGGCGCTTACGCTTCTTAGCGGCATCCTGAGAAGAAGTATCGTGGGTGCCCTCCGGTGCCAGCAGAGGCGCAGAAGAATTATGGGCAGTATCAGTCGACTGCTTAGAATCCTGGGACATAAATCCTCAATGTGGTTGATGTTTCGGTGTGTGATGAGCTCCCTCGCACAACAAACGCCCAACCGGAAACGGGCGCGCACCAAGGGGCGCAACAGTCCTAAGCATAAACCACAGCTTGAAAAATATTAATTTACACTCCATGGAACAATTGTGAAAAAGGGGAGTGGTGCACCCCAAAAATCCCCCCAATAGCGGGTACCGCATGAGGTGCGCCCCACATGCGGTACAGCCCACATTAGCGTGTTAATCGGCAAAAATACCCCGAAAAACCGCGGAACAACACCGGGCAACAGCCCCGCACACGCCCCTACAGATACCCTACAGGCACCTTATAGCCACCATGTAGAGGGCACAGAAAAGCCGGGCCAGCGGGACGAAACCAACGTTTCATCACCGCCAGCCCGGCTCAATCATTGCGGGTTAGACGCTAATCCCAACGAACCAGCTGGACCTTAGCGAACCTTGTAGTTCATCAAGAAACCAGCCAGCTCACCACGGCTCACCAGCGCAGACGGGTGGTACTCAGAACCCGGGAAAACCTGCAGCTTCTGCTGCTTAGCCCAAGTGATCTCGCGGTAGAACGCAGAACCGACCTTCACATCGGTGTACGGCGCCTCAGCCACAGCAACCGGCTTCTTACCATCGAAACGGTACAGGAACGCCGCAACAGTAGCGTTAGAGACAGACGCATTCGCGTGGAACTTACCATCAGACCAGCCGAAAGTAATGCCCTTCTGACGAGCCCAAATGTAGGCGGCGTAGTTCGGGTCATCGGTCTTCACATCCGCGTACGGGCTAGTCGCCGGCAGATCAACCTTCGGGGAACCAGCCAAACGGTACAGCGCAACGGTCAGGTCGCCGCGGGTCGCGTCATCGTTAACGCCGAACCAATCATTCTCGCGAGAATCAATCAGCTTCTGATCAGCAGCCCACAGAACAGCCTTGTGGTTCGCGTGAGCAGCCGGAACATCAGCGAAACGCTCACGAGCCTTCTTGTTCGCAGACTCACCAGTCAGAGTCAGGTAATCGGCAGCGATGCGCTCGCGCTGACCATCGGCGTAGTTAATGGTTACAAAAATAGCGTAGCGGCTATCCTCATCCAGCTTGGTGCCGTCAACATTAACGGTGGTCTCAAACGCGCCGGTTGCCACGCGGTCAGCGTTCAGAGTGATGCTATCCAGAGCCTCACCGGTCGGGTTGCCGTCAGCCTCAGCCTCAGAGAACAGAACGTTCACGGTAGCGCCAGCCGGAACCTTGAAGTCCTTACCCTTTACACGGATAGTGGTCGAAGAGCTCAGATCAACCTTGTCAGTGCTCAGGGACACCGAAGGCGAAGCAGTCTTAGCGTTCTCGCCGTTCACCGGAACAAACGCCTGAGTGCTCAGTGCCTGGTTGTTCGCCTCATCGTTATCTTCCGGAACGTTGAACTCGAAAGTCTGCACAACGTAGGAGCTACCGGACTTCAGGGTACCCGCCGGGATGTCCAGAACAGTCGAGAAGCGGCCGTTGGTGTAACCCATGTACTGGCCGAAGAAAGCAGAGTAGGAGGTGAACTTAGCCTCCGACTGAGCCAGCGCGGGGCCGGTCGCCTTACCGGTCGCCGGATCAACCGCACGAACCGCAACAATCAGCGACTCGCTACCGTTGTACGAAATGTTCTGGAAGCCAGCACCGTTCACGGTGACCTTAGTGTTCTCAGAGGCGTTCACCGACGAAGCGTCGTACGACAGGGTCGGGGAATCAACGGCGGGAACGTCCGCGACCTTCAGTTCAGCACGAACCTCATCTGCGGGAATCCAACCGTCTTCAGCGTCATCACGGTAACCGAGCACAACATCGAAGGACGAGCCATTGGCCTCCAGATAGTTAGCGCCGATAGAAGCGGTCAGGTTCACGGTGCCGTCAGCCGCAAAAGCGGAGGCGGGAACATCCTGAACGTAGAAGGGGTAATCACGCGGACGGTGCGGCGGGAAAGCAACGCTTTCACCCTTCGGAACAACGTACAGGCGGAACGACTTGCCCTTAACGAAGTCCTTGGAGAAACCGGAGCCGCTAACCATCACGTTGCCGCCCTTGAGAATATCAAAAGTGCCGGAGGTAACCTGCAGACGCTGAGCACCCTGAGCCTCGCCCTGCGCAACAGCCTGAGCCGCTACCGGAGTAGCAGTAGGCGCCGCAAACGCGGGGGAGAGGGGCAAGAGCATGGCGCCAGCCAGGGTGATGGCACAGCCGCTCTTGGCCATGTTTTTGGGTAGCGCAAAGCGCATGTGGTTGGGAAGTGAGGACATTGTTATCCAATCAGTTTTTATCGGTGTCGCGCATCGAGTGTGGTGCGCATAAACACCGTAGCAAATAGTTAAGACGTGCTGGAACCTGAAAGGTCATCAGCGCGAAAAATGTCTGTGTGTTTTATCGCATGTCTTAAGGTGAAGTATAGCTTTAAAAAGTATCTGCATGATGTGGAAAATATGCCTAAATAGTGTGCTGATAAGCACAAATGCTGGTCAGTGTACAAAAAAGAAAGCGTAAAAAACCCACCGCATTCGAAAAATTCGCACCTATGCAACCTCTGCAGGTTGAGAATATTCACAATGCGGTGGGCAAGGCAACATAAAAGTCACCCACAATAAAAGTGGCACATAAACAGAGCCATAAAGTCGCCTATTTGACGAAAGCTACCCAAAATAGCTAACACCACGGCGAGACACTATGTGAGACGGCTGCCGCCGTGCTCCATGCGGTACAGCATCGTAGCGAGTTCCGTGTGCCCAATAAACGACGGCACATACGCCTCATAGGTAGACTGTTCGCTGATATAACCCCAAATGCGCTGATCAATCGCCCACTGGGACTCCTTACGGAACGAGTAATGCCAGCCAAGAACAGTATTCCACCCGCCTTCAGAAAAACCACCCGGCAGACTACTCTTCTTTGACGCCGAAGAAACAGGACGAGGCTTTGCCGCAGGAACCTTACCCTGCGCCCTCTGATACCTATACAGGAACGCCACCGCCGAAGAATTGTAAACCTTCGCATCCGGGTGGAAATTGCCATCCGCCCAACCGAACGTAATGCTTTGCTGACGAGCCCACACAATCGCGGCATAGTCCGGGTCGCTAGGCTGAACATCCGGATACGGGCTGGCCTCCGGAAGCTCAACCTTCGGCGAACCCGCCAACATATAGAGAGCCACCGTCAGATCACGGCGCGTTATATTCTCAGAAGAATAGGACTCTGATTTGGGAAGCTGCTGAGCCTTGTACCACCTCTTCGCAGCCTCACCCTCCTCAAACGCGTTCACCACCAAACCAAGGTCAGTAGAAACAACCTGCTGCACAGAATCCGCGGCACCACCCTGACCGGGAAGAACCTTCTCCACCACTAACTTGTAACCGCCCTGATAATTGAGCGCCTCACCGGGAACAGCGAGGGTCGCCTCCGTGTAACCGCTCTGGATACGGTCAGCCGCAATATCCTGCTCCAGCGCCTTCTGACCCGTCAGATTGCCAGAAGCATCCGTAGCCTGCAGCGAGAAACGGTAATGACCCTCGGTGAGGTTCGGCAGATTCACGGCACGCACCTGCAACGTGTTCTTCTCCCAATAGGGGCTCACCTGCGGTGAATCAGAATAATATTGGTCCCTCTGCTGCGGCTCAACACGCAGAACCGGGGCGGCATCCTTCACCTCGGTGTTCGAGTTGGGTGAGCGCACCGGAATAAACGGGGCAACATCCGTCAGGAGGCTACCGGGGACCTTCTCCTCATCTGGATTCGGGAAGAAGCCGCTGTAGACGCCAATCATGTACGACTTGCCCGGCTGCAGAGTGCCCGCAGGAATTGTCACATCCGCAGAGAAATAGTTGTTGAGGAAACTCCAGCAATAGTATTCGCCGCAATCCGTATAACGAACTGCATGCGTGAAAACGGGTTTGCCCACCATCTTTCCCGTTGCAGGGTCAACCTCATACAGCATCAGATATGCCGGGGCACTCCCCGGCTCAACAAGTTGCTTAGAGAGAATGTGGTAGCCCTCAATCTTCAGTTGCGTATCAACCCAGGGGTTATCGACCGCCGGCATGCTGTACACATAAGTAGTATGATCCGGCTCAGGGTCCTGAGTCAGGCTGAGCGGAGTGCGGGCAGTAAGGCGGGGGTCCTCATACTCCTCGGCGTTCGGTTCGCGCTCGCCCGCCGGATAGTAGGTCAGCACCACGTCAAGGGCAGGCGAAGGGGTTGCCCGGATGGTCTGCTTCTTGACCTCGAAGGTGAAGGTGATGCTCCCGTCCGGGTTGTCGTGGACGATACCGTCTTCTCGAAGATGATCGACCCTGCCGCTGTACAGGGGATTCTGGGTTGCCTCGCCGGTACGGGACCACTCGTAACCGGTACCACGGTTCACGAGGCCGAACTGGAAGAGCTTGTACTTCTTACGGAACTCGGGGGTCAACGGGGAAGTCGTCACGGACACCGTGCCGCCCTGAGAAATATTGAGAGTGCCGGTGGTGACCTTCAAATCAATCTTGTCAGCATCGCTCACGCCAGCGGCTGCGGCACCTGTACCTGAGGCGGCGGGGGCGGCAGCTACGGGGGTTGCCTGCAACGATGCGGCGGGGGAGGCAGGGCCTACCTGAACAGGGGCCGCTTGAGCAGTCTGTGCGGGTTTCGCCTGCGCCGCATCAGCATGCATAGCAGGGGTGACCGTCAGAGCCGGGGTCATACCCAGCAGCAGGGAGAGGCTGATCGCCTTCTTGCCCCGGGTATTTTGAAGGCGGTTTTTCTGGGCAGGCGTCTTAGCGCCCTGAGTTGTGGTTGGTTGGAAGAAAGAAGACACGGTTATCCCATCTAATGTTCTGCACTGTGCTTTCTATACCGCGGCTTTACACGGTGGTTTCTGCAGGGTGGTTTTCTGCACAGTGGCATTCTGTACGGTGATTGAAGTGAGTGAGGGAAAACGTTGAGTGGAAGGGGAGAAATGAACGGTGAAAATGAACGAAAAGTTGAGTAGAAAAAGGGGTGCACCAGGCGCCTTAGCGAAAGTGCTGGCGGGCTGAAAAGCCGGGCGAATCAGCCCGAAAATTTCAGCCCGCCATCACCGATTGTAAAGCAACACAGTATCAGGCTGCGTGGCCGCGGGAGGCGACTCTCAAATAACTACTTCAGGTAACTACTTGAGACGACTACCGCCGTGCGTCATACGGTAGAGCATGACCGAGAACTCCGAAGAGGAAACAGTATCCGAGCTGAAATCCTCACCGTGGCCTCGATAATATTCTGCGTATCCCCAGATAATCTGCTGGGTAGCCCACAGCGATTCCCTCCAGAACGCAGTATCCATACGCTCATACTCGGGCCAGTGCACCCGCGAACGTGAATCCCGTGTGGGAGACTCCTCCGGTACATTACTGCTATCTGACGTATCGCTCTTCGGTACAGGCGAAGACGGCAAACTGCTCGACTCCGGCGAAGACGCAGGGGTTAGCGCTCGTTGGTACCTGTACAGGAACGCCACCGTCGAGGCAATCGAAAGGTTCACCTCCGGGTGGAACTTACCATCGACCCAACCGAACGTAATACCCTTCTGACGAGCCCACACAATCGCGGCATAGTCCGGATCGTCCGGGGTTACATCCGCGTAAGGACTGGTTGCAGGCAGCTCAACATGAGGTGCGCCCGCCATACGGTACAGCGCCACCGTCACATCGCGGCGACTCAGCACAGTCTTACTCTCGTCCAGAAGAGCCTGCTGCTTAACCCACTCGACAGCAGCCTTCCGCTCCTCAGCAGTATTCGCCAAGAGGTCAAGATTCTCAGAAGCCACCGGCTCGACCGCATCCGCCACGCCATCCTTGCCGGGGATTACCTTCTCCAGAACAACCCTGTAAGACCCCTCATAATTCAGCGCGCTACCGGGGACGTTCAGCGTCTCCTCAGCGGCACCATCGTGGATGCGCTCAACGGGAATAACCTGCTCCAACGCCTTCTCGCCGGTTGGCTCGCCAGAATCATCCGTCGCTTGAACCGAGAAACGGTAATGGCCATCGGTAAGCTTCGAAAGATTCGAGACACGTGCGGTGAGAGTATTCATCTCCTGATACGGGTTGATGCGCTTATACGGAATGTACAAATCCGGACGCGCTACAGGCTGGTCAGGATTCGGCTGGTTATCGCTCGGCTGCCCCGACCGCACCGGAAGGAACTGCGCAACACTGGTCAGCAAGCTACCGCTGTACTCCTCCTCACCCGGGTGAGGCAGATTAGAACCGTAGATACCAATCATGTAGAGCCTGCCCGGCTTCAACGTACCCGCCGGAATCGTCATCTTCGTGCCGAAATAGTTATTGCGAAAACCCGTACAGTGATGCAAGCAGTTGCCCGTCAACGGAACAACATGGGAGAAAACGGGGCGTCCCATAATCTTTCCCGTAGCCGGGTCTGCCTCATACAGAGTGATGTACGCCTGGCTGTCGTACCCGCCTACGATGTTCGGGGGAAGAATATGGTAGCCCTCAACCGTCAGAGTCGTATCCTGCCACGGCTTGTCAATCGCCGAAATGCTGTAGCGGTACGTCGGTTGGTCAGGCTCAGGGTCGCGCACCGTGGGCAAAGGAATTCGTGCCGTGATACGAGGATCATCGTACGGATAGTCGTGTGGGTCAGGCTTATCGGACGGGTAGTAGGTCAGCGCCACGTCGAAGAGGGTATCTTCTGGAACCATCATCCACTGCTTCGGGATATCAAGAGTGAACGTGACGCTCCCGTCAGGATTATCGTGTGCCTTACCCTCAGCACGGAGGCTGGCAACCTTGCTGCCGTACTGCGCCTCAGGAAGGGGATCGCCGTAATGTGACTGAAGGTAATTCTTACCGCGCTCCACAATGCCGAACTCATACAGCGTGTACTTTGCGCGGAACTCGGCACTCAGCGGCGCGGTGGTCACAGAGACAGTGCCGCCCTCAGAAATGTTGAGGGTACCCGAGGTGAGCTTCATGCCAACCGGGTTGTCAGGTTTCTTCTGCTCGTCTGCAGGGGAGGCGGGTGCAGCCTGTGCCGGTTGCGCCTGCTGCTCAGGTGCCGCCTGGGTCGGTGTTGCGAGTGCCGCCGGGGTGATACCGGCAAGCGGGCTCAAACCCAGCAGCAACGACAGGCTGAGCGCACGGGCGCTTGCCGGATGGCGCGGAGAGGTGGAACAGCGCCGGGCGCCTCGTGGTGTGAAGAATGAAGACATCATTATCCCATCTACAAAATTTATACGGTGATTGAAACGAGTGAGTAGATGAAGTGAGTGAAAAAGTTGAGCGGATAAAGCCTGAAAAGACCCCCCCAAAAAAACAGAGGAGAAGTAGCCCCGTAAAGCCTGGTGCTAGGCAAAAGAACTCGCAGAGGCAGGGAAGAAAAACCGGGGTGGCACCGGCAGGCTGAAAAGTCGAACTACGTCGAGCATCCCAGCCCACCGGTTACCTCACTCACCACGACCCGGCGCTACTTGAGGTGGCTGCCGCCGTGCGCCAAGCGGTACAGCATCAACTTCAAATCACCAGAGGAAACGAAAGACCTATCAAAGTCCTCATAGACGTATTCCCCATCAACGCGGTAACCCCACATGCGGTGATCAACAGCCCACTGAGCCTCACGCCAAAAAGCGCTACCCTGACGAACCTTATGCTGCCAGCCGCTAGCACTCCGAGGCGCATCCTGGTTGCCCGGCACAGACGAGCTACGCGGCAACGAAGCAGAGGTCGGCACCTTCGGCGTGACCTGACCCATCGCCTTCTGGTACCTGTACATGAACGCCACCGTCGACGGGGTCGAAAGCTTCGCCTCCGGGTGGAACTTGCCATCCGCCCAGCCGAAGGTAATGCCCCTCTGACGAGCCCAAATGTACGCGGCGTAGTCCGGGTCGCTTGTTGCCACATCCGCGTACGGGCTAAAAGCAGGCAGCTCAACCTTCGGGGAACCCGCCAGACGGTACAGCGACACCGTCACATCGTGGCGCGTCATACCGCTATGCCAGGACATCGGCGAAGGATTAGGCAAAATATCACGCTCAGCAAACCACTGCTCAGCCGCCTGCAACTCATCCTCACGCGTCAGCTTCAGAGGAATATCCTCGACAGCAAGCTGCTCCACCGACTCGCCAGCACCATCCTTACCGGGGGTGACCTTCTCCAAGACCAGACGATAAGCGCCCGAATAGCTCAGCTGCTGATCAATCGTCAGATTCAGCTCCACCCTGCCATCCTGGATGCGATCAGCGGGAATCGCCTGCTGGAACACCGTCTGACCGGTCAAACGCCCCTGCTCATCAACATGCTGCACCGAGAGGCGGTACGATCCTTCACCCGGTGCAGAGAGCCCGGTAGTGCGCGCCGTAAACAAGTTCGTCCGCGCGTACGGGTTCAGCCCCACCGACCCAAGGTGCAGCGTGGGCCCCGCAGAGTCCTGCTCGGGAGAATGCACCGGAAGGAACTCCGCAACATCATTCAGCATAGAACCCGGAGAATCTTCCATGCCGGGGTAAGGCAACCCGTTCCCATACATACCAATAAAGTAGAGCTTGCCCGGCTTCAACGTACCCGCAGGAATCTTCAGCTCCGCACTGAAATAGTTATTGCGGAACCACCTGGTGTTAACCCCGTAGTACGTGTAGTCATCCCGCTGAGTGAACACAGGCTCACCCACCATCTTTCCCGTTGCAGGGTCAGCCTCATAGATAGCGATGACCGGCCAATCATTACCAACCATTTCACTAGCCTGGGAGAGGATATGGCGTCCCTCAACCCGCAGCGTCGTATCCTTCCACGGGTCATCGATAGCGGACTGACTGAAGGTGTAGGTTCCACGGGTCGGCTGCGCTTCCTGAACCACATCAATATGGGCGCGGGCATACAAACGGTTCGACCTACTCGAAGGTTCCGGCTCAAATTCATCCGACGGGTAGTACGTCATCACCACATCGAAGAGCTCACCGTCGGCAGCCTCAACGTACTGCGGGGGAACCTTAAACGTGTAGGTGAGGCTACCGTCCGGGTTCTCCCGCACCTGATGCTTCAAATCCTTGAGCATTCCGCCGTACTCGTCGAGAGGCTCATAACTATTGTGCTCCGCATACACGTACACCGACCCGCGCTCCACCAGAGCCAGCTCGTAGAAAGTGTACTTCTTACGGAACTCGGGGCTCAACGGGGAAGTCGTCACCGACACCGTGCCACCCTGAGAAATATTGAGGGTTCCCGAATCGACCTTCAACTTAACATTCGCCGGGTTCTCCCAATCAACAGCATCAGCGGCAGGAGGGACCATCGGAAGCTGCGCGCTCACCGTGAACTTATGGCTACCGTACGAATACTGAGAATCCGAGAACACCACACGCACTTCAGCCATCGAACCGCGAGAAGAAGGCCTATTGTAGGAATCACCGTGAACCTTATACTCAACCTCCACGGTCAGAGTGCCGTCAGCGTTGCGGGTTACCAGCTCGTCACGCTTATAGTATTGACCCGCTACATCATTCCTCGCAAAATATCCCTGCTCACCAGAGGTAGCGTTATAAATCGACACAGAGTCAAGGTAGTACCCCAGGTCAACCTCGGGGGAAATATTAGAAATAGTTACCTTATAGATGCGGTCCTGACCGGGATCAAAATCCTGCGCATCAACAGATACCTTCGGCAGGGTATTCCTGAACGAATTATCCTGATACGCCATGCGCGCAGGGCTATTACCCACAGGAACGAAGGGGAACTTGCGCGTCAGCTTATTCCACCCGTGGGTTTCTACACCGGAAACACCCAGGGAATACCCCTTACCGGACTTCAGAACTCCCGCGGGGATAGTGACCTTTTTCTGGAAATAGCCGTTAGGAATCAGGCCCTTGAAAATGCGCTGATTCTCTTCCGTATCCGGTGCCTTCAGTTCACCAAGCGAAGCCACATTATCGTTCGTGACCTTTCCCTGCTCATCATGCTCGGACAAGGTGAACTTCACGGAGCTGACATCCTGAAAACCGGTACCCGTCAACGTCACCTCAATCGGCTGACCGGAAGCAATCTGCTCCTCAGAAATAGCCGAAACATCATAGGTGATGGAGGGAAGGACAGCCTTCGGGAGGTTGAACTCCACCGGCAGCGCCGTACGGACGCGATCCTCAGTGTTCCACGCGTAAGGGTGCGCATCATCTACAGGGCGGTAGGTGAGAATGATCTCGTATTCCAGGTTTGCCGGTAGGCTATTCGCCGGAACCGTCAGGTCAGCGCTGAAACTGCCGTCAGCAGCCGGTTTCGGGGCGTCAAAGACAAGGCCGCGGTGATCAAGCTTCTGGTAGGGGTTAGCGTAGGTCGAAGAGCCCTTCGGGGCAATCGTGAGGCTACGCAGCTCATGATGCGCCAAGAACTCGGGGCTCAGCCCGGTACCCTCCACGTGCACGGTACCGCCGTGAAGAATGTCGAGGGAACCGCTGGACACGCGCAGGGTCGGCAGGGAAGCATCCTGCTTATCACCTTGCACGGGAGTGTTCTGCGCAGGTTCGTTCTGCGCAGGTTTGTTCTGGGCAGGCGCGTTCTGCGCGGGTGTTTCTTGAGGCGCTGCCAGCGCCGCAGGAGTAAGACCTGCAAGCGGGCTCAAACCCAGCAACAGCGACAGGCTGAGCGCGCGGGCGCTCGCCGGGTGGCGCGGGGTATCAGAATGGTGCGGGGCACCTCGTGGGGCGAAAAATGAAGACATCATAATCCCATCTACAAAATTTATACGGTGATTGAAGTGAGTGAGTAGATGAAGCGAGTGAAGAAGTTGAGCGGATAGATTCTGAAAAGCCAGGCTAGGGGAGACCCGTAAAGCCTGGTGTCAGGCAAGAGAGATCGCTGGTGAGAGGGCAACCGAGGCGGCACCGGCGGGCTGAAAAGCCGAACTACGTCGAGCATCCCAGCCCACCGGTTACCCCCTCACCGCGACCGGGCGTTACCTGAGGTGGCTGCCTCCGTGCTCCATACGGTACAGCATCACAGCCACCTGACGGTACGACATCTTGAAGGCGTCAAAGCTCTCATAGAAGTAACCTTGATCAGGCATGTAACCCCAGATACGTTGCTCAATAGCCCAGCGAGACTCACGTGAAAAAGCAGTCTCCGGGCTGATCCAGAGCCGCCAATGAGAGCTAAGTGGGAAATGCTTCTGTTTCTTCGGGTTAGAGTCCGGTAGTGAAGGAGACGTCGGTAAGCTTGGCGACGCCTCCCCCTGGGATCGCTGATACCTGTAGAGGAACGCAGCCGTGGAACGGTCCGAAAGCGGCTCATTCGGGTGGAAGCGACCATCAACCCAGCCGAACGTAATACCCCGCTGACGAGCCCAAATAATCGCGGTATAGTCAGGGTCATCCGGCGTAATATCCGTGTAAGGGCTGACTGCAGGAAGCTCAACCTGCGGCGCACCCGCTAACCGGTACAGTGCCACCGTCACAGAACGGCGGTTCACTGATTCCCAATCGCGATCAGTGGGGTAGCCTGGCAGAATTTGACGGTTCACAATCCATTTCCTGGCAGCCTCCATTTCCCGTTCCTGACTGATATCCAAGTCCAGATCTTTGGAAGCAACCTGCTCAACCGAATCGACAGCGTCACCCTGATTTGGGGTTACCTTCTCCACAAAGAGCCTATAGGCCACCTCAAAATTCAGGGCATAGCCGGGAAGAGAAAGCGTCTGCGCCGTACGACCCTTCTGAATGCTCTCGGCAGGAATCACTTTCTCCCAAGACTTCTGCCCGGTCGGACGGCCATGATCATCAATCGGCTGCAAGGAGAAACGGTAGTAGCCCTTGGTCAGCGGCGGCAGACCCAAAACAGTCACCTTCAAAGTATTATTCTCGCGATAAGGGCTCATCTTATCTCCCGAGACGTAGATGCTGGTGGGAGCTGCATCTTGCTCCGGGGTACCTACCGGGATGAAATCTGCCACATCGGTCATCCATGCACCAGGGTATTCCTCGGAACCCGGGCCAGGATAACCACCGCCGTAGAAACCAATCCTGTACAGCCTGCCCGCTTTGAGAGTACCCCCGGGAATCGTGATAGCCGTACTGAAATGGTCGTTCAAGAAACTATCACAGTACTGATTGCACCTGGTGTAATTCAGATTCTGCATAAACACAGGCGAACCAATACCCTGCCCGGTCACCGGATCAACCTCATAGAGGGTCAGGACCGCCGGGCCTTCAGGACCCCAAAAGGTGCTTTTCGAGAGGATATGGAAACCCTCAACCGTCAGGGTTGTATCCTCTTCCGGGTGCTCGATAGAAGATGAACTGAAAAGGTAGGTGGTCTTCGTAGGTTTAGCGTCCTGCACCACATCGGTAGGAGTGCGGACTACCCGGCGATTCGACCACGTCAACGGATCCGGCGCATACTCATTCGACGGGTAATACGTCAGTACCGTATCGAAGAGAGTCCCCTCTTTAGCCTCAACAATATGGGCGGGAACAACGAGCGTGAAAGTGAGGCTGCCATCCGGGTTCTCTCGCACATTACCCTGCTGCTTGAGGTCCTCGACCATCCCACCGTACTGAGTGAGGGGAACATAATTATGATGCCCGACATGGACGTACGTGGAACCACGTTCCACCAACGCGAGCTCGTGGAACGTGTACTTCTGCCTAAACTCGGCGCTCAACGGAGAGGTTGTCACCGACACGATACCGCCCTGAGAAATGTTGAGGGGGCCTGTCGTGACCTTCAAATCAATGTTCTCCAGCTCAGAGGCGGGATCGCCACCCTGCACTTGAGGCATCTGACGGGCCGGTGTTTCTTGAGTAGTTGCCTGCTGCGTGTTCACAGGGGAGGCGGGCGCCGGCTGGGCCGCCACCGGCGTCAAAGCCAACAGCGGAGACACGCCCAACAGCTGAGTCAAACCCAACGCCAGGGAAGCGCCCGCAACTTTTCGGCGTGCGCCACGGGCAGGCTTAAAGAATGAGGACATCATTATCCAATCTGAATTTTCTGCATGAATGAGGGTGAATGAGAAAAGAAGTTGAGAGGATCAATGAGTGACAGTCCACCGCGCTGAGCCTACGCCAAATCCACATCGTGGAGGACCCGTAGCGGCGGCATGCTGAAGTGCAATTTCAGCCTACCAACCCGCGTCTTAGACATTCAATGAAAACACGAGAAAAACATTCCAATAAGAGTTATAAGACAAAAAATTCGAAAATTACGCCCCCGGTTTTATACAAAGCCCGACCCCCAAAAAGACCACACAATAGAGAGACAAAAATGGAAGCATCACCAGCACTAAAAACCGCACCCAGCAGCGCCTGCACCAGAAAACGGGCACACGAAAAAAAGGGGCATACAAAAAGGGGCGGTGAGAGAAAAACTCTCGCCGCCCCTTCTATAGGCCATAGGCCACTATCTTCAGCTGCTGTTCTCAGAGATCAACCCAAGCTAAAACATGTAGGTTAACCGCCCGGTTCACGGCACCTGCCAAATCTTAAGCATCGATATAAGGGCTACTGGGGATGTCAATCATGTCCAGCATTGACAGGACACGAGCCAGCTCCTCGCGGGTAGCAATCTTGGTCGGACGGAAATCCTTGCTCTTATTGTGAAAGCTCGTATCAATATTCACCGACGAGTGCAGCCACACCGACTCGGTGTAGAACGGGGCACCCGGCTTCATGTCCTGCGGGGTAGTGGGACGGAACCACGAAGGACGACGGCCGGGGGTAAGCATAAAGTAACGGTAGAAGAACGCTGCCATCGTAGCGCGGCTAGCCACCGCCTCCGGGTGCATCTTACCGTCAGACCAACCCGAGGTCAGACCATTCTGGTATGCCCAAATGTATGCCGAGTAACGCTCATCCTTCGGGGACACATCCGGGAACGGGGAACGCGCCGGAAGCTTAACCTTCGGCGAGCGGGCGCCTCGGTAGATTGCATCCATCAGATCGCTGCGGGTCACCGCACGCTTAGGGTAGAAGCAACGTTCCTTATCGAGCAGCAAAACCTTTGCCTTACATGACCTGTAGATATCGGGAGCGTACTCGCCATCCATATCAATATCCACAATGAAAGGTGCCCACGCAAACTCAGTGTTAATCGTCGGGCGAACCTCAATAGTACGCAGGATGGTGTACTGCTCACGGCGCGGACGAAGAGACAAGCGAATCCCGTAGTCCGCCTTCGGGCCACCAGTGACCTCGCGAGAAATGACGTGGTGCCTCACGTAGGGGTCATTCTCGATGCGCTTCTTCGGCTCAAGAGCGAAGAAGTAGAACTGCGTGAAGCCCTTCTCCTTGGTGTAGTAGCCAGCCTCAATGTATGGGGTGTACAGGCCAGTATCAAGCACAGCCTGCAGGCCTGTAATCTCGTAGCTGAGGTTGAAGCCGCTAATATCAAACGACGCCTCGGTAATCTTGAACGTCAGCGGGGTGGTCATAACGTCCAAGGTGGCAGCCTGGGCGCTCTGCTCGCCGGCATGGTGCGCACCCAAAGCGCCAGCGACTGTTAGTGCTGCCGCACCCTTAAAAAGGGCGCGACGAGAGGAAAAAGTAGACATATCATTGTCCCATCGATGTGTTTCTGAGTGGTTACTTCTACGCTAGCAAACCAATAACCATTGGTTAAGCCTCTAGTCGTTTGCTATGCGTACGCGGCGTGACGTGTTTCCATGTGTGCTGAGTTGAGAATGTGAATGCTAGTGAGTGATGTACCCGCCACCAATGGCGAGACGTTTAATACTATAAGCACTTCTGTGCACAAAAAGAAGGCGGATAGATAGACACTACCCGTCTTCTGCCCCGCAAAAACCTACCCGCTTAATGTGGGGAAATGTGGTTTTACAGGGGGAAATACAGACTTAAGCCCCTAGAAAAATAGTTAAAAAATTTTCAATATGATGCAAAAAATAGGCGAAAACAAATAGTTGGGCGACCTACTGCTCATGTACCAGCAACGTCAAAACGCCTGCCTTACGCGCCGTCGGCAGGGTGCACTCCACCGACCAGTCCGCGCTGATCGCCTCCAAAAATTCGGCAATACCAGCCGTAGAACCATCAATAGGACGAGCCGCCAAACCCGACTGAATCAGGTAGCGCGCAAACAAGCCACGATAATGCTTCGCCATATGCGAGACGACCTTACGCGACCCATCAGCCGCCACACGCTCCACGCGAACCGCCAGAGTCTGCGACGGGGGAGTCACCCACGACTTCGCGTACGCTGCAGAGCGGCAATCCAGAATCAGCTGGTCCTTCGCGGTTGCCTCCAGTGCGGTACCCAACGCACCCTTCCAGAAGGATGCAAGCGCACCCACCGAACCCAGCTTCACGCCCATCGACAGGCGGTAGGCGGGAATTGCGTCCTCGGGGCGCAGAATACCCCACAGCGCCGAAGAAATCAGCAACGACCAGTGCGCGGCATCGCGTTCGGCGGGGGAGAAGCTCGCATAATCCAGCGCCTCAAAGAGCACACCCGTGTAGGTGCGGATCGCGGGCTGTGCAGGTTCGGTCAGCAGGCGCGTATTGCGTTCCACCTCTGCTGCGAGGGAAGCACCCACCTTGAGCTCCGCCAGAGCATCGGGGCCCGAGCTAACCGTTGCCAGCTCCTCCAGGACGCTCTCACGCTCGGCGGTCAGTTCGGGGAACGAGAGGTCAGCAAAGCATACGGGTGCGTTGCCTGCGGGGGCGGGAGTTTTACCTTCGGACGGGGGAAGAAGAATCAGCATCTCTCCAGTGTACCCGCGAGACGCAGGGCTGCTACGAGGTGCAGGGCTGCTACGAGGCGCAGTGTAGTTGTGCGAGACGACAGCGCGCCCGCGAGGCTGCTAGTGTGCCTCCTCGTACCCCTACGTACCCGCGAAACAAACCCGGGAAATAGCCACCTCCAAGGGTGTGCGTATAATGGGTTGGGTGAAACGGGCCGTCTGGGCAATCGCGAGGCACACGTGCTTCGAGGAAAGTCCGGGCTCCACAGCACAGGATGGTGGATAACATCCACTCGGGGTAACCCGCAGGCCAGTGCCACAGAAAGTAAACCGCCGCGGTTCGCCGCGGTAAGGGTGAAAGGGTGGTGTAAGAGACCACCAGCGGGCGCGGTGACGTGCCCGGCTAGGTAAACCCCATTCGGAGCAAGGTCAAACAGAATACGCCATGGTAGGGTAGTGCGCCCGATCCCCGTCAGCTTCCTTTACGGAGGTGGGGTGCGTATTCGGGTAGGCTGCTTGAGACGTGCGGCAACGTACGTTCTAGATAGATGATTGCCTCAAAACGCCCCTTCGGGCGGCGTTTTAGACAGAACCCGGCTCATAGGATGACCCGTTTCACGCTACCGTTGGCTGATGGAAAATATCATCGGTCGATGGAAAACGAAGACCGCGAATGCGCTTTTAGAGTGCATTCGCGGTCTTCGTTTTAAACTTCTTGAAAAGGTCTCTGACCTTTAGAAGAACTCGTGATTAGTGGCCGAACGGATCCGGGTCCACGCCGGGCGTCCACGAGTTACCGTCGACGGTCCAGCCTTCCTTCTTCACGACCTTCTTCATCTTGCCGGTCCACTTCTTGTTCAGACGGTTCACGTACAGCTTGCCGTCCAGGTGGTCAGTTTCGTGCTGCATGCAGCGTGCGAACCAGCCGGTTGCCTCAAACTGGACGGGGTTGCCGTGCTCGTCAAGACCGTTCACGGTCACCCATTCGGCGCGCTTGAGGGGGAAGCCGTAACCGGGGAAGGACAGGCAGCCCTCTTCCTCCTCGTAGGGGTCCGGGTCAGCGGTAGAAATCTTGCCCAGGGTCAGTACCGGGTTGATGATGCAGCCGCGCGGGGGAACGCCGTCCTCATTCTCCATCTTGTAGGTGAAGATGCGCAGGCCCACACCAATCTGCGGTGCCGCCAGGCCCACACCGTTGGATGCGTCCATGGTTTCGTACATGTCAGCCACGAGCTCCTTGAGCTCATCATTAAACTCGGTGACGGGTGCCGCGGGGCGGTGCAGAACGGGGTTGCCGTGAATAACGATGGGGCGAATAGCCACGGAATTATCCTTTGCTTGTGTTGAACGGGAACTGTTGAGTGGGAACTTGCCGGGTACACCGTGTGTGGGTGAACCGGATTGAGGGTAAGCGAAAGGGCCGTTACGGATAACCATAACGACCCTTTCCATCGGGGTGATCGACGGGGGTTGAACCCGCGACCTCCTGGACCACAACCAGGCGCTCTGCCAACTGAGCTACGACCACCATGTGCTTCGCTTGGTTTCCCTTGCGATATGCAACGGATACTACTGTACAGGAGATTCAGAAACCTGCCAAGTTGAAAAGCCGTGATGCTCGTTACATGCCGTGCTTACGCCTCGGAAGCCTCAGCCGCCTCAGAAACGGACGCCTCAGCCTCGCGCTCAGCCGCCTCGCGCGCGGCACGCTCAGCCTCCACCTCACGCGCAATCTGCGCCGAAGCAATCGCATCCGGGCCCTGCGGCACAAAAATGGCGCGACGGTAATACTTCAACTCATCAATCGAGTCCTTGATATCACCCAGTGCGCGGTGGTTACCGGTCTTCGCCGGGGCACTATGACGAGCCGCCGGGTACCAGCGCGACGCTAGCTCCTTAATGGTCGACACATCAATCACACGGTAGTGAAGGTGCGCCATGACCTCGGGCATGTAGCGCTCCAAGAAGCGCTTATCCATGCCCACCGAGTTGCCGCCCAGCTGCGCCTTGCCCGCCACCGGAACATACTTCTTGATGTAGCGAAGCACCTGCTCCTGCGCGTAATCCATCGACACACCGTGCTCAATATCGGGCAGTAGACCCGACGCCTCATGCATCGAACGCACAAAGTCATTCATGTTCTCCAGCGCACCGGCAGGAGACTCATCACCGGGCTTAATGACGAACTCAACGCCAGAACCCAGAATGTTCAAATCGGCATCCGTGACCAGAACGCCCACCTCGACGAGAGCGTCGTTCTCCACGTCCAGGCCGGTCATCTCGCAGTCAATCCATACAATACGTTCACTAGAAATACTCACTCTCCCACTCTACCCCCAAACGCTGCCGGCCCGGCGGGTAGCACGTCACAAAAGGGGTACAAGAGGGCGCAAGAAAGGTACGAGCGGATGCGCAAACGGCGGCAGCGGGGGAGAACTGCGCCACTCTGCGTGCCCTTGAGGCGTGTCCACAAGCGTCTTCGCAACAGTGATTCTCGCAAGTGCATCCAAGGGCTCCGGTATGATAAAAACCAGAACGACGATGCAGACAGAAAGGGAGTTATGCGCGCACCAAAGGAGCTAGCACACCGGCTCACCACCCCCGGTGCACACGACGCACCTCTCTCACCCAAACTCTTGGACTACGTCAATAATCACCGTCTGCGCACGCTGATTATCGGCACCATCGGCTCCATCATGGTCACCCTCGGCTCCTACGCCGTCGGCTGGCTCGCCGACAGCTCCAGCTTCTGGCGCTACGACATTATTCGAGCCATCCGATTCGAAGCAGCATGGGTCATCACCGGCATTATTCTGCTCGCCCTCGGCGCTATGATCATGTGCCGTGAATGGCTGCGCATCTACCAGAAAATGGGCGACTGGAACGAACCCAACGCCATGCGGTGGATGATTGCCGTCACCGCCAGCTGGTCCCTGCCGCAGATTTTCGCGTTCACCATCTACAGCCGCGACATGTTCTCCTACTACGGTCAGGGCATGGTCATGGCGCACGGCCTCAACCCGTACAAGCACGGTGTCTCCGAAATCTCGAACTTCATGCAGAACGGTGCGGACCCCATGTGGGCGGAATCCCCGCCCCCGTACGGACCTGTCTCCCTCAAGCTCGAAGAGTGGATTGTGCGCCTGGCGGGGGAGAACATCGACCTCTCCCTCTTCTACTTCCGCCTGCTCTCCGTGTTCGCGGTCATCGGCATTCTCTTCTACGTGGCAAAACTCGCCCAGGCGCACGGCTTCAACCAGGTCCGAGCTCTCTGGCAGATTGGCCCGAACCCGCTGTTCATCGCATCGTTCATCGCCAGCGGCCACAACGACTCGCTCATGACTATGTTCATGCTCGGGGGTCTCTACTACGCCAAGCGCTACCGTGACACCTGGTGGGGCGGCCCGCTCGGCGTGACCTTCGTAGCCCTTGGCGTTGCCGTCAAGCCGCTCGCCCTCGTGGTGCTACCCTTCGTGGGTCTGCTCTGGGCGGGTAAGAACGCCTCCTGGCCGCGTAAGTTCATCTTCTGGGCGCTCTCCGGCGTGCTGTTGCTCGCCGAAATGGCGCTCATGGGCTGGGTGACCGGACTGGAATTCGGCTGGATCAAGGCACTGTCCACCACCGGCGGCCAGTACATCTGGTACACCCCCTTCGGCCTGGTCATCGGTGCCGCCTCCCTGTTCGTTCAGGGCGACGCCTTCGATGTGATCCGCAAGCTCATCGAGACCGTTGGCAAGGGCATCGGCATGCTCGGCGCAGTAGCCATGGCATTCGTTGGACGCGACCGCAACATCGTGCGCCACGCCGGCCTCGCGATCCTGTTCATGCTCCTGTGCAGCCCCATGATTCAGCCCTGGTACCTGCTCTGGGCAATCCCGATGCTCGCCGCAACCGGCCTGCGCTCACACTTCCAGCTCATGTGGTACTTCATCACCACGCTGTTCTTCATGGCGTACGGTGTGAGCGACCAGCTGAATGTGTCGCCCTACCTGCGCGACTTCAACCAGGACATGGGCCGACTCATCGCGACGGTCATCTGCCTGGGCTACATCATCTACCTGGTCGCCCTCGACCCGGCAACCCGCCGTCTGGTGTACGTGAGCCTGCACCCCACGCAGATTCGCCGCACCACCATCCGCTTGTGGTGGCAGTTGTTCCCCGGCGCATCAAGCCGCCGTGCACGCCGCCGCGAGGTGAAGAAAGCAGAACGGGAAGCCGCCAAGGTAGGCTCCTAGCGTGAATTCCCAGCGCGAACTCCCGGTGTAAGCTCCCGGCACGCTCGATGGATGCCGCGCCAGCCGGATGAGCTGCCCAACGGAACAGCCCCCGCGTGAGAGGCGCGGTGCATGAGAAGCATAAATTCTCATGTACCCTAGAGGAAGGCCTCAGTAGCTCAGAGGATAGAGCAGGAGCCTTCTAATCTCTTGGTCGGGGGTTCGATTCCCTCCTGGGGCGCCACATAAGAAAGCCGCCTCGCACCCAAAACTCAGGGTGCGAGGCGGTTTTCTTTATGCTTTTTGCGTTGGTGTGCCGCGAGGTGCCGGGAGGCTATTTCTTGGCTGGGATTACTTCTTAGCCGGGTTGGTGTCCTTGCAGGAGTTGAGCACGCGCTCCATAACCTTCTTCTCATCCGCGGTCACCCACAGCTTGTACTTCGCCTTCACGTGCACCTGGCGTGCCACGTAGGTGCAGCGGTAGGCGGTGTTGCTCGGCAGCCACTCGGAGGCGTCCGCATCGGACTTCTGCTGGTTTGCCGGGCCGTCTGCTGCGAGCAGGTTCTCCGGGTCGTTCGCCAGCTGGCGGCGCTGCTCCGCGGTCAGATCCTGTGCGCCGGTCTGCCAAGCGTTCGACAGCGCCACCACGTGGTCAATCTGAACAGCTGAAGAGGTCTTCTTGCCGCGCTTGAACTCGATGGTCTTGCCGGTGTACGGGTCATCCAGCGTTCCGCTAATTACGGTGCATGCGTGGGTCCTGACCTTGAAACGAAGGTTGGTCAGGTCGCGGCGCAGAATGTCGTCGCGAGTGTTGCACTTGTTACCGTCAACGTCATCCCAGGCGGGGCCGAACTGTTCACGAGAGTAGCCAGCCTTCGACGCGCGTTCCTTCACCTGCAGGGAAGCCAGCTCGCTCTTCGCGGTCGCCAGATCCGGTGCGAGCGCGGTCGCGGGGTCAACTGCCTTGTACGGGTTCTTGACCTCAGCGAGGGTTTCCATGGCAACGGTGGTTTCTTCCTCGTCGGTGGCGGAGGTCGTCGCATCCGAACCGAGCAGGCCGTCCACACCGTTCTTACTCACGTAGACCAGGCCAATAATCAGCACAATCACGGCAAGCACGGCGAGTAGACCGTATATGAGGCGCTTCTTCTGCGGGTCCATCGAATCGGGCAGCTTGGGCAGGTTGCGCTGCAGCTGCTGAAGTTCCTGCAGGGAGGGCAGGTTGTTGTTCGCGGGCTTTTTGCTCACGGGTTCTCCAAGGCGGGTAGGCGGGATGCGGCTGAGTGCACCGCATCAACAAGGATAGAGCGCGCGGGGCTGAAATAGTGAACTTGAGGGCAAAAATAGCCGCCCCGACGCTGAGATACCTATCACGATGTCGGATGGGGTGGGGTTTTGTGGAGGTAGCTTTGGGGTCGCGGGCGTGATGCCGGCGGGGGAGTGGTCGTCATATTTCTGCAGGGAGTGTGTTGCTCGCGGGCAAATTTTGAAAAAACGGGGTGAAAAGTTCAAAAACTTTATCCACAGGCGGTGCCCAAAACCGTAAAACGCGAGGTTATCCACAGAAGCGGTAATCACCGGGTGCAGGGATAGCTCAGCCCTGGCAGGGTGGAAGAACCCACCCACTAGTTTCTAAGGAGAAACCATGAGCGACACCATCCTGATCCGCGGATTTACCGCCTCCGACCCGGCACTGAGCACCCTGCCCAACGGGGTGCCCGTCGTGAACTTTCGCCTCGCCAGCACCCCGCGCTGGCAGGACGCCACCGGCACCTGGAAAGAAGGCACCACCAACTGGTACACCGTGAAAGCCTACCGCCGCCTCGCCCAGAACATTGCCACCTCCATTGAGAAGGGGCAGCCGCTGGTCGTGAGTGGCCGCCAGCGCATTAGCCGCTGGAACCGCGAAGACGGCACGCAGGGCACTACCGTAGAGGTGGATGCCCTCGGCATCGGTCACGACCTGAACTACGGTACGAGCACCTTCGCCCGCACCGTGGAGAAGCGCACAGTCAACGAGGGATCCATGCAGGGTGCGCCTCAGCAGGACGCAACGCAGCAGAGTATGCCGCACTCGGGCGCGCCGTTGCAGGAGGCGCCTCAGTACACGCAGCAGTATGCTCCGGCGCAGAACGGTGCATCCCAGGGCGGGGGAGCGCAGAGTGACGAACCCCCCTTCTAAAAGTGCTCCCCGGATGCTTGCATAAACGCGGGTGCATTGGGATAATGGAGCATTGTGTTGACATCGGGCACGCCCCTGCCGCAGGGGGGAGAGCGACCAACGATGTCAACCTTCGGGCACCAATCCTGTCCGAAGCATGAAGTTTTCTGTCCCGCAGTGGGGCAGAGCAATCTGAGTCTATTTGACCTGCGGCAGATGACTCTGGAGATCTACAACTATGCAGACTCTTGACTTCCTCGACAAGAAGTCCCTCCGTGACGACATCCCCGCATTCGGCCCCGGTGACACCCTGAACGTTCACGTTAAGATCGTTGAAGGTAAGAACCACCGTATCCAGGTCTTCAAGGGCTTCGTCGTTGGCCGCCAGGGTGCAGGCGTTCGCGAGACCTTCACCGTCCGCAAGGTTTCCTTCGGTGTTGGTGTTGAGCGTACCTTCCCGGTTCACTCTCCCTCCATCGAGAAGATTGAGGTTGTGACCCGCGGTGACGTCCGTCGTGCAAAGCTGTACTACATGCGCGACCGCCACGGTAAGGCTGCTCGTATCCGCGAGAAGCGCGAGTTCTAATCTTTATAGATACAGAATTCTGTTGCAAACCGCTCCCCAACCGCATTCCGCGGGCAAGGAGCGGTTTTTGCATATTCTGAGAACCTTGCCGCTCTCAGAAAATAAAAGCCCAAGAGCGCAAGCACTCTCGATACAATAGCTAGGTACCGTTTCACTCGAGCTAGGTATCTCTCAAACGAAAGGCTCACTCCAGCATGGCAGACGATAAGAACACTGCGAACACCAGCCCCTTCCCTGAGGGATACCAGCCTCAAAGCCGCCGCGAGCGCCGCGAAATGGAAGAATACTTCGCGCGCCTCGCCGCCGAGAAGGCAGCAGCTGAGAAGACGGCTACCGAGCAGAATGCCGCAGCGAAGAATGCCGAGCGCGAAGAAGCCGCCGATGAGGAGAACACCGCAGACGTGGAAACCACCAAGGACTTCTCCGAAATGACCCCCAAGGAACGCCGCAAGGCAAAGCGCGCCGAACAAGCAGAGCTGACCTACTCCCAGGCGCAGGAAGAAGGCCGCCTCGGCGAATGGCTCTGGGTGCAGGCACGTGAGGGTGGCACCGTCATCCTCTACGCGCTGGTCATCGCATTCCTGGTCAAGACCTTCCTGCTGCGCGGCTTCTACATTCCTTCCGGCTCCATGGAGCAGACCCTGCAGGTCAACGACCGCGTGTTCATTAACGTGGCGGGCTCCTACTTTAGCGAGCCCAAGCGCGGCGACGTGATCGTCTTCAAGGACTCTCAGGGTTGGATTCCCTCCACCCAGAAGTCCAGCAACCCGCTCAAGGACGGCCTGTCCTTCGTGGGTATTCTGCCGGATACCTCCTCGAACTTCCTGGTCAAGCGCGTTATCGGTACTCCCGGTGACGTGGTCGAAAGCGACGGCAACGGCAAGGTCAAGGTCAACGGTGTAGAAATCACCGAACCGTACCTGTACCCCGGCAACCAGCCCTCGGAGGTCCCCTTCAAGGTGACCGTGCCCGCCGGCAAGTACTTCGTGATGGGTGACCACCGCAGCAACTCCGCCGACTCCCGCTACCACATTAGCGACGGCACCGCATTCATCTCCAAGGACGACGTGCAGGGCAACGTGTTCGTGGTGGCGTGGCCGCTGAACCACTTCGGTCTGCTGCAGGATCAGAGCTCGGTGTTCTCCTCGGTTCCCGAGCCGACCTCCACCCCGAGCGAGTAAGCGAGCTTGGGAATGATGGTGAGCGCTCAGAAGAGCGCAACGAAACCCGCTCAAGCTAAGCCCGTGAAAGCAACCCCGCCCGCCGCCGACCTCGAGTACGAGCAGCAGCTCTTCGCCTCCGGCGCCCGCACGGTTGCCGGAATCGACGAGGTGGGCCGCGGCTCCATGGCGGGCCCGGTCACCGTGGGCGTCGCAATCCTCACCCCGGACGCCACCCTCGAAGTGGGCGGGCTGATCGACTCCAAGGCGCTCTCACCGGCACGCCGCGAATCCATGGTTCCCGAAATCCGCCAGTGGTGCGCCGTGGCGGTCGGGCACGTGGAACCGGCAGACATTGACCGGCTCGGCATGACCCTCTCGCTGAGGCTTGCCGCCCAGCGTGCGCTCGCAGAGCTGGCGCGCCGCGGATACCGTGCCGACGCCGCCCTGCTGGACGGTAAGCACGACTGGTTCACCCCTCCGCAGGAAGACCTGTTCAGTGCGCTGGCACCGGACCCGGCGCAGGCACACTACAACGCACTGCTCGCCCAGGCGTGGGAAGGCGCAGGCGACCCCGCGCAGATGCCGGTGACCATGGTCATTAAGGGCGACTACAAGTGCGCCTCCATTGCCGCCGCATCGGTGGTAGCGAAGGTAGAACGTGATGAGCTGATGGTCCAGCTGGATACCCGCTATCCGGGGTACGGTTGGGCAAAGAACAAAGGCTACGGATCCGCCGCTCACCGCGAGGCGATTAGCGTGCAGGGCCCCTGCCTGCAGCATCGACTGTCATGGTCGCTTCCGGCGACCGCCGAGCAGATTGAGGCCGCCGCGGCACAGCGCGGCTAGGGCGCGTGGCACTCCTGAAAACCGCGCCTCGGAAGCTGGCGAAAACCTAACGTGCCACCGCTGAATCAGTACTAACCAGGAAAGGAAGAGCAGTGAGCGCAGAAGACCTCGAAAACTACGAGACCGACGCCCAAATGGCGCTCTACCGCGAATACAAAGACGTCATGTCGCTCTTTAGCTACGCGGTAGAAACCGACCGACGCTTCTACCTGGCAAACCAGGTGGACGTCACCCCGCACGTGCAGGACGGCACCCTCTACTTTGAGGTGAGCATGAGCGACGTGTGGGTGTGGGATGTATTCCGCTCCAACCGCTTTGTGAAGAAGGTGCACGCCTACTCGGTACGTGACGTGAACGTGGAGGAGCGCCTGCCCAACCAGGAGTTCACCGTGCCGGAAATGCCGGACTTTAACACCTAGCTCACGCCTGATTCACCGCATTGCCGGGGGAAGCAGGCGGCTGCTGAGCTACCGGGCGGCAGCGCTGGGTGATGAAACCGCGTGATGAAACTGCGTGATAAACCAGCACGAATATGACGCGGCGAATCGGCACTCGAGCGGTGTTTTTGAAAAATATGCCCCAAAATTTCAAATAAATGGCTGTGGATAACCTCTAATTCCTTCTGGGAACCGAGGTTATCCACAGTTTTTCGTTAACCGCGTTCGGGCACGCGCGCGGCGGGCACAGTAGAAGCACTACCGCTATCTACCGGGGGAGAGACCCATGACAACAGCCCGAATAACAGCCCGCGCCGCAACCCGAAGCGCACCCAACAGACCCCTGCTCCGCAGAACCTCGCCTCGCGCCCACAGCGTCGGTAGGTGGGGCGAGGAGCTGACCGCCCGCATCCTGGAGACGAACGGCTACCGGATTCTGGAGAGGAATTGGCGACCGCCCGCTGGACTGGAACACGAACAGATTCGCGGGGAGCTCGACCTGATCGCCATTGACCCCGAGGACGAACTGGTTTTCGTTGAGGTCAAGACCCGCAGCAGCGAAGACTTTGGGCACCCGTTCGCGTCCATTGACCGTGATAAGGCGCGCCGCACGCGCTCGCTGGCGATTCTCTGGTGCAGGCTGCGCGAGAACCTGGATTTTCCGCGCTTTCGCATTGACGCTATTGCGGTGACCGGAACCTGCGAAACCTTCACCTTCGAGCATCTGAAGGCGGTGGCGTAATGGGATTCGCACGCACCTATTCCGTAGCGCTCGTGGGCCTGCGCGGGCACATTGTTGATGTTGAGGCTGACATCTCGCAGGGCCTGCCTGGCTTCGTGCTGTTGGGTCTGCCCGATACCGCCCTCAACGAGTCTAAAGAGCGTGTGCGCTCGGCGGCGAAGAACACCGGCATCACCCTCACGCAGCACCGGCTTACCGTGAACCTAACCCCCGCAACCCTGCCCAAACGCGGCTCGGCGTTCGACCTAGCCATTGTGGTTGCGGCGTTGCAAGCGGAGAAGAAACTGCACCCCAGCGGCGATAGCGTCTTTCTGGGCGAGCTGGGACTGGACGGAACGCTACGCCCCGTGCCGGGCATCCTGCCGGCGGTCAAAGCCGCCGTGGACGCCGGACACCACCGCGTGATTGTGCCCGCCGAAAATGCTGAGGAGGCGGCGCTCATTCCCGGCGCGCAGGTGAGCGGTTTCCGCTGCCTGGCGGAGGTTTTTGCCGCTCTCGGAGCTGAAACCCAGAAGCTGACCTACCCGCCCGCCCCGCAGACGGAGGCGAGCGCACCGGTAGCGAAACCGACTGAAATTCCCTCCGATATGAGCGATGTTGCCGGTCAGTCACAGGGCCGTTTCGCCCTGGAAATTGCAGCTGCCGGCGGCCACCATATGCTGCTGACAGGCCCGCCCGGCTCGGGTAAAACCATGCTGGCGGAGCGCCTGCCGAGCATCCTGCCGACCCTCGATAATGATGCCGCGATGGAGGTGACCGCTATTCGTTCCCTCTGCTCGGCGGGGGAGCACCTGAGCGAGCTGGTGCGTCAGCCGCCGTTTGAAGCGCCGCATCATAGCGCCTCCGCGCCAGCGATTCTGGGCGGCGGCAGCGGCATTCCCCGCCCGGGTTGCGTGTCTAAAGCGCACCGCGGCGTGCTCTTTCTGGACGAGGCGCCGGAGTTCAAACGCACGGTGCTCGATTCGCTCCGTCAGCCCCTGGAGTCGGGGACCGTGACCCTGGACCGTTCGAGCGCGTCGGCGACGTACCCGGCGCGTTTTCAGCTGATTCTGGCGGCGAACCCGTGCCCCTGCGGCATGAACGTGGGCACCGGTACGGAGTGCACGTGCGCCCCGCGTGAGCGTCGCGCCTATTTTGGGCGTCTGTCCGGCCCGCTGGTGGACCGCATTGATGTGAATGTGACGGTTCCGAAGGTGTCGTCCACGGAGCTTGCGGGCGGTCAGGTGAATGAGAGCTCGGCGCAGATTCGCGAGCGCGTCATGGCGGCACGGCAGGCTCAGAAGGAGCGCCTGGAACCGTACGGGTTGAAGACGAACGCGGAGATGAACGGCAAGATTCTGCGCGGTCCGCTCCGTCTGGATGCGAAGCTCACCGGCGAGCTGAACGCCGCTGTGGATCGCGGAACGCTGACGGCTCGCGGCTATGACCGGGTGTTGCGTATCGCCTGGACCCTCGCTGATTTGGAGGGTGCCGCCTACCCGAGCCGGGAGCACCTGGATGTGGCGCTCTTTTTGAGGCAGCAGGGGCAGCTGAAATAATGTGCCAGCTGAAATAGAACAGCTGACATAGCGTGCCGGTTTATAGAACGAATCACTCACGAGAGGGGAAGAACATCATGGGTGAGAAGAAGCTAAGAAGACGAGCTGATGAGGCCGAATTGAAAGAAAATGGGCTGAGAGAAACAGCGCCAGAAGAGCATGTGCCAGAAGTGAGCGTGCCTGAAGAGCTCGCGGCGGAGGATTTTGTGCAGGAGGAACTGCAGATCCGATTGCCAGGCCGCACCCTGGATGCGCACGCCCTGGTGCGTGAGAGGGTGGCGCATATTCTGTCGCTGGGGCAGGAACCCTCACCGAGCCCCTATAACGCGGCGCGGTTGCCGGGGTTCCTGGCATCCTGCCTGAACCCGGTGTACCTGGAAGAGATGCACCTGAATGAGATGAATCAGCAGGAACCGAGCTGGGAGGAACAGTCGGGTGAGGAGCATCAGAGGGAGCGGCTACCGAGTGAGCGCCCCGAAGCTCCGGCGGGCACAGCCTCCAGCAGTTCTGACCCCGCGCCCCTGTTCAACCCCGCCCTCAGCGCGGAGGAGCTTGAGGCGGCGTGCCGCGAGTACATCCGCTGCTGCACCGCCCAGCTGATGCGCTACGCCGAACCCGCCGATGAGCTCGTGGTCGAATCCCTCACCACCCTGGGAGCGCCGCTGACCCTGCACTACCTGCTGACCGGGCACATCCCGGATGAGCACACCTGGGAGCACGGCGAACCGGATACGCAGCTCAGCGATTTTCTGCACTCGGTGGGCGCGCCCGCGGAAGGGGAGTCCGCCCTGTTCTGTAGCGCGAATGGCTACTACACGCCGGGTGAGCATCAGATGAGCCGCGATAAGTTCGGCAAGGCGCTCGCGACCCGCCGCCTGCGCTGGAACCGCCGCATGGAACGCACCCTGAACGCGGAGGCGCACATGGCGGCAACCTGCGGGGCGTGGCTGGTCACTCCCGCTGATCCGCTGTGGCCGCCGCAGCTGAACGATTTGGGGCCCGCCCGACCGTACGGGCTGTGGTGCCGAGGCGATTCGCGGCACCTGCTGGATGTGGCGTCTGCTCCGAGCGTGGCGCTGGTCGGTTCGCGTGACCCGAGCATCTACGGTACGGAGGCGACGACCCACCTTGCCGCCGAGCTGGCGCGCCGCGGGTACACGGTGATTTCTGGCGGTGCGATGGGCATTGATATTGCGGCGCATCGGGCGGCGCTGACCCAGCAGGGTAGCGACCTGCCGACCATCGCCTTCATGGCGGGTGGGCTGGATCGGCTGTACCCGGCGCAGAACTCGGATGCGTTGAACATGATTGTTGACCGCGGGCTCATCATGAGCGAGGTGAGCGTGGGTAACACCCCCACGCGTTGGCGTTTTCTGGAGCGTAACCGCCTGATTGCGGCGTTGGCGCGGCACACCATTGTGGTGGAGGCGCGCTGGCGTTCCGGTGCCCTGAATACGGCTCGTCACGCGATGGAGATTGGGCGTACCCTCTGGGCGGTTCCGGGGCAGATTAACTCGCCGAACTCGGTGGGAACGAACCGTCTGTTGCGCGATGGACTAGCGCAAACACTCACCGAGGCCGCCGACATCCTCGAGTACGATGCCGCCGCGGGGTTCGAGCTGGGCACCGAGCACGAGAGCGAATGGGATCAGGCTGCCTCCTCCAGCGCGCTGGATGAGCTGACCGAGCGACAGGGTAGGGTCTGGGACGATTTGAGCCCGCGTTCCTACCGTGGCGTGGACGAGATTGCCGCCGCTCTCGGTTTGAGCGCTCGCGACGTGATGGCTGACCTGTTCCACCTGGGCCGTTGCGGTCTTGCGGAGAGCAGCGGAACGAGCTGGAGGAAGGTCCGCCCGGCTGTCGCAGCCTAGGAGAGCCCCCGCTGAACACCTCAGCTGAACACCTCAGCCGAACACCCCGGCTATAGCGGGATACGCCGGTCGGTCATGACGGGACGGCACGTCATGACGGGGCGGTGCGTGGAGAGCTCGGAACCTCTCTACAATTGGGGTAGGCTTGCGCGCACTGGCTCAGAGCCTACCCCGTCGCCTACCCCCGCCGCCGCATCATCATTGATAGGCGCACCGAGAACACACGAAAGGAGGGACGCATGACCCCCGCCCGCCAGCACGAAAACCAGGCAGAAAACCGGAGTGAGAACCGGGAAGATTACCGGGACGAGTCTCCCTCCACGACCCTGCCGGTGACCTACACCCGCACGCTTGCGCCGGAGCAAGTAGAGAGCTCTGCTCTACCTGATTCTGCACTGGGTGTTTCCGGTGAGGTGTTCCGCCCTGTCCTGGACCGTTTTGAGCGTTTTTTGCGCTATGAGAAGCACCGTTCCGAAGAGACGATCCGCTCGTATATCTCCGATTTGGAGGGCTTCTTCGGCTACATGGCGCGCCGCGGTGTGCGGCATCTGGACAGCATTGATGCGTCCCTGATTCGTGAGTGGTTGGGTTCGTTGCATCTGCGGCAGGCGGCTCGTTCTACGGTGGCGCGCCGCGGTTCGACCCTGCGAACATTCTTCACCTGGGCTCAGGAAGAGGAGCTGGTGCATGCCAACCCGACGCGCGGTATGCGCACGCCCAAGCGGGAGAATCACCTGCCGCCGGTGCTGAGCCGTGAGCAGATGAACCAGCTACTGACTACCCTGCAGGAGCGTCGGGCGCAAGACCCTCGGGATGCGCGCCTGCTGCGCCTGGAAGCTGTGGTTGAGGTGCTGTACGCCTCGGGCATGCGTATTTCTGAGCTGACGGGCCTGGATTTGCAGAGCGTGGACCGGGCGAATAAGACGGTGCGCGTGCTGGGTAAGGGCAATAAGGAGCGCGTGGTGCCGCTGGGTACCCCGGCGCTTAAGGCGTTGAATCGTTGGGTGTCCTATGGTCGTCCGCAGTGGATTCCGGAGGGGTCCCAGGGCGTGACGGCGCTGTTTATCGGTCCTCGGGGTGGGCGTGCGAACGCCCGTCAGATTCGTGAGGACCTGACCCGCCTGCTGCGCACGGTGGAGAATACTCAGGCGTCGGGTGCGCACGTTTTGCGTCATTCGGCGGCAACTCACCTGGTGGATGGTGGTGCCGATATTCGTTCGGTGCAGGAGCTTCTGGGGCATTCGTCGTTGGCGACCACGCAGATTTACACGCACGTGTCGATGAAGCGTCTGGCGGAGACGTACGCGCGGGCGCATCCGCGAGCATAGGATGTTCGTGCGCCTAATGTCGTGCATTGGTGCGGGGGAGTGTGCTGGACTGTGCTTTGAATAGAGCTCTGGGTAGCGCTTTGAATAGTGCGCTGAGCGCCGCCGTCTAATGTCTCTCTATTTGAACCTTGAGTGGCTGAACTGTACGAATGGGGGAAATCGTTCTAAGCTATACACTGTTCAACGTCTGCCTAAATATCTCGCGTAGCCCAAAGTTTCTGCACAGTGATGTTTATACAAAGCGATTGAACAAGGTAGCATAGGTAACAGACTAACCGTGGTCTCCGTCTCTATAATGGCACCGCGTACGAGTACTAAAAACCAGAAAGGTCGCACCGCATGCGCGCACTCGTTTGCCCCGGACAGGGCTCCCAGAAGAAGGGCTTCCTGAGCCCCTGGCTCGAGATTGAAGGTGTGCGTGAGCACCTGGAACGACTCTCTGAAGCGGCAGGCATCGACCTGATTCACTACGGCACCGAAGCCGAAGAAGAAACCATCAAGGACACCGCAATCGCCCAGCCTCTCATCGTGGCTGCAGGCATCGTCACTGGTCGCCTCGCACTGCGCGAACTCGACGGTGAAGAGCTCATCTTCGCGGGCCACTCCGTCGGCGAAATCACCGCAGCAGCCCTCGCGGGCGTACTCAGCGACGAAGACGCAATGCGTTTCGTACGCGTGCGCGCCAACGGCATGGCGGAGGCGGCAGCCGCCTCCCCGACCGGCATGGCTGCAGTACTCGGCGGCGTTGAAGAAACCGTCCGCGAAGCCATCGACGCAGCAGGACTCGTCGCAGCAAACTCCAACGGCGGCGGCCAGATCGTAGCCGCAGGCCCCATCCCCGCCATCGAAGCATTTGCCGCGAACCCGCCCGCACGCGCTCGCGTCATCCCCCTGAAGGTTGCTGGCGCATTCCACACCGAGGCAATGGCACCCGCCGTGCCCGCCCTGGAAGAGTTCGCCGCATCCCTGCAGGTCTCCGACCCGACCTCCGCACTGCTGACCAACCGCGACGGTTCCGCCGTGGCATCCGGTGAAGAGTTCGTCAAGACCCTCGTCTCCCAGGTCACCAGCCCCGTCCGCTGGGACCTGTGCATGGCAACCCTGCTTGAGCGTGAAGTTGCCGGCATTATCGAGGTCGCCCCCGCAGGCACCCTGGTCGGCCTGGCAAAGCGCGCGATGCGCGGCGTGCCCGGCACCTCCATCAACACTCCCGAGGACCTCGCCTCGCTGAAGGGCTAAACGCCGGGGGGAGAGCACCCAGCCCTCCCCGCGCTAGGAACCCTTCACACTAGACATGCACTTTAGACATGCGAGGCACACAGTGTCTTGCAAGCATCAGCACTAAGGATTGAATACGTGACTACCCTCAAGCAGTACGAAATCAACCGCTACTCCCGCATCCTCGGTTACGGCGCAGCCCGCGGTGAGGTCATCGTCCCCAACGATGACATCGTTGAGGCAATCGACTCCTCCGACGAGTGGATCAAGCAGCGCACCGGCATCGCAACCCGCCATCGCGCCAGCGAAAACCAGTCGGTAGCCGACCTCGCCATCGGTGCCGCCAAGGACGCCCTGGCAGCATCCGGTGTAGCCGGTGAGGACATTGAGGCGGTCATCATCTCGACCATCTCGCACCCCTACGCAACCCCCTCCCTGGCAACCCTGGTCGCTGACGCAATCGGCTCCAAATGCCCCGCATACGACATCTCCGCAGCGTGTGCAGGTTTCTGCTACGGCATCGCCCAGGCAGACGCCCTCGTCCGCGCAGGCACCGCAAAGCACGTGCTGGTCATCGGCGTTGAGAAGCTCTCTGACTTCATCGACAACACCGAACGCACCATCTCCTTCCTGCTCGGCGACGGCGCAGGCGCAGCAGTTGTAGGCGTCTCCGACGAGCCGGGTATCGCACCGACTGTGTGGGGTTCGGACGGCTCCCGTTGGGGTACTGTGGGTATGACTCACTCCCTGTTGGATATCCGCAACCGCGACTTCGTAGCAAACCCCGTGCAGGAAGGCGAAAAGATTTGGCCCACCCTGCGCCAGGACGGCCCCTCCGTCTTCCGCTGGGCAGTATGGGAAATGGCAAAGGTCGCCAAGCAGGCACTCGAAACTGCCGGCATCACCCCCGACGAGCTCGGCGCACTCATCCCGCACCAGGCAAACGCCCGCATCATTGACCAGATGGTCAAGACCCTCAAGCTCCCCGACACGGTGGCAGTGGCACGCGACATCGTCGATGCCGGTAACACCTCCGCCGCATCGGTCCCCCTCGCCGCACACCGCCTGCTCAAGGAGAACCCGGAACTCTCCGGCAAGTTCGCCCTGCAGATCGGCTTCGGTGCCGGCCTGGCATTCGCAGCTCAGGTAGTCGTCCTTCCCTAAGAAAAACCACCAGAGCCCGATGCTCACCGCCCCTCACGACCGGCACAGTGCCGGTACACGAGAAAGAAAATAAAGCGGGAAAGCATCCCCTAAACTCCGAGTTGCCGCATGCGTACACCACGCAGACACGATAAACTCGGTAATGCACGCGTACCCCCACCCGGCGGGTGCGATGACCATCGAACAACAAAGGAGCCCCTGAATGGCTAACAAGGAAGAGATCCTCGCAGGTCTGGCAGAGATCGTTAACGAAGAGACCGGCGTTGAGGTTGAGGACGTTCAGCTGGACAAGTCCTTCACCGAGGACCTGGACATCGACTCCATCTCGATGATGACCATCGTCGTGAACGCTGAGGAGAAGTTCGAGGTGACCATCCCGGACGAAGAGGTCAAGAACCTCAAGACCGTTGGCGACGCAGTCGAGTTCATCGCGAACGCTGCCTAAGCTATAACCAATAACGAGGCGGCGCGGGCTCTCACCGGCCCGCGCCGCATCGCTATTCACTCAGCTTTCAATCCAACACACTCCCGGGAACACGCAGGGTGCGATGACTGCACTCTCCACGGCGTGAAAACACCCACTGTAAACCCCGGGCTCTACAGGTTTTTATCCACACACCACCGGATAAACCACCAAATCGACCACCGAAGAGAAAGTGCCACAATGTCTCGAAAAGTGCTGGTGACCGGCCTCGGCGCGACCACCCCCATTGGCGGCGACGTCCCCACCACCTGGGAAAACGCAACCAAGGGCGTATCTGGTGTATCCACCCTCGACCACCCCTGGGTCAAGGAATACGACCTGCCCGTATACATTGCAGGCCAGCTCGCTGTGCCCGCCCTCGAATCCGGCCGCCTCACCAAGGTAGAAGCAAAGCGCCTGGACCCCTCGGGCCAGCTCGCCCTCATCGCCGCACGCGAAGCATGGGAAGACGCAGGATTCTCCGGCCCCGACGCCGAATCCGCAGAAGAAGTCGACCCCGAACGCACCGGCGTAGCCTTCGGCACCGGTATCGGCGGCGTGTGGACCCTCCTCGACGCATGGGACACCCTCCGCGAAAAGGGCCCCCGCCGCGTCCTCCCCATGACCGTTCCCATGCTCATGCCCAACGGCAACGCAGCAGCCGTCTCCATGAACCTCAAGGCACGCGCCGCAGCACAGACCGTCGTCTCCGCATGCGCATCCTCCACCGAAGCCATGCAGCTCGGTGCTGAAATGATCCGCAGCGGTAAGGCAGATGTCGTCATCGTCGGCGGTGCCGAAGCAGCAATCCACCCGCTTCCCATGGCAGCATTCGCCAAGATGCAGGCACTCTCCTCCCGCAACGACGAACCCGAAAAGGCATCCCGCCCCTACGACGTCGACCGCGACGGCTTCGTCATGGGTGAAGGCGCAGCAGCCCTCATCCTCGAATCCGAAGAGCACGCCAAGGCACGCGGCGCACGCGTCTACGCGGAACTGGCAGGCACCGGCGTATCCGCCGACTCCTACCACATCACCGCACCGGACCCCGCAGCACTCGGCGCAACCCGCGCACTGCGCGAAGCCCTCGAAGACGGCAACATCGACCCGAAGACCGTCGTGCACATCAATGCGCACGCCACCAGCACCCCCGCCGGTGACCTGCCCGAAGCAACCGCAATGCACGAAACCTTCGGCGAGCACACCAAGAACATTGCTGTCTCCGCAACCAAGTCCATGACCGGCCACCTGCTCGGTGGCGCGGGTGCCCTTGAGGCTGTGCTGACCGTCCTGGCTCTGCACCACCGCACCGCACCCTGCACCATCAACCTGGACAACAAGGACCCCCAGATTGACCTGGACGTGGTGACCGAGGCACGCGAACTGCCCGCCGGTGAGATTGTGGCACTGTCGAACTCCTTCGGTTTCGGCGGTCACAACGCTGTTGTGGCATTCCGCTCCGTAGAGGACTAATCCTTCAGACTTTAGCCTCATAAGGACATAACGCTCCCTCAACCTACAGCTTGTAGGTGGGGGAGCGTTACGTTTTCTGGATAGATAGGATGGCATACCGGACGCCGCTCGCGGGGGAGTGTGGCTTCCGTGGGTTAGTTGTTTGGAGAGGTTGTACCGGTTCACGCTCGCGGGGGAGTGCCCCCTCTTCAGCGCCTGGGGGCGCTTCGAGGACGGAGCCCCCGCCTCGCGTGTCCGGTACGCCCTCTAGGTCGCCTACCCCTCGGTGGGGTTTATATAGGGGTTGGTCTGTGGTTGGGATTCAGAGGTAACGCGCCAATCCCTTGGGGTAGGGAATATGGGTGGCTTGGTGCGGGGTTTCCTTCTCAGGCTAGCTTGCCTCAGTCTGGGGTGCCCCTGTTTTAGATGTTAAAAACGGGTGGCGTATTCGCTCCGGCACTGCGAATACGCCACCCAAACACACCACACTCCACAAGACAATGCAGAGCGCGCGGGATCAACCATCCCGCAAGGTTCCCGTAACCTCCATCGCGCACCACGGTAGGCGACGACAGAAGAACGGGAGCTTATGACCGTTTGACACGCACAACGCCCCCTCGTACAGGTATACAAAGGCGCACGCCATGCGATCTTCCGGAAGTTTATTCGGAAGAGCTCCCACGCCGGTTCCGTTGAGAAAACAATTCGGTGTGGTTGCCTCCCGATGGTGAAGCACCTCCGCATCGTGTGCCGCATAAACCGCGCAGTTTAGTGCGCGCAGATGCTGCGTCGAAAACTATCCAAAGAATGCAGTCCACGGAGTAGTCTTCCAGCTTCAAATGGCAGAAGCTTAAGGGTTTGATGTGAGTGCTCGGTTGGTCCGAATCATGTCGCTCTCAACGGAACCGGTTTATCGGTGATGGGAGCTCCTGTAGATAAGAATAACCTTAAATCACCCCTGGAGTAAACCTTAAACCAATAATTTAACCTTATTGTTATAATTCCTTGTCATGAAGGTATTGACGAGTGTTCAATATGCTCTGAGTAACCCCCTGGAGGCCCTCATAACTCTTTGGTCTGTTTGGTGCTCTCCACCGTTATGAAACCGTGATAAATCATTCCCGAAAATTGAAGAATCGGGTCCAAAACGGTCCCGCACGTGGCTGCCGCAAGGGCTTGTTGAGAGGGGCTTGAAAACGCACCGAGAGTACAGTCATAAAACGTCATCTTGTCACGGAAGTTATCCCAGAGAAAACAAATTAAACCCCCGGCGTGCGCTGTGGCATAATCAGTATCGACATCGTGCTCCGGGGTCGGTGAAATTCCGAACCGGCGGTCACAGCCCGCGAACCGCTCTCACAGGCAGGCAAAAATCGTACGAATCTTCGCATCCGCACAGGACGCCAAGACTCCGCTAGAGAAGCCCGCCCGTAAGAGAGGCCGAACCGGTGAAAATCCGGTGCCGACAGTACAGTCTGGATGGAAGGTAGCACGAGCAGAAAAAGGCAGGAGTGCACTCCGCCGCACCTCCCGACAACCGGGATAACGTGCAGGGTGCACCGACGCAGTTACTTGAGAAAACTGTTGCTCGCGAAAACTGTTACTCAAGAGCACAGCGGTTTTCTGCGAGACGGCTTTCTATGAGACAGCTTTCTGTAAGACAGGGGAGAGGCGCCTTTCGTAGGTGCCGGTACGTTATTCCCCTCGACCGCAGCCGGCTGGTGTCAGCTGCGGTTTTCAGCTACGGTTGGCTGATTCGCCGCTCCCGCCTCACCACGGATACCGGGCACTCCCTAAGAAGCCCGCGCGGTAGCCGCCCTTTTCTGTTCCTCTCCCCGGAGCCGCCGCAGATGCGCACACAGCGCATCCGACACACGGTCCAACTCAGAGAGGAAAGAAACAATGGACATCTTGCGGTGGCTCTTCGACGCACAAATTCACGTGGGGGACCAGTCCCTCCTCGTGCGCGAAGTTCTCGGAAACGCATTCGGCCTGGCATCGGCGCTCGGCGGCATGCGGCGCAAAGTATGGGCGTGGCCCGTCGGCATTCTCGGCAACCTGCTACTCCTCACCGTCTTCCTGGGCGCCCTCATCGGCAGCCCGCACCCCGTCACCATGCTCGGCCAGGCAGGCCGCCAAATCATGTTTATTGCCGTGTCCATCTGGGGTTGGCACCGTTGGCGTGCCACCCGCGCCGCCGGTGGTGACGCCTCCGAAGGTGCCGCGGTGATCCCCAAGTGGGCTACCAACACCGAACGCGCAGGCCTGGTTGTCGCCATGGTCGCGGGCACCCTGCTGCTCACCCCCATCTTCCGCGCCCTCGGCTCCTACGAACCCGTCTGGTCCGACGCCTGGATCTTCACCGGCTCGCTGCTCGCCACCTACGGCATGGCGCGCGGCTGGGTTGAATTCTGGCTCATTTGGGTTGCCGTCGACCTGGTCGGCGTGCCGCTGCTGTGGAGCGCAGGCTACTACGCGACCTCCTTCATGTACGTGTTCTACGGATGCTTCACCCTGGTTGGTTTCTTCGTCTGGTGGCGCACCCGCAACCTGGAGGCGCAGAAGACTCGGGTGCAGACCCAGTTCCCCGACGTGACCGTTGAGATAACCGATGTGCAGAAGGGCCGTGCATAAATGCCGCAGAACCCCTCGTTGCAGGTGCTGGCGAGCGCGCACCTGCCCGTAACCGTCACCCCGAGCGTATCTTCGCCGCGCAACGATGCGGACTACTCCGCCGCAGAGTACGGTCACCTCGCCGGGCTGCCCGCCGCACGCACCCTCCAGCTGCCCGGCCCCGAGCAAGAGCTCAGCCACGCAGAGGCCATGACCCTGGCACTGCAGGCGGCACGCCAGGGTATCCGCGGCGCGAACCCCCTCGTCGGCGCCGTCATCACTGACGCGCACGGGCACCTGCTGCACGTGGGCTACCACCGAGGCGCAGGCACCCCGCATGCCGAAGCCGACGCGCTCGCCGCCGCCCGAGCCGCGGGAACCGACCTCACCGGCGCCCGCATGTACGTGAGCCTTGAGCCCTGCAACCACACCGGACGCACCGGCCCCTGCTCCCACGCCGTCGCCGAGGCGGGCATCAGCGAACTCTACTACGCCTACAGCGACGACACCGAAAACGCAGCCGGAGGCGCCGCCTACCTGCGCTCCCAGGGCGTCACCGTGCACGCCATGGAGGAGTTCGCGAACGCATCCTACCAGCTGAATGAGCGCTGGTTCATTGCCGCCGCCGAACGCCGCCCCTTCATTACCGCAAAGAGCGCCTCCACCCTGGACGGGTTCATCGCGGCTGCTGATGGCACGAGCAAGTGGATTACCGGCCCCGCCGCGCGCATTGACGGGCACCTGATTCGTCACCGCGCCGACGCCGTCATGATCGGCACCCGAACCACCCTCATGGACGACCCGACCCTGGACGCGCGCGACGCCAACGGGGAACGCTTCGAGAAGCAGCCGCTGCGCGTGGTCATGGGCAAAACCGAGATTACCGAGAACTACCGCGTGCGCGGCCTCAACCCGCCCGAAGGCGTGGAGGCGGACCCGCAGAACTTCCTACAGGTCTTCACCCACGACCCGCGCGAACTGCTCGATGAGCTGTACGCCCGCGGGGTGCGGCACCTCATGATTGAGGGCGGCCCCGGCATGGTCGGCCTCTTCGCCGGTGAAGACTTCATCGACGAGATGGTCTGGTACCGCGCCCCCATGATCATGGGGCAGGGCAAGAGTGCCGTGTACCGTCTGCTCGTGGACACCCTCGCGCAGGCGCCGCGCCTGCAACTGGACGACCTGGGCATGTTCCCGGCGGTGCGCGTGCTCGGCAATGACACCGCAACGCACCTGGTGCCGGCACCTCGCGGAACGGCGCAGGAACCGGGTGAGCGGCGTACCCTGCCGAAGCTGGACGCCTGCCACGCGCCCGAACCGAGATTAGATTAGCCGAGGCTGGACTAGTCGCGGCTGAACTAGCATCCGCTTGGGCTAGTATCCCTTGGGCTGAGCGCGGGCGGGGGAGTAGTACCTCAAGGACCCCCGCCGGCGCCCGGCTAGTTTGTGTCGGCTGGTTCGCATGCTGGCACAAAAGCTCCCCGTCACGGGGAATATTCGAAAAATACGTATAGTTATACCGACGAACAAACCATCGCCGCCCGTCGCCCTCAACGACGACGCCCCGGCGGACACGGCGAGAAAAGGAAAGCACACATGTTTACCGGAATCATTGGCGCCCTCGGCACCGTAGAATCCATCACCCCCATCGAAGGTAGCGACGCAGCCTACCTGACCCTCAACGCCGGAGACATCGTCGCCGACCTCGAACACGGCGGATCCCTCGCCGTCAACGGTGTATGCCTCACCGCTATTGACCTCGACCAGCTGCAGCCCGGCCAGTTCCGCGCCTACGCGATGGGTGAGACTCTGCGCCGTACCAACCTCGGCAACCTGAACCCCGGCGACACCGTCAACCTGGAGCGCTGCCTGCCCGCCGGTGGCCGCCTCGACGGTCACGTCGTGCAGGGCCACGTGGATGCGGTCGGTACCCTCGCATCCGTCACCGCGCACGAGGCGTGGAGCACCCTGCGTTTCAACCTGCCCACCGAACTGGCACCCCTGCTCGCTGAGAAGGGCTCCATCGCTGTTTCTGGCGTGTCCCTGACCGTCACCGCCGTTTCTGAGCCCGGCGAAACCCCCGCATGGTTCGAGGTCGGCCTGATTCCCGAAACCCTGAAGGCAACCAACCTCGGTGCGCTCAAGGTTGGCGACAGCGTGAACCTTGAGACCGATGCGCTCGCTAAGTACGTGCAGCGTCTGACCGCGTTCGCAGGCGTGCCCCAGGCTGACTCTGCGCACTCCGGTGAGCAGGTTGCGCCGCGTCGGGCCGACGCTGCAAGCGTCCTTGATAGCGTGCAGACCGCAGTGGAAGCTATCGCAGCAGGTCGCGCCGTGGTCGTCGTTGACGACGAAGACCGCGAAAACGAAGGCGACATCATCTTCGCCGCCGAGCACGCAACCCCCGAGCTGATGGGCTTCATGATCCGCTACACCTCCGGCGTGGTCTGCGCACCCCTGAGCAACAAGCGTGCCGACGAGATGAACCTGCCGCCCATGGTCACCAACAATGAAGACCCCAAGGGCACCGCATACACCGTCTCCTGCGATGCGGCATCCGGCGTGAGCACCGGCATCTCCGCGGCAGATCGCGCACGCACCGTGCAGATCCTCGCGGACGCTGCCTCCACCCCGGCGGATATCACCCGCCCCGGCCACATCTTCCCGCTGCGCGCCGTTGACGGCGGCGTGGCGGAGCGCCCCGGCCACACCGAAGCCGCAGTGGAACTCTCCCTCGCGGCGGGCCTGTCCGGTGTGGGCGTTATCGCCGAGGTCGTGCACGACGACGGCTCCATGATGCGTTTCGACGCACTGCGCGCCTTCGCCACCGAGCACAACCTGCCCATGATCTCTATCGAAGACCTCATCAAGTACGTAGCTAAGGCGTAGGAGAACGCATGAGCGAAACCCCTAACACCCAAGCAACGCCAGGCACTCCCGCAGAGCTGAGCACCCCCGCGGCTGTCACCTTGGCAGAGCCGGGCACCCCCTCAGCGGACACCTTGGTCGAGTCGGTTGAGGCGCAGGTTGAAGAGCTCAGCGCCGAATCCCTGCGCATCGCCTCCCAGCTCGCTGAAGGCTACCGAGTCAGCCCCCTCGACATGGTGCCCAACCCCAGCCCGCTGCTGGTAGAAAGCACCGAAGAGGTCGCCGTACCCACCCCGCAGGGTGTGTTCGGTTTGCGCGCCTGGCGATTCGCAGACGGCGCCGAGCACCTCAGTGCCCGTGCCCTCGACCGTGACGGCACCCCCGTACCCGCCGAGGACGGGGGAGCGCCCGCGGTGCGCATCCACTCCGAATGCGCCACCGGCGATATTTTCGGTTCATTCCGATGCGATTGCGGCCCCCAGCTGGAGAACGGCCTGCGCATCATTGGCCGCACCGGCGGGTACCTCATCTACGTGCGCAACCATGAAGGACGCGGTATCGGCTTGGTCAACAAGCTCCGCGCCTACGCGCTGCAGGATGCCGGGCTCGACACCCTCGACGCGAACCTGGCGCTCGGCCTGGACGGCGACATGCGCGACTACTCGCAGGCGGCACTGATCCTGCAGGAACTCGGTGTGAACGAGCTGAGGCTCGTGACCAACAACCCCGCCAAGCAGGAGGCGCTCGAAAGCCTCGGTCTGCAGGTCGCCGAACTCATCCCGGATGAAATTCCCGCCCGAGTTGAGAACGCTCACTACCTGCAGACCAAGCGTGAGCGCATGCGCCACGTGCTCAAAAGCGCGTAGCGGCACCCCTGCAAACTAAACTTTTCACAAACCCAGAACCCCACAAGGAGAACACAATGAGCGGCGTAGGCGCAGCAGACACCACCCTCAACCCCGAAGACTACAAGGGCTTCAAGCTCGCAATCGTAGCGGCAAGCTGGCACACCCAGGTCATGGACGGCCTCATCGACGGTGCACAGCGTGCAGCACGCGATGCAGGCATCGAGCCGACCCTCGTGCGCGTTCCCGGCACCTTCGAGCTGCCCGTCGCAGCAACCCGCCTCGCTGAGAAGTTCGACGCAATCGTCGCGCTCGGCGTGGTTATCCGTGGCGGCACCCCCCACTTCGACTACGTCTGCCAGGGCGCAACCAACGGCCTGACCGACGTGTCCGTGCTGACCGGCCGCCCCATCGGCTTCGGCGTGCTCACCTGCGATAACGAGCAGCAGGCACTCGACCGTGCAGGCCTGGAAGGCTCCAACGAAGACAAGGGCTACGAGGCGACCGCGGCGGCACTGCAGACCGCAGCAACCCTCAAGCAGTTCAGCAACTAACACGGCTGAACGGTACGCGGATCAGTTTCACGAAGAGAACGTTCTGATCTTCACCGTGGAACTGGGCCGTAGTACCGGTTAAACTGAAACAACGCGCGCACCGGGCTTACCGGGATTTATCAGGCATTATCGGGCGTCTATGGATCTGGCAAGTATGCGCCAGAGAGATACACACCGGCACATATGTCCCGGTACCCCCATATACCGGTAAAAACCCATGCACCGGTAAAACCCCATATACCGGTAAAAACCCCGCGCGGTAGCTAAGGGACACAGCGCACCGATGCGCTCCCAACCCAACACCAAGGAGTACAGCAATGCAGGATTTGGGCACCATCACCCCCAGCCTCGAAGAATTCCGCGCCCGCGCAGCCGGCACCCGCGTCATTCCCGTACACATCAAAATCCTCGCCGACTCACTCACCCCCATCGGCATCTACCGATCCCTCGTACTCCAAAACGACCAGGGCGAACCCGTCGACGCAGCCCACGGCACCTTCCTGCTCGAATCCGCCAAAATCTCCGCAGAAGGCGAATCCGCAGCCTGGGACCGCTACTCCTTCATCGGCGCGTCCTCCCGCTCCACCCTCACCACCGTTGACGGCGCAGTCCACTGGCAGGGCCGCACCCCCGCCGGCGCACCCGTCGACGGCGACCCCGTAGAAGCCATCGCCAAGACCCTGCAGATGCTCTACACCGAACCCGACCCGACCCTGCCGCCGCTCACCTCCGGCCTGGTCGGCTACCTCGGCTGGGACGTCGTACGCCACTGGGAGCACCTGCCCTTCCCGCCCGCCGACGACGTGAACCTGCCCGAATTCGCGCTCAACATGGTCTCCGACATGGCAATCCACGACAACAAGGACGGCACCGTCCTACTCGTCGCCAACGCCATCAACTTCAACGGCACCAGCGAAAACGTTGACGGCGCCTACCAGGATGCTGTCGCGCGCCTGCACAGCATGCTCCGCCGCCTGCAGCGCGGCGCCACCGCAACCACCTCCACTCTCTCCGGCGTGGCAGACGTTGACCGTAAGGTCCGCGAAGACGTCACCCTCACCTGGAGCGAACAGGGCTTCAAGGACGCCATCGACCGCTCCAAGAAGAACATCATCGACGGCGACGTCTTCCAGATCGTGCTCTCACGCCGATTCGAAGCCGAAACCAACGCCAAGGCACTCGACGTGTACCGTGTACTGCGCCAATCCAACCCCTCGCCGTACATGTACCTCTTCAACTTCGAAGACAGCAACGGCACCCCCTTCCACATCGTCGGCTCCTCCCCGGAGGCGCTCGTCACCCTCAAAGACGGCATCGCCAGCACCCACCCCATCGCCGGTTCCCGCCCGCGCGGCGCAACCCGCGAAGAAGACCTCGCACTCGCCGAGGAACTGCTCGCCGACGAAAAGGAACGCTCCGAACACCTCATGCTCGTCGACCTGGCACGCAACGACCTCTCACGCATCGCCAAGCCCGGCACCGTGTCCGTCGACCAGTTCATGATCATTGAGCGTTTCAGCCACATCATGCACATTTCCTCCGCCGTCAGCGCCGAACTCGACCCGCAGTTCAGCGCCTACGACGTGTTGCGCGTCGCCTTCCCGGCAGGCACCCTCTCCGGTGCACCCAAGCCGCGCGCCATGCAGCTCATCGACGAATACGAACCCACCCGCCGCGGCGTCTACGGCGGCGTATGCGGCTACTTCGACTTCGCCGGCAACATGGACATGGCAATCGCCATCCGCACCGCCGTACTCAAGGAAGGCACCGCCTACGTACAGGCAGGTGCGGGCCTCGTCATGGACTCCAACCCGGACTCCGAAACTCTCGAAACCGTCAACAAGTCCGCCGCCCCGCTGCGCGCTGTGCTGACCGCCTCCGGCCTGGCACCCCTGGACGCAGACGCAGCCGTCAACGCCACCAAGTAACCCAAGGAGACACCATGAGCACCGTTCTCGACGAGATCATCGTCGGCGTCCGCGAAGACCTCGCCGCCCGCGTACAGCAGGTTCCCCTCGAAGAAATGAAGAAGCGCGCCCTCGCAACCGCACCCGCCCGCGACGCGCTCGCCTCCCTACGCGGTGAAGTACCCGGCGGCGGCAACGGCACGACCGCACGCATCATCTCCGAGGTGAAGCGCTCCTCACCGTCTAAGGGTGCGCTCGGCGAAATCCCCGACCCCGCCGCGCTCGCCGCACGCTACGAGGCAGGCGGCGCCGCAGCGATCTCCGTACTCACCGAACAGCGCCGCTTCAACGGCTCCCTCGCCGACCTGGACGCTGTGCGCGCCGCCGTGAACATCCCCGTACTCCGCAAGGACTTCACCGTCGACGAATACCAGATCTGGGAGGCACGCGCACACGGCGCCGACCTGGTGCTACTCATCGTCGCAGCCCTCGACGAGCAGACCCTCCGCGAGTTCCTCGAGCTCACCGAATCGCTCGGCATGAACGCCCTCGTCGAAACCCACACCCCCGAAGAAATCGAGGTCGCCCAGCGCATCGGCGCGAAAATCGTCGGCATCAACGTGCGCAACCTCAAGACCCTCGAAGTCAACAACGAGCACTACGCATCCCTCGCAGCGCACCTGCCCAACTCGGTGATTAAGGTTGCTGAGTCCGGTGTCGCCAGCATCGAAGACGTACGCGCCTACGCCGGTGCCGGTGCCGATGCGGTACTCATCGGTGAAGCGCTGGTTCGCTCCGGCGACCCCGAAGGTACCGTGCGCGAATTCTCCAAGGTGCCCGTGACCCGATAAGGGTTGCTAAGAGAAGACGACCGGACAACGCTCGCGGGGGAGTGACTTCCGTGGGCTAGTTGTTTGAGAGGTTGTACCGGACAACGCTCGCGGGGGAGTGCCCCCTCTTCAGCGCCTGGGGGCGCTTCGAGGACGGAGCCCCCGCTTCGCGTGTCCGGTACGCCCTCTAGGTCGCCTATCCCTCGGTGGGGTTGATATAGGGGTTGGTACGGGGTTTCTTTCTCAGGCTAGCTCGCCTCAGTCTGGGGTATATGAGGACGGTCTGAGGTTGGGCTTTAGAGGTAGCACGTCAATCCTTTGGAGTAGGGATATATAGGTGGCTTGGTCTGGGGTTGGGTGATGCTGTCGGCTCACCCGAATCTCTGGTTCCAAGTTGTTTGGCTTGTTCTGCCAGCTCACCTCTCGTACGCATAAAGCCGGTGCCCGGTTCCTGTCACGCAACAGGAACCGGGCACCGGCTTTTCACATGTTATAGAGTGCTTAGCGGCCCGTATAGTCCGCGTCCGCAATGTCCTTCGGCCAGCGTGCCTTACGGAACGGCGCCCACGTAAACGCCGCCGCCACCAACAACAAACCACTCATAATGAACGCCGGAACAAAGCCCCACGCATCCGCAATCATGCCAGCCACCAGCGGGCCCAGAATCATACCGAAATCGCTACACATCTGATATACCGCCAACACCTGGCCGCCACTGCGGCGAGTACCAATCACATCAGACACCGCAGCCTGAATCGACGGACCCATAAACGCCGCACCAATACCCAGGCACGCCGTCAACGACACAAACACCCACGCCACCGGCGCGAAACCCATAAACGTCACCGCAGAACCCGCCAACAGCAGACCCGAAAACGCCATCACACGGCGACCAAAACGATCCGAAAAACGACCCGAGAACGTCTGCGTCAACGCATTACCAAACGAGTTCGTCGCCATCGCCAAAGACGCCAACAAAGTACCCGCAACCGAATTCGACATATCGCCACCAGTCGCCAAATACGCCGCCGCCAACGGAATAATCGACGACTGCACACCAAACACCGACCAGCCAATCGCCCAATTCGAAACCAGCGCAGAACGGTAATTCGAGAACTTCAACGCGTCACGAACCGTCATCGCCGGCAGGTCGCTCTTACCCGCAGCGCCGCCGGATGCAGCAGGCTTAGCCGCCTTGCCGGATGCGCCAGCCTGAGTGTCAGCAGGGGAAGGCGCCGCCGACGGCAGCACCCCGGTGCCCTTACCCTCAGCCAGCAGCGCCGCCTCCATAATCGCGTCACGCTCCGCCTCCAGTGCAGCCTGCGACGGCATCAAGAACCACACAATCAGGCCCGCCGCCAGCAGCGAAAAACCATACACAATGAACGGCGCACGCATACCAAAGGGCGCCAGCGCGCTCGCAATCACCGGGCCCAGCAAGTTACCCAGCAGGAACGCCGTCGCATAATAGCCCGAAATACGTCCACGCATATGCGCCGGGGACAAGCGCACCAACAGACCCATCGCAGAGACCGTGAACATGACCGAACCGATACCCGCCACCGCACGCGAACCCAGCAGAACCCAATAATCCCAGGCGAACGCAATCATAAACGACGTCACCGACACAATCAGCATGCCAATCGTGTACACCGGACGCTCACCCCAACGGGTAATCAGCTGACCCGCCGACGGCGCAAAAATCAGGCGCGTAATCGCCAACGCAGAAACCACCATCGTCGCCATAGTGACCGTGGCATTAAAGTTTTGCGCATAGTTCGGCAGCACCGGTGCCACCAAACCAAAACCCACCGCAATCATGAACGACGCAGCAATCAGAACCTTCAAACCGGTCGGCACACGGTTCGGATCAATCGTGCGCGGGTCAAAAACAGGCGGTGTTTTGGCAGGGTTCCTCATGCTCATCCTCGAAATCGTGCGGTGCCGTGCGGCAGCCGCGGGCCCCACCCGCAACCGCCAACCATGTGTTCGGCTAAAAAACTTAACAGTGTCCAGTCTACTCCGCCGACAGCCGGGCATGCGCGTCACCTCGACCAGCCAAACCGCCCAAACCGGTAAGCTAGTAGTGTGAATGAAACGATGATGATAATCTGCGCAATCGTGCTGGGTGTACTGGTTATCGCCGGTATACTTTTCGCCGTTCTGCGCCGACCCAAGAAGACCGCGAACCTGCAGTCTTTGCGTCAGGAGGCGGCTAAGGCCTCCGGCGGTTCGGCGGAAGAACCCGAAAGCTCGGCACCTCGCGCTATTGAACTTGATATGCCCGACCCGTCTGCGGGTCGCCTGGTGCGCCTGCGCGCCCGCCTGGCTCGTTCGAACAACATGCTCGGCAAGGGCCTGCTGGCTCTGCTTTCTCGCGACCGCATCGACCAGGACGTCTGGGATGAGGTTGAGGAGACCCTGCTGCTCGCCGACCTGGGTTCCGAGCCGACTACCCGCCTGGTGGAGGCGCTGCAGCAGCGTGTGCGCGTTGAGGGTACGAGCAACCCCGCCGCCGTGAAGAAGATGCTCCGCGAAGAGCTCGTGAAGATTGTTCGCCCCGACATGGACCGCGAACTGAAGACCGCCGGCAGCGACGGCAACCCCGGCGTGGTGCTGGTCGTTGGCGTGAACGGCGTTGGTAAGACCACCACGGTCGGTAAGATTGCCCGCGTGATGGTTGCTGACGGTCAGACCCTGCTCCTGGGTGCCGCGGATACGTTCCGTGCCGCTGCGTCTGAGCAGCTGACCACCTGGGGTGACCGCGTGGGCGTGAAGACCGTGCGTTCCGAGAAGGAAGGCGCCGACCCCGCATCCGTCGCGTTTGATGCCGTGAAGGCTGGCAAGGAGCAGGGCGTTGACACCGTGCTCGTGGACACCGCGGGCCGCCTGCAGAACAAGTCCGGTCTGATGGATCAGCTCGGCAAGATCAAGCGCGTGATTGAGAAGGAAGCGCCGGTCACCGAGGTTCTGCTCGTTATCGACGCGACCACCGGCCAGAACGGTATGGTTCAGGCGAAGGTCTTCGGCGACATCGTGGACGTCACCGGTATCGTGCTGACCAAGCTCGACGGCACCGCAAAGGGCGGCATCGTGGTCGCTATTCAGGAGGAGCTCGGCGTTCCCGTCAAGCTCATCGGCCTGGGTGAAGGCCCGGACGACCTGGCACCGTTCGACCCGGAAGCATTCGTGGACGCGCTGCTGGACTAACATCCTTATACTCCGCCGAGAAGCCACATGTGTTTCGAGAAGCCACCAAAGACGTGGCTTTTCGAAACACATGTGGCTTTTCGCTTATCTGAAAGGAAAGAACATAGCCTGATTTACCCCGGGGTAAATTGCGAACAAGGGGTCGGCCCCCACATCAGGAATAGTCTGAAGGGGACATATTGGATGGGTGGTCACTGCATTACAAGGCCACCCAGAAGAAAGGCATGATATGAACTTGTCACAATGGTTGAACTCAGCAACGTTGGTCCTGCTGTTGGTGAGCGTAATTATCTTCTTCGTGAGGGCTGCAATATCAGCCGTGGGTGGTGTAACCACATCGATTCGTTATCTGCGAGCCACGACGAAGGGCGAGGAGTACACGCGAGAATCGGACGACGAAGACCGTATCTTAAGTTCCTCCATTTTGGGCGGTCCGGATATTATCATCAACCTCGTGATGGGCGGATTTGTGGCCGCGGCGATGTGGGTGGTCATGCTACAGCAAAGCTCTTCGGTAGAGGCTTTGGTGTGGGTTGCTGACATTTCGGTATTCGCGGTACTACTGCTGGGTTTGACTGCAATGGTGCGTTGTTCCAAGCGTGCACGGGCTAAGGGTAAGAAGATGAAGCCCAACGCCTTACTTGGTCTGATGTATGTGACTTCGTCCGGTACGGCTCTCAGCTCTACGCTGTCGAATGGCCTGCAGATGAGCGAACATTGGTCGATGGCTAATCTGATCCAGGCGGGGCTCTCGGCGGGTTCGACTGACGTGGACTTTGTGAACGGTGTTATGGGTGCATACGGTGTTCCGGGGTTGGTTACTCTGGCTGTGTATACTGTGCTGTTCCTTGTGTGGGGAATGCTTGTTCCGGAAGTTCTGTTGCACTCTGTTTTCCTTGCCGGTAGTGCGCTGGGAGGTCGTGCTGTGATTGTTGGATCAAAGTTGGAAAGTGCGGAGCGTCTTTTCATGGTGAGTATCGCTCTCTATTTGGTGACTCACCTGATATCGAGTGGTTTGTGGGCAAGCTAGTCGCCTCTCTATTCGCTGAGAAGCCACATGTGTTTCGAAAAGCCACATTTTTAGTGGCTTTTCGAAACACATGTGGCTTCTCGCGGTTAAGTTTGGGGCACTCCAGCAGTACGCAGCACCTGCAAGGCCCGCCTCGGACGGTAAATAGCATCCTTAGCAGAAACACGGACGACAGCATACCCCGCGTGGAGCAACCGATCCTGTCGAGTCTTCTCCCGAACCAGGTCCTCTTTGGCGTTGTATTTGACGTTGCCGTCTACCTCCAGAATGACAGGCCTGCCGTGGAGGCTAGTGGTGTGTAGCAGAAAGTCCACTCGATAGGCATGACCTTCGCAGATGATGGTTTCTTGCTGCTTGTATCGGATTCCTTGGTCATCGAGAAGTAACCGCATGCAGGTTTCAGCAACGGATTCTGAGTGTGGGCTGAGCTCATGTCCGACGAGGCGGGCGGTTCGGCACCCGCGGCCAGATGCAGATGAGAGCTCTTTCTTGAGCTCCTCGTAGGTGAGCATATCCGGTTCCCGCGCGAAGCGTTGAAGGGCGCTTTCGGCCAGAACGAGCCCGTCGCGAAAGGGAAGCGTTTTCACGCAGGTGGTGATAGCTGTTAGTGGTGTGACGGTGGGAATCCCTTCGGGCGTGTACACGATGGGGCTGTCCGCGGTGAGGGTGTCTTGGATGCGCTGGATGTTTTCTCTGCGGCCGCCTCCGGCTCCTCGTACTTGAACGTGACGTGGTGGGCTGAGGGAGGAGACGCCCCAGGCGACGGCTGCGCTTTGAGCGGCGAGGATGTTGGCGGGGTATTCGTTGAGGTGCGCGAGGATGCACACGTAGTGCTGGTCGTTGGGGTGTAGGTTGTTCCAGGTTTGGGTGGGGAGAAGGTGCCCTTTTGAGACGCGGGTGAGTTCGCCGCGGTTGAGGGCGTGGCTCAGGGTGATTCGCGTGTGGGTGGCTGAGGTGATGAGTTCGGTGCGGGTGCGTATCATCATTGATAGTTCTTCTCTGGTAAACATGCTTTAATTGCATCAAATGAGAGTATTTATGTTCAAGTGTTACGTTTAGTTATTACGCCGAAAAGCCACATGTGTTTCGAAAAGCCACCAAAAACGTGGCTTCTCGAAACACATGTGGCTTCTCGACGAGAGGGGTGTGGATAAGTTGAGTGAATACGGCCCAGCATCTAGTTACTGGATGCTACTTGTTGATCTGTGCAATCAGATGTTCAGCAAGCGCGGGCTGGCATGCTACCAGGCTCACAACAGCAAGGAAGAAGCTCATGCTTGCCTCCTGAACAGAAGGGCGAATGAGATTGCCGCGATAGAGTGCGTTCAGAGCCTTAACCGAGTACTTGAAGCACTGGAGCAAAGCCGCAGCCATGAAGACGACAGTAAGCAGGTTGAGCATGATCAGGGTGAAGCCTGCAGCACCGTATGACGCAGTAACTGCCTCAATGAAACGCATAGCCATACCACCCTGAGGGTGAGACTCGTAGTGTCCGCTGATGGTGGTGTAGATGGTCGCCATGTTGTACTTACCCGCCCCGATAAGAGTGAACCAAGTGCCACCAACAATCGCCAGCAGGGAAGCAGGGTAGAGCACATTCAGAATGGCGTGTGCAGAGGAGCTAGTGCTCTTGGCATTAAGCAGCTTTACCTGCCAACCGATGAGTGCGAGACAGGTAACCCAGTAGGCTACGAGGGTCCAGCTGATAGTGGGCCAGCTGATGAGGAACGCGCCCATGATAAGGAGGCCGCCACCAAAAGCAATCGCGATATTGCCCCAGGTATCGTCATCGCTTTCCTGACCCTTCTTGGAAGGTGCATGGTTGTGCGTGTGCTGGCTGTTGTCGATGGTGGTGCGGTTACCGTCGCCGCTAATGGCTGCGGAGCCGTTGCCTACCTGCTGGTGGGTGTTGTGCACGCGGTTGCCATTGCCGTTGATGGTGCCGACGCTGAGCTTCTGCGTGATACCCCCGGTGTTGGCGCTCGCCTCAGCCTTCTTGGCTTCGGCGCGGGCTGCCCGGGTCTTGAACCAAGCGGTGAAGAGCCCCGCGATTGCGGTGAGCAGGGGGATGACGATCGGTGCGAGCTTGTTGATAAACTCCATGAGTTTTTCTCCTATTGGGAGGAATCTGCCCCGGCCCGTGCGGGCCTGCACCGGGGCAGATGGGTTGGTGGCCGTGCAGTGACCTTGTATCTCCACGATAGGGTTAGGGTTTAGGGCTGCTGAGATTTTTTGGTTTACCCCGGGGTAAGCGAAAATTTGTCGGGCTGGGTGCGGGGTTGGGGGAATATATTCTTTGAATTCCTGCGGGCGGGTGCTTCTTAGCAGCCTCCAAAAGCCACATGTGTTTCGAAAAGCCACCAAACATGTTGCTTTTCGAAACACATGTGGCTTTTCGCGGTTAATAGGCGGGTAATGACGACGGGCAGCACACGATGCGGGGCTCTGGGATATTCTGAAACTAGAAGATGCGTAGCGAGAAAAAGTGCCGACCCCTCAGGCGGTCCCGAGCATCGCACACCATACAGCCCAATTCACCCCGAACCTCAGCGAAGGAGCTACCATGGCAGCCACCCACCTCCCCGGAACTCTTCCCGACCCCAACTACCAGCCCACCTACCGTTCCAACGGCGCGGGCGACGACCTCGCCGCACTCGTTGCACCGTACAGCCTCTCGCGCGTCCAGCTCGCTGAGGCTACCGGTATCGCTGACGAGGCTACCGTGAACAGCTGGGTTGAGCAGTGCTGCCCCGAACTCGCGGCGGATGCTCCCGCGCCCCTCGAACCCGTGCTGCGATACCTGGACGAAACCTACCTTCCCGACCCCGCAAACTGGCCCGGCGATAACGCCTACGACGAGTACATCCTCGAGAACATTGCCGCGCGCATGCTCGCCCGCGTTGTTGCTAACACTTTCGCCGCTGACCGTTCCGGCGACTACCGTGAACTTCTCGCACTCGTTGCAACCCTTGTGCTGATTGCCCGCTACTGGGAGGGCACCGATGAGGCTTTCCTGACCCTGCTCAACGCCGAGCCCACCGCGGAGGCGGAAGAGTCCCTGCAGGAGGCTATCGCGAACGCCCCCGAGTCCCTGCACCCGCTCCTGGCCGAGCTTCTGTTGCCCGCCCTGCGTGAGGCGCGCGGCACCTTCACCGCCGCCGAGGCGCAGCTACTCACCGGCTACGTTCTTGCCGCCGGATACTACGCGGGTGAGCACCCCTACGAGACTCTGAACGGCATCCACGTTGCGTTCGATGCGGATGACCTCACCCTGCCCGATGCTGAGCTGATGAGCCGTGTTGAGGACGTCCTCAAGGCTAACTTTTCCGCCGCTCGTGCGGGTGCAAACACTACCGACAACCCGGAGCCGCACTACGTCACCCTGCCTGGTGACCAGGACGGCTACGAAACCGCCGCGCACTTGATCGCCGCCCTGCCTCAGGCGCATGACGTTATTGCTTTCAGCACCCCTGAGGGTGATAACACGGAGACGCTCGCCGCCGACCGCCGCGCCGCTTTCACCCTGTACTTGTGCTACCTGATGCTCGGTGATGACGAGTCTTCGGAGGGGCGCGCCGCTGAGCTGTACCGCGCCAGCCGCGAGAACTAGCTAGACGCTGAAAAGCCACATGTGTTTCGAAAAGCCACGTTTTTAGTGGCTTCTCGAAACACATGTGGCTTCTTGCGGTTAATTGTGGTCAGTGTGGTGGGATTATTCTCAGCCGTGACGTTATACGGTGACTGTGCACGGCGATTTACACAGCTACGGGCTGTTCCGCGCGAATCGCATTATAGGTAGCGTCGCTGACGGTCACACCGTACTGCTCGGAGGCGAGCCGCAGAATCTCCTCAACCGTGTAGATGCGGAATACGCCGCCTCCGGTTGCCTTAGCGTATTCACGCAGTAGCTGACGGTTCGCGAGCTGACGTACGGGTTCGCCGCCCGATGCGGCGCGTACCTGCTGACCGTTGCGTAGCCAGGTGTCGCGCACACCGCCGGTGACGAAGACGCAGTCGGTGCCCTTCACACGGGTGGTTGCTTCGGTAACGCACTGGTTCCAGAGCGCGAAGTCGGCGTCAAAGCTGGCGTTAGCGAGCAACGGGTGGCCCTGTGCGAGGGCTTCGCGGCACTGCTGTTCGTGGCGTTCGGGGCTGGGTGCCGCACCCACGTGGCCGGTGAAGATGCGGTTCAGTCGCGGCAGGATCGTGTCGTCTTCGTGGCGTGCCATGTTGATGGATCCGGTGTCGGTGGTGGGTTCAAGGATCTTCATGATCTGCGCGATGGAGTGGTCCAGCTGGTGCGTGACTGAACGCAGTGCGCTCCAGGGGGAGTTGCGTTCTTCGGGCAGGGTTTCTTTGAAGGATGCGAGCGCTGAGCGGACGCGGTCTGCGGCGGCGGGTACGGGGGAGGCGCCGTCGAGTGCTGCCCAGAATTCTTTGAGTGCCTGGTGGGGGAGGAAAGCGTGTCCGCGCAGCTGCGAGTAGACGCGGAGGATTTCGTCGCTGATGTGGGTTGGGTAGTTGTAGAGGCTTGCAAGCGCGGTGGAGTCGAAGGCGATGAGAATTCCGGGGTGAATGGAAGTCAGCGGGGCGCGATCGAGTTCCTTGTACTCGACGAAGTCTGAGTACAGGGTGCGTGCTTGACGGGTGATTGACATGAATCCCCTCCGGGTATCGAGTATGGGTGGTCAAATGTGAGTGCCGGAGAAGTCGAGGAGAATACCTATTTCAGTGTATCGGCCTTCTGCGGCGCGTGATGGGGTTTCGATATAAATATTTTGTTTATTACTTTTGTGTCTAACCCGAGGGGGTGTTAGTGCATGTCAGAGTCATTTTCGGGTCCATGTTTTAGGTGTGAATTTCGCCGCGTGACCTCTGCATTGTGCGGTTTTGTTTTCACAGTCATGAGCAGTATAGAACAAAAATGTGCATTAATATGCAAAATCTGATGGAGGGTCACAAAATGGCGTCAGAAAACTTTTTCAACATGCACATAGGACGCATATAACACACCTGGGACAAGGCGAGAAAGTAGATGAACGTTTAATTCGTCCTGTAGACTTTAAATGATTGAAATTTGATAAAGGAGAAGAGTTATGTCAGAGCTGACCACTCAGGATCAGGCGGAGAATCAGGCCCCGGCCCGCACCGTCGTCGTGGCTGAAGATGAGGCATTGATTCGCCTCGACATCGTCGAAATTCTGAAGGACCAGGGTTTCGATGTTGTTGCAGAAACCGATAACGGCAAGACCGCTGTCGAGCTAGCGCAGAAGCACCGCCCCGACCTCGTCCTCATGGATGTGAAGATGCCGATTATGGACGGCATCACCGCAGCCGAAGAAATCGCGAAGGAGCAGATTGCTCCCGTCGTTCTGCTGACTGCATTCAGCCAGAAGGAACTCGTTGACCGTGCCGTTGAGGCAGGCGCTATGGCGTACGTCGTCAAGCCGTTCTCCCCGAACGATCTGGTTCCCGCCATTGAGGTGGCAATTAGCCGCTACGAGCAGATTCGCGCTCTCGAGAAGGAAGTGGGCACCATCCGCGACCAGTTCGAGACCCGCAAGCTCGTTGACCGCGCAAAGTCGCTGCTCATCACCAAGATGAACCTGACCGAGCCGGAAGCATTCCGCTGGATTCAGAAGACCTCCATGGACCGCCGCCTGTCCATGCGCGAAGTTTCTGACACCATCATCAAGCAGCTCTCCTAAGCACAAGACGTGCAAAGTACGTGACAGTACAGGTACGAATGCACGCTACGGCGAAGACTAGGAATCGTCGATGAGCACACACGGCTGGTGCATTGATGAACCAGCGCCTTATTCATGACACACAAACGCCCCACCCCTCACAATGAAGCTGAGGGACGGGGCGTTCGTGTTTAACGGTTCGCGTGTGTGCGTTGTAAACCGGCGCTTAGCGCGGGCGGGAATCCAGCGCTACACGGAACTTAACGCAGGTAGCGGTTCAAATCGTCTTCGTCATCGTTGGGGCCGCTGATGGGGCGGTCCGTGGGGGAGCCAGCCCAGAGCATGCCGCCGGTACCGAGCATTACGCCCAGCCACCAGAAGCTGCCGGGGTTGTTGATGGCGGTCACCAGGCACACTAGCATCACGCCGATTGCAATGGGCAGGACAATGCGCTTGGCGCGCACAATCTTCGGGTAACGCTTGAAATAGGGGGTGCGCTCGCGGGCCATGGTGCTCCTTCTGGTCGTACCTTCTGGTGGGGTGTTGGCGGGGTGCCGTGTACCCCGTGCTTCTACGATTTTAGGCTACTTGCTGAAGTTGTAGGACGTTAGGCGGTGGGGCGGGGGATCAGCATATTGGTGATGCGTGCGGTGCAGGTGGTGCGGCCGCGCTCATCCACAATGTCGATGGAGTGGATGCACAGGGTGCGTCCGAGCTTGACGGCGGTGCAGGTTGCGGTGACCACGCCGGAGACTGCCGGGCGCACGTGGGTTGCGTTGATGTCCACACCGACTGCTACGAGGTTTTCGCCGCCGTGCACACCCGCGGAGAGCGAGCCGAGGGTCTCGGCGAGAACCACGTTGGCACCGCCGTGCAGCAGACCGATGGGCTGGGTGTTACCGGCGACGGGCATGGTCGCAACGGTGCGTTCTGCGGTGAGTTCCTGGAACTTAATGCCCATGGCGGGGATGAGCTCGCCCAGGCCGCGGGGGAAGTAGGGGTGCAGGTGCTCGGGGATGCCGCTTTCGGTCAGCTGCGCCTTGATTTCTTCTGCGCTGAGGGTGGTGGGTGCTGCCGCGCGGACGGGTGCGTGGTGTGTGTTGTTTTCAGTCATGACTTCCAGTGTACTCCTCGGTTTTTGTTGCTTTAGGCGGGATAGCTTTTCGCGGGTGCTTCCGGGTGCGGGTCAGCCCCGCCTCCTGAACTCAGGAGGCGGGGCTGAAAAACGCTATGGAAGCGGAGAGGATTAGGCGGAAATGGCTTCTGCCTTTTCGATGTCCTCGTCGCGGATTTCCTTATCGGGGTTCGCTCCGATTGCCTTGGAGATACGCTCGGTCAGGGTTGCGATGGTCGCGTCACCGGTCACGTTGGTCGCGGTGCCGAAGGAATCCTGAGCCAGGTACAGAGCAATCATCAGGGCAATCATGGAGGAGTCAAAGCCAAGCATAGACTCCAGCAGACCGATTGCGGTCATCACGCCACCGCCGGGAACGCCGGGAGCGGCAACCATCATCACGCCGAGCACTAGAATCATGGGAACCAGCGAACCGAAGTCGGGGCTCTTACCGGTCATGAACAGCACAGCCACCGCGCAGGAGGTAATGGTGATCATGGAGCCGGAGAGGTGAATGGTTGCGCACAGCGGAATCGCGAAGTCCACCACGCGAGCAGAGATGCCAGCCTTCTTTGCAGAACGCACGGTCACCGGGATGGTCGCAGCCGAAGACTGGGTGCCGATTGCGGTGAAGTACGCGGGCATCATGGTCTTGAGCATCTGGATGGGGCTACGGCGAGACACCGCGCCAGCCACCGAGTACTGCAGGGCCAGGGTGACCCAGTGCAGAATAATCACCATGACGAACACAAGACCGAAAACGGAGAGAATCTTGGCGACCTGACCGGCGAGGGTCATGTTCGCGAACACGCCCACAATGTGTACGGGCAGCAGGGGGATAATCACGTAGCTGAGCATCTTCTCAACGATGACCTGGAAGTCCTCGAAGAGGTTCAGCATTGCGCGGGTCTTCAAAGCGGTAATGCCCAGGCCCAGGATGAAGGAGAGAATCAGGGCGCTCAGCACGCCCATAATCGGGGTCAGCTGAATGGAAACGTAACCGGTGGAGAGGGCGTTCTCGGGGTTATCGAAGGATGCGAGCTGCTGACCCTTCAAGATGATGGGGTAGAGCAGCAGTGCGCAGGTCAGTGCCAGGAAGCCAGCAAGGACGCTGGAGAGGTATGCCAGACCCACGGTGATGCCGAGCATCTTGCCTGCACCCTGCGCGAGAGAACCAATGCCGGGCACGATGAAGCCGATAATAATCAGTGGAATCGCGAAGCTTAGGAAGGCGCTGAACACGGTGGAGAAGGAGACGAAGAGCTGCACAATGAAGTCGGTGGCGATGGATGCGCCGGTTGCGTCATTAATGCCGCTAATCATTCCGGGGGTCAGCAAGCCGATGAGTACACCCGATGCAATCGCGATGAGAATCCATACGAGAAGGGGTAGTTTTTTGAGTGCCTTCATAGTTTCCTAAATAAGGGTTCGTTGTGTGTTGAGCGCGGGATGTGCCCTCACGGTCCGGTGAATCCTGCCGGTGAATTCTGGGTAGAGTTCTGCCTATGAATACACGGGATGTGGGGGTTCCTACGCTGGAGGCGATAATAAGGTTATATATTATCTGGAAACTGTATTATTATCCACCTTATATAGTGGCTTGGGGCACAATTTTTGGGAGAAAACTCATCAAACGCGCCCCACCGGCACCTGCATATGAGGTAAAACTCTTTCCACACACCCCGTTATTCCGCTATATGGCACAGCGCCGGCACCCAACACAGCACCGACACCCAACACAGCGCGGGCGCCTCCCCACAGGGCTAACCAGTAGCCACCGAAACTAGCCCCCCGAACCCAGCCGTCACGAAGCCAACCACCAAGAAAACTCAGACTCGATACACTAGAGGAGTGACTACAGAGAACAAAACCCTCCTGCTCATTGACGGACACTCCCTCGCCCTACGCTCCTTCTTCGGCATCTACACCATGGCCGAAAAGACCGGACAGCACATCTTCGTGCGCAGCGACGGCCAGCACACCGAAGCCGTCCATGCCTTCCTCTCCACCCTGCTGAGCATCATCAAAGACAACCAGCCCAGCCACATCGCCGTAGCCTTTGACCTGCCCGGCGGCACCTTCCGCACCGCCGAATACGGCGAATACAAGGGTGGTCGCAACGCCATCCCCGAAGCCTTCAACGGCCAGATCGACCTCATCAAAAAGATGCTCGGCGCGCTCAACATCCCCGCGCTCACCTACGAAAACTACGAAGCCGACGACATCGTCGCAACCCTCACCCGCCGCGGCACCGAAGCCGGCTACAAGGTCCTCATCCTCTCCGGCGATCGCGACATCTTCCAGCTCGTCACCGACGACGTCACCCTGCTCTACCCGGTCACCACTGGCCCCTCCAAGGGTATTCAGCGCATGGACCCCGCCGCCGTCGAAAAGAAAACCAAAGTACCCCCGCACATGTACCCCGACCTTGCCGCCCTCACCGGCGAACAGGCGGACAACCTGCCCGGCGTACCCGGCGTGGGCCCCGGCTTCGCCGCCAAATGGCTCGGCGAATACGGATCCCTCGACGCCGTCATCGAAAACAGCGACAAGATTGGCGGCAAGAAGGGCGAAGCACTACGCGAAAACATCGACAACGTCGTACGCAACCGCCGCCTCAACCAGCTCGTCAACGACCTCGACCTGAACGTCACCCTCGAAGACACCGCATTCACCCCCGACCTGGACGCTCTGAACGCCTTCTTCGACGAAGTAGAGTTCCGCACCATCCGCAAGCGCGCCGCTGACACCCTCGGCCCCATCGTACGCGCCGCCGGAACCGCAGGCTCTGCAAGCTCCGCCGCAGAAGCAGGGGAGGAGGGCGCCACCAAGAAGGCACCCACCGGCCCCGTCTACGCACCCATTGCCACCAGCGCACCCACCAAAAACGCAGACGCAGCAGCATTCCGAGCCTTCTGCGCCTCCGCAGCCGAAGAAAACTACGGCACCGACAAACAGGGCGCGCCCATCGCCGTACCCGAACGCCTCGAAGGTTCCGTGACCCTCTACCCGGTCACCAACCTGCCCGTAGCACGCCCCGCCATCGGCGACGCACCCGCCGTCAAGGTCACCAAAACCAAAATCCGCGCCGCCGAAGAAAACCCCGAACTGCTCGGCGTGCTCCTCACCAGCAAGAACACCAGCCTCTGGATCGACACCCGCACCATCGACCCGGAACTCGACGCCGCCCTCGCCGCCTGGCTCTCCGACGAAGCAGCCCGCAAAATCGTCATGGACCTGAAGGTTCAGCGCAAACTCCTGCGCGCCTACGGCTACGAACTCGCCGGCGCCGTCGAAGACCCCGCCCTGTCCTCCTACATGTGCGGCTTCATCCCCACCGCAACCCGCAAGCTCTTCTCCGAACGCATGGAAGACCTCGCCGAACGCTACCTCTGGATCCCCAAAGACCCATACGCGCAGCTCGTCTTCCAACCCGAAGAAGACGAGGCAGAACCCTCCCTCTTCAGCCTGCCCGGCGAAGCCGAACCCGTCGATAACCTGCGCTACTTCACGCAAATCAGCCGCATCATCCACGAACTCGCACGTCTGCTGCACTTCGAAATGGAAGAGCACGGCCAGCTGAAGGTCTACGAAGAAATCGAACTGCCGCTGCTCTACGTCCTCGCAGACATGGAGCAGGCAGGCATCGCCGTCTCCGACGCACTCCTGACCGAATTGCACGACACCTTCTCCGCACGCGCTAACCAGGCGCAGGACGCCGCACGCACCATCATCGGCGACACCGTCCAAACCGACGACGGCGAAGAACCCCTCAACCTCGCCTCCGTCAAACAGCTGCAGACCGTGCTCTTCGACAAGCTCGCCCTGCCGCACACCCGCAAAATCAAGTCCGGCTACTCCACCGACGCCGAATCCGTCACCGAACTGCTCTCCAAAATCTCCCCGGAGTCCGACGGTGCCGCATTCCTCGGTGCGCTCGCCGCCTACCGCGACAACATCAAGCTCGTCCAGACCGTCGAAGGCCTGCAGAAAGCGGCCGCCGACGACGGGCGCGTGCACACCACCTTCCAGCAGGGTGCCGCCTCCACCGGTCGACTCTCCTCGACCGCACCGAACCTGCAGAACATCCCGATCCGCACCGAGGAAGGCCGCCGCATCCGTGGCGCCTTCATCGTCGCGCCTGCACCCATCGACGGTGTGGAGTACGAGGGTCTGCTCACCGCCGACTACTCGCAGATCGAAATGCGCATCATGGTGCACCTCGCCGCCGACGAGAAGCTCATCGCCGCCTACGAAGCGGGGGAGGACCTGCACCGCTACGTCGGCTCCGAAGTCTTCGGCGTAGCACCCGAGGACGTCACCCCCGAGCAGCGCTCCAAGGTCAAGGCAATGTCCTACGGCCTGGCATACGGCCTCTCGCGCTTCGGCCTCGCCAAGCAGCTGAACATCAGCTCCGACGAAGCCGGCGAACTGCGCACCAACTACTTCAAGCGCTTCGGACGCGTGGGACGCTTCCTGCGCGGCGTGCTCAAGCAGGCACACCAGGACGGCTACACCGAAACCATTTTCGGCCGCCGCCGCGTGCTGCCCGACCTGGACTCGCCCAACCGCGTCCGACGTGAAGCCGCCGAACGTGCCGCCCTCAACGCCCCCATTCAGGGCACCGCCGCGGACATCATCAAGATTGCTATGATTAATATTCACCGCCGCCTGCGCGAAGAGGGCCTGAAGACCCGCATGCTGCTGCAGGTGCACGACGAAATCATCCTCGAAGTCGCCACCGGTGAGCGTGAAGCCGCCGAACGCGTACTCGTCGAGGAGATGAGCGGTGCAGCCTCCCTGCGTGTTCCGCTGGATGTGCAGGTCGGCTGGGGTAAGTCCTGGCAGGAGGCGGGCCACTAGGCTCACTGCCTCCTTCCGGCTTCCGCACGGAAAGCGGTATTCGTCCTCGTTCCTACAGGGGCACCCGCCCTCGCTTCGCTTCGGGCACCCTGATGTCACTACGGACGATACCGCCTTTCCGCGCTGGGGTACTGTACGGGTGCGGCCGCGTTTTCCGGGTAGCTGCTCAGCGAGCCGCTCTTGGCCCCGCTACCGGAGCGTTTCGGTGCACCTTCCGGAAGCGACATCAGGGTACCCTCTCGGGTGCTCTCCGCAGCGAAGCAAGGAGAGAGCGGAGCGCCCGAGAGGGTGGGTTCCCCTGTAGGAGCGTAGGAAGGTGCGCACCGGTCGCATCCTTGGGTGGGGAGAGGAACGAGGACGAGCACCGCCCCTGAACCTCACATCCCCATCACCGCTAAAACTGCAAATAAGTACGGGAATCCCGGGCGCGTAACCATTGACGACACGCCCGGGATTCCCGTACACTATTAATCGCGTGTACCAACGTACAGGTTTTCTATGCTCTTTTTCTCTTCGGAGAAATGAACATGAATTGCCTGTACACCCTGCTTAAAGCATCTGCTTCCGGTGGGCGGTACACATTGTAAGTATCCGTCAGCTCGACGTTTCCTCACCCCGTTCAAAGGCGTTAGCGGCCCTATGCCGTGCACGCCGGGGTGAAAAAGTGAGCCGGCCGGCGCCTCCACCCGGAGGTGTTGAACGGCGAACCGGCAGCGTCGACCTATTAGAAATCCAATTGGAGCCCTCACTACATGAGCACCAACATCCCTCAGGTCGCAATCAACGACATCGGCGACGAGCAGGCATTCCTCGAGGCTGTCGAGCAGACCATTAAGGTCTTCAACGACGGCGATCTCGTCTCCGGCCAGGTCGTTAAGATCGACCACGATGAGGTTCTGCTCGACATCGGTTACAAGACCGAAGGCGTCATCCCCTCCCGCGAGCTGTCCATCAAGCACGACATCGACCCCTCTGAGGTTGTCGAGCTCGGCTCCGAGGTTGAGGCACTCGTCCTCACCAAGGAGGACAAGGAAGGTCGCCTGATCCTCTCCAAGAAGCGCGCACAGTACGAGCGTGCATGGGGCGACATCGAGAAGGTCAAGGAAAACGACGGCGTCGTTACCGGTACCGTTATCGAGGTTGTCAAGGGTGGCCTTATCCTCGACATCGGTCTGCGTGGCTTCCTGCCCGCATCCCTCGTTGAGATGCGCCGCGTCCGCGACCTCGCTCCCTACATCGGTCAGCAGATCGAAGCTAAGATCATCGAGCTGGACAAGAACCGCAACAACGTTGTTCTGTCCCGCCGTGCATACCTGGAAGAGACCCAGTCCGCTGTTCGCTCCTCCTTCCTCAACGAGCTGGAGAAGGGTCAGGTCCGCGAGGGCGTTGTCTCCTCCATCGTCAACTTCGGTGCATTCGTGGACCTGGGTGGCGTGGACGGTCTGGTTCACGTTTCCGAGCTGTCCTGGAAGCACATCGACCACCCGTCCGAGGTTGTCGAGGTTGGCCAGCCCGTTACCGTCGAGGTTCTCGAGGTGGACCTGGACCGCGAGCGCGTGTCCCTGTCCCTCAAGGCAACCCAGGAAGATCCGTGGCAGGCATTTGCTCGCACCCACGCTCTGGGTCAGATCGTTCCCGGCAAGGTCACCAAGCTCGTTCCCTTCGGTGCATTCGTGCGCGTTGAGGACGGCATCGAGGGCCTCGTCCACATCTCCGAGCTGGCAACCCGCCACGTTGACCTGGCTGAGCAGGTCGTCTCCGTTGGTGAAGAGGTCTTCGTTAAGATCATCGACATCGACATGGACCGCCGCCGCATCTCCCTGTCCCTCAAGCAGGCAAACGAGGGCGTTGACCCCAACGCTACCGAGTTTGACCCCGCTCTGTACGGCATGGCTGCAGAGTACGACGAGGCCGGCAACTACAAGTACCCCGAGGGCTTCGACCCCGAGGCTAACGAGTGGCTGGAAGGCTTCGACGCACAGCGCGAGGCATGGGAAGCACAGTACGCAGAGGCACAGGCTCGCTTCGAGGCTCACAAGGTTCAGGTTGCTAAGGCTCTCGAGCCTGCCGCAGAGGCAGCAGCAGCAGCTCCCGCAGCAGCTGAGCCCGCACCGACCTCTTACTCCTCCGAGGAGCCCGCTTCCGCAGGTACCCTCGCATCGGATGAGGCACTGGCTGAGCTCCGCAAGAAGCTGACCGGCAACTAATCTGCCGCTCAGATGAGCACTCATCAGGCGTAATAGCCGATAGGTAACCCCCCCCGAGTGGGGTGCCTAGAGCAGAGGACCCCCTCATCTCCCGTTTGGGAGGTGAGGGGGTTCTTTGCGTTATTGGGGGTTTGGGTGCGTCGGGGTTGGGGACCGGGGGGGCGTGTGCCCGGTGTTGCTGTGCTCTGTATTGCTGCGCCCCGTGTTGCTGGGGAGGATCTTAGGCGGCGGTCATCTGCTCCCAGACGGCGCGCACCTGCTCGGCGGTTTCCTCCAGCGAGCCGCCATTATCGATAATCCAGGTTGCGACCGCCTCACGCTGCTCGTCGGTTGCCTGCGCGGCGATGCGGGCGCGCGCATCCTCCTCACTCATGCCGCGTGAAGATACGAGGCGCTGCAGGCGAGTCGCCAGGGGAGTGCGCACCACGACCACGCCCTCAAAAGCGGACGGGTCGCCGGTCTCCACGAGTAGCGGAATGTCCTCCAGCACCACGCTGCTGAACCCGGGCTCGGACTGCGCCTGCTCCACCAGCTGCGCGGCGCGCTCACGAATAGCGGGGTGCACAATCGCGTTCAGGCGCAGGCGCGCCTGCTCATCATTGAACACGATACGCGCCAGGGCGGGGCGGTTGAGGCGGCCGTCCTCATCGAGCAGATGCTCGCCGAACTCCGCGACCGTGCGGGCGAGCACCGCCTCGCCGGGCTCCATGAGGGAGCGGGAGATAGCGTCCGCATCCACCAGGAATGCGCCCTGCTCAACGAAGAGGGAGGCGATGGTGCTCTTGCCGCTGCCGATACCGCCGGTGAGGGCGTAACGGCGCAGGGCAGTAGAGGCGGGGGAAGAAGGTTGGGACATGGACGGTGCTCCTGACGGGCTGTGCCACAATAGATAGGTACTGATTAGAGGAGGACACATGCAGGAAGAAACTCGCGCCAATCGCTACCTTGTGCCGCGCGGCGATGAGCCCTATGAGAGCCTCCTCGAAATTAAGCGTAGCGAATTTATTGGTCACATCAAGCGCGTGAGCACCGTCGAGGAGGCGCGCGCCTACATTGAGTCGGTGCGCAAGACCTACCACGATGCCCGCCACGTGTGCTCGGCGTTCATTATTGGTGCTGACCGCGATATTCAGCGTTCCTCCGATGATGGTGAGCCCGCCGGTACCGCCGGTGTGCCGATGATGCAGGCGCTGCTGGCGCGTCAGACCCGCGAGGACGGCACCACCGACCTGTCGGATGTGGTTGCGGTGGTCGTGCGCTATTTCGGTGGCATTAAGCTTGGCGCGGGCGGTTTGGTGCGCGCCTACACGGATTCGGTGGTGCAGACCCTGGATGGTGCGCTATTCGATTCGCGTGAGCGTCTGCGTGTGGGTCAGGTGCCCAGTTCGCATGCGGATGCTGGCCGCCTGGAGAACGAGATCCGTGCCGCCGGTCTGAATGTGCTGGGTACCGAGTACGGTGCGGAGGGTGCCACGATTTCCCTGGGCGTGTTTGACCGCCCGGAGGAGCTGGAGCGTGCCGAGGAACTGGTGGTGAGCCTGAGTTCCGGTGCGGCGAGCGTGACCTGGGGGGACACGCAGTGGGTGGATTTGCCGGTCTAGGTTACCGGCCTCTAGATTCCCGGTCTTTGATTTCCGCTCCCAGAATTCCTCCTAGGGTTCCGGGCTAAAGCGCCTGCGTAAAGCTCTCAAAATCTAAAAGATAGTCCAACCTTAGTTAATAGTTACTTGAACCCTAGTAATTGACTGTTTTTGTTGCTAGGGTAGAAGGAGTGCCAAAAGGCTTATCCAATATCTGAGGTCGTGAAAACGTGACGCAGCCGGGAACCTACCGAGAACAAGCAGGCAAAAACTCATCAGAGCAGTCCGCGGGCAGCCGCGGCGGCACCGCAACCCTCAACCGCCAGGGAGCGCGCCTCCCCACGAGGGGCACCGTCGAGCAGCTTGAACCCGCCACCGTCGCCCAGCTGCTTAACGCCTATCGCCAGCAGAACCTCGGCACCCTACTGAGCGTGCTCACGCAGCGTCCGGCAGAATTTGCTCGCCAGCTTGGCAGGCTCTGCCGCGTCTTCCCCGAACATGTTCACGCTATCGCCCAGGCGTTCGGCGCCGTGGGTCGTGCCCTGCCCATTGACGAGCTGGTGCGCCTGCACAACCGCTACTCTAACGCCGCCCGCGGAGTTGGCGAACACCTCAGCCTGGACAACTCCGGTGTGGCGCACATGGTTCAGAGCCCAGCACTGAGCCGTGAAGGTGCGGGCCACCTGCTCATGGCGATTGAACTCTGCCTCGCCGGCAGGATGCGCGGGCTCACCATCGCCATGCCCGCCACCGAGGCATTCACCCCGGCTGAGCAGGCGCCGAGCCTCGGATCCTGCAACCCCGCCCTGGACGGTGCCCTCAATGCTTTTGAACCGGCAGGCTGGGAGCCGTTCCCCCTGGATGGCAGCGAAGTGCTGCTCGCGACCGGTGTGCGCGATGTACCCGACGGCTATGAGCTGTCCCTCTGGCTGCTCGATGACGACTATCAGTGCCGCGCCCGCATTGAGCGAGGCGCCCCGCAGGTGTGCGTGGCAAGCTTCTACGATGAAGAAGTCATCACCCGAACCGTGGAAGAAACCGGGTCGGGTGAGGCCGGTCTGGTTGAGAACTACCGCGTGGAGGAATACGCGGAACTGGACTTCCTCAACGCCATGGACCGGCAGGTACGCTACGTGGCGGTCACTGCTGTCGTGGGGGAGCCGTTGCTGTCTGTGCTGAACGAGAAGAGCGCGGTGCCGAATAGTATTCCCGACCCTGCCGCTTTTGCGAATGGTGCGGGTGCCTCCCGGTTTGAGGGCAGCGCTCGCCCGGATATCCGCACCGCCGCCGTGGTCGGTAAGGGCCTGCGCACCGTCAATCACCGCGGCATGCTGCCCGTGCTGGGTGTGCCGAACCGCACCGTGTGCGCCGTGATTGACCTGTACAAGCAGCGTATCTGCGTGCCCGGCGTGGGTATTCCGCGCGGGCTGAGCGTGGAGGATGAAGAGCGCACCATGCAGCTGATTTTGAGCGCCCTGAACGGGTACCTTCCGCTGACGAACCGGGCGCTGATGAGCCTCGCCGGAGCCACCGTGGAGGTGCGCTAACGCTGCGGTTAACTAACGCTGAACTCGACTAATACAGTGGCACCCCACGGCTACAAACCAATAAAATACCGCCCGGAACCATGCTGTGAGCACGGTTCCGGGCGGTATTTATTGAACGTATGACCCGCCGCCAGATGACCCAGGTTCGGGTTAGCTAGCCGCCGGATTAGCTAGTTGCCAGATTAGTTGGTTGCCGGCCCCTGACCATTGATGATGCGCTGCGCTTCATCCTCGGTCAGCTGGTAGCCGTAGAAGGTCGAGTAGAACTCGCGGGTCTCCTTCACCAGGTCAATGTCGGAGAACTTCTCGGGGTGGAACAGCTTCGCCGCCCACAGAATCTGCAGAGCCTCCTCGGCGGAGTAGCGGTCCCAGTTGAAGGTGCCGACCGGGTTCTTAATAATCTTGCCGTTCTTCACCGCCGGAACGTCAGCCCACGCGGCGTCAGCCTTAATCGCGTCCACGCCCTTCTGGGCATCCGCGCCGCCAATGATGATGTACTCCGGCTGCGAGGCAATGATCTGCTCCAGAGAAATGTTCTTCAGGTTCTCCACGCCGTCCAGGGAGTTCTTCGCACCCGAAAGCTTCATCCATTCACCAATTAGGGAGTTCGAGCCGTCCACCTTCGTCAGGTCAGAACCGCCCGCAATGTGTAGCACCTTCGGGGACTCGGTGACGCCCTGCAGGCGCTCCTTGATGAGGTTCTCGTTCTTCTCCAGATATGCCAGGTACTTCTCGGCACGCTCAATCGCCTCATCGGTGCCAATCACCTCGGCGGTCAGCTCAACGGTGCGCTTCAGGTCCGCGAAGTTCTGGAACTCAACGTGCACCGCCGGGATACCCGCCTCAGCTGTCTTCGCAATTTGCTCCTTCGAGGAGGCGAGTAGCACCTCCGGTTTGTCGGTAAGCAGCTGCTCCATGTTCACGTCGGTGCCCTTCACCGGCGCGTCAACCTTCTCAATGCCGGGGTAGACCTGCTTGAACCATGCCAGGGACTTCACGTTAGTCGTGGTGGACACCAGCTTCTCAGCGCCGCCGAGCAACAGAACCACCTGGTTGTTTGCGTGCCACAGGTCAGCGATGCGCTCGGGGTTGGTCGGGACAGTGACCTCCTTGCCGTCAATGTCCTTAATGACCTTGGTGCCGTCACCGTTATCCTTCACGAAGAAGCTGGTGTGCTTCTTTGCGGAATTGCTCGAAGTCGAGACTGAGGTTGAGCTCGATGCGGAACCCGAGGAGGAGGCGGTGTTCGCTGCGCCGCAACCGGTCAGCGCAGCCAGCAGCAGGGAAGTGGTCAGGGCAATGCCGGTGTGGAACTTCGTGATTTTCATGATGTGTCTTTCTGTGTCGACAGGGTGGGTGAATAACCCGGCGGCGGCCTGGGTGGGGCAGGCGTGCTAGGGACACGCCTCTCACAAGACAAAGGGCACCTCTACCGCATCTCTTGTGTGTCGCCCAAACCGCCACCGGAAAACTAAAAGCTGTGGAGCCTCATATCGAGGCTCGTCATGTGCACGCTGGAACGACCCAGCTGTGGTGAATACACCACCGACAAATCTGTAGCGAAGGTGCGTGAGAGAACCTCGCTGGTGAGCACCTTGGAGGCGCGGCCCGTGAGCAGCTGAGCCGGCGCATGTGCAGATACCTGCGGCGTTGCGTTTGGCACGGTATCGGGCATATCGTGTACGCCAAGCAGGGCGACGGTCGCATCCAACAGGAGCGCGTGATCCGGATTGTGGGTCGTAAAAATAACCCCGTACCCGGCATCGCGCAGCTGCCGAATCTTGCGCAACACCTTCGCCTGATTCGCCACGTCCAGTGCACTCGTCGGCTCGTCCAGAACGATGAGCGGGGCGTCTTGCACCAGGGTTCGGGCAATACCTACCTGCTGACGCTGACCGCCGGACAGCTCATCCAGCGGGGAGTGCGCCAGGTCGAGCAGCCCCAGCTCCTCCATCACGGTATGCACCTGCTCACGGTCACGGCGCGAGGGTGAAGAGAACAACCCAATATAGGGTGCGCGACCCATCAGCAGGTACTCGGTCACGGTGTAGGAGATGCCGCGACCCTCCATCTGCGGAAGGTAGGCGATGCGGCGGGCACGCTCAGTCGCGGTCAAAGAATCCAGCGGCTCACCGCCCAGGTGAATGCTGCCCTCGGTGAGCGAATTTAAACCAATCAGGCAGTTCAACAGGGTGGACTTACCCACACCGTTGCGACCCAGAATGGCGAGGACCTCACCGCGTCGCACCTGCAGGTTCACGTTGCGGAAAATCCAGCGGCTGAAGCGGTGCCCGGAACGGTGCAGACCAGCGCGGTGATCCGTTCGGCGGCGCTTGATGTGCCCGCCCCGGTGGCCGTAACGGAAGCCCGCATCGTCCAGGTGCAGCAGAACCTCGGCGCTCGCATCCGTGCGGTGCTGAGTATAGGGAGTGGAAGACGACATTACTTCACCCGAACCTTTCCAAACAGCAGTAGCGCCACGTACAGGGGCGTGCCAATGAAGCCGGTCAGCACGCTCAGAGGAACCTCCGCGCTGGTGAGGCTACGCGCCAGGGTATCGACGAACATCATGAACGAAGCACCCATCAGCACGGACAGCGGCATGAGCTTGGTCGTGTCGCTACCAACCAGCAGGCGGCACAGGTGCGGAATGACCAAACCTACCCAAGAAATCGGGCCGCCAATGCATACGCTCGTCGCGGTCACCAGGGTTGCCAGCAGAATGGTGATACCGCGGGTGCGAGTCAGGTTAATGCCGAGGGTGCGCGCCTCATCGTCACCGAGCGAGAGGATATTGATGCGCCAACGCATCGCCAAGAGCAGCAGGATGCAGGGCGCCGCCACCAGCGCAAACTGGGTGAGTGCTTCTGCGCGTACGTCCTGCAGGGAGCCCATCTGCCAGAACACGATCTGCGCCAGCTGAGTTTCGGGGTTCGCAATGAACTTCAACGCACCGAGTGCGGCGGTGCCGAAGCCACCCACAATCACGCCCGAGAGCACCAGCATGAGCGTGGACTGATTCTTCAACAGGTGAGGAATACTCACGGTCAGCAGCACGGCGGCGAGACCACCGGCGAGGGCGGAACCCTGAATCGCGAGGCTCGTGCCCACACCCAGCAGAATGGCGGAGGCGGCACCCACCGACGCGCCCTGCGAAACACCCAGCAGGTAGGGGGAAACCAACGGGTTACGGAAAACTGCCTGGAAGGTGGCGCCCGCAATGGCGAGGGCGGCACCGATGAGCCCGGCGGCGAGCAGGCGCGGAATGCGCACGGTCAGCAGCATGTTTTCGGCGGGCTTGTAGACCTTCAAATCCATGCCGAACCAGTTCTTGCCGAGGATGCGGAAGAGCTCGTCCAGTTCGACCGGGTACCTGCCGGTGATGAGTGAGAGGTAGGTGACGCCCAGCAGAATGGCGAGGGCGATGAGCAGAATCAGCGGGTACGAGGACGCCAAGAGGGTACGGCGATGCTCGGTTTTGGCAACTAAGGTGGCAGCCGGTGTGCCGGTGGGGTTCGCCTCCGGGTTCGCTTCTGTGGATTCGTTCGGGGTTGCCTGTGAAGCTGTCTCCGTGGTCGTGCTCATGGAGTCCTTCCGTGCGCTCTTGTGGTCCCGTTCTGTCTGCGTGTGCGCTCTAAACATATGTGAGCCACATCAAGGAGGCAAAGGGTGCGGGTGCGGAGCGCCCGTCATAAGTCTTTATGTGTTGCCGCTTATCTTCTGCGGTGCGGCACCCGTGAGTGGCGGCGGCTGTGGGGGAGGGCGGCCACCCCTAAGAGCGCTGTTCCTAAGAGCACCGTCATCGTGCGGAAAATGCTCCCGCTCGCCTCCTGCCCGGTAGCGCAGATGAACCAGTCGAATACCCCTTATCTTTTGCGTCCCCTCTTTTATGAACTTGGGCACTTTCATGGTGATGGCTTGTTACCTGTCGTGTCTGTACTATTGCGCGTGATTATATTGCGCCAGCAGAAAAGGGTGACCAATCCGGGGGCGCGTCGGGCGGCTTTCCCCTAGGATGGATACATGAGTTATGCACCCCAGATTAACCGTGTTGTTGCCCCCTTTGAGGTAGTCAGCCCCTTCCAGCCTGCCGGCGACCAGCCCAAGGCTATTGCCGAGCTCACCGAGCGCGTGCAGAACGGTGAGAAGGACATTGTGCTGATGGGCGCTACCGGTACCGGTAAGTCCGCGACCGCAGCCTGGCTGATTGAGGCGGTGCAGCGTCCGACTCTGGTGCTCGTGCAGAATAAGACTCTGGCGGCGCAGCTGGCGAATGAGCTGCGCGAGCTGCTACCGAATAATGCGGTGGAGTATTTCGTCTCGTACTACGACTACTACCAGCCTGAGGCGTACGTGCCGCAGACCGATACGTTCATTGAGAAGGACTCCTCCATCAATGAGGAGGTGGAGCGTCTGCGCCACTCGGCGACGAACTCCCTGCTGACTCGCCGCGACGTGGTGGTGGTTGCGACCGTGTCCTGCATTTATGGTCTGGGCACGCCCGAGGAGTACGTTGAGCAGATGGTGACTCTGCGTCGTGGTGAGGAGGTTGACCGCGACGAGCTGTTGCGCCAGTTCGTGGCGATGCAGTATGCGCGTAACGATATGGACTTTCACCGTGGCACGTTCCGTGTGCGCGGCGATACCGTCGAAATCATCCCCATGTACGAGGAGAACGCGATCCGCATTGAGTTCTTCGGCGATGAGATTGAGGCGATTTACACCCTGCACCCGCTGACCGGCGAGGTGATTCGCGAGGAAGAAGAAATGTATGTCTTCCCCGCAAGCCACTACATCGCCGGTGCCGAGCGTATGGCGAAGGCCATTACCTCCATTGAGGATGAGCTACGCGAGCGCCTGCAGACCCTCGAATCTCAGGGCAAGCTGCTGGAGGCGCAGCGTCTGCGCATGCGCACCACCTATGATCTGGAAATGATGGAGCAGATGGGCTTCTGCAATGGCATTGAGAACTACTCGCGCCATATTGACGGTCGTGCCCCAGGTAGTGCCCCGAACTGTCTGCTGGATTATTTCCCGGATGATTTCCTGCTGATTATTGACGAGTCGCACGTGACGGTCCCGCAGATTGGTGCCATGTACGAGGGTGATATGTCCCGTAAGCGCACCCTGGTGGAGCACGGTTTCCGTCTGCCGTCGGCGATGGATAACCGCCCGCTGAAGTGGGAGGAGTTCCTGGAGCGTATCGGTCAGACGATTTACCTTTCGGCGACCCCGGGTAAGTATGAGCTGTCGCAGGCTGATGGTTATGTGGAGCAGATTATTCGCCCGACCGGTCTGATTGACCCCGAGATCGTGGTCAAGCCGACCAAGGGTCAGATTGATGATTTGCTCGAGGAGATTCGCGTGCGCGTTGAGCGTGATGAGCGTGTGCTGGTCACGACCCTCACCAAGCGCATGGCGGAGGATTTGACCGAGTACCTGCTGCAGCATGGCGTGAAGGTGCAGTATCTGCACTCTGACGTTGACACGTTGCGCCGTGTGGAGCTTCTGCGTGAGCTGCGCCTGGGTACCTTTGATGTGCTGGTTGGTATTAACCTGCTGCGTGAGGGCCTGGATCTGCCCGAGGTGTCCCTGGTTGCGATTCTGGATGCCGATAAGGAAGGCTTCCTGCGTTCGACCACTTCGCTGATTCAGACCATTGGTCGTGCGGCGCGTAATGTGTCCGGTCAGGTGCACATGTACGCCGATAAGATTACGGACTCGATGCGCGTGGCGATTGATGAGACGAACCGCCGCCGCGAGATTCAGCAGGCGTACAACCGTGAGCACGGCATTGACCCGCAGCCGCTGCGGAAGAAGATTGCCGATATTACGGATGTTCTCGCCCGCGAAGAAGAGGACACCCGCGAGCTTCTGCAGCAGCGTAAGAGCGGTAAGAAGGGTGCCCGCACCGTGAGTGCGGGTGCGAAGACCGGTTCTGCGACCTCGTCGAAGATTGCCACGAGCACCCCGGAGTCGGAGGAGCTTCTCGCCCGTGCGGAGGCGCGCGTTCGTGCCGACGGCCTGGCGGCGGCACCCGCCGAGGACCTGCTGGATTTGATTGAGCAGATGAACGAGCAGATGCGCCTGGCCGCGGAGAACCTGCAATTTGAGCTGGCCGCGCGTCTGCGTGATGAGCTTGCCGATTTGAAGAAGGAGCTACGCCTGATGAAGGAGGCGGGTCACGCCTAAACCCGGTGTTCTAAGGTGTTCTAAGCCCGGCGTTTAGGGGCCGACGTGGGTTTTTCGCCATGAGGTAACTCATTGTTCATGAAGTTCTACTGAGTGCAGATACATGCTGTACACTATCAAGGTGTTTTACGTGTCAAATAAAACCTTGATGCTTCCGAACGATAAAGAAAAATCTGTGACTATTTCGAATAACTCTTCAGATGCACACACCACGGGAGCTCGTTCCGTTACCCGCCGCAACCTCACCCGCGGCGCGCTCTGGGCTCTGCCCGCTATTGCCGCCTCCACGGCGGTACCCGCATTCGCTGCTTCGGCTGATGATTGCAAAACGGTACACGGCCCGGACTTCACCCAGGTCGGCGGCTGGATGATTACCAACCCCGCCAGTGGCGCCCTGCAGTCGCGCACCAAGAACAAGCCCGTGACTGCGCCGGAGACCGGTCAGGCGTGGTGGTCCATGGAGAATGCAACCTCCCCGAACCCCGCGACGATCCGCCTCATGTCCGTGTACGAGGCGACTCACGGCCCCGAGGGCGACCTCAACCTGAACTGCGGTGAGTTCGTGATGACCTACAACGTCTCTGCCCTGGAGGCGACGACCGGCACCACGCACCTGCACCCGTCCATGGACATTTACCTCTTCTCGCCCGAGGGTGAAATCATTGACCGTCAGGTCTTCACGACTGACCCGACCGGCATGGCGACCGTTATGACCCGCAACGGCAAGACTCAGACCGTTCAGGGCCAGGTCATTCCCTTCGCGTCGAGCGTGAATGATAAGGCGACCGGCATCTCCGCGCGTTTTGCGTTGCGTGGCGATAAGCTCATGGAAGGCATGTACCAGTTTGAGGTGGTTATTACCGTCCCGACGATTCGTGAGAACGGCACGGTGGACACGAACAAGCAGGTGAACGCGATTGCTTTCACCCCGCCGACCTTCAACATGGTCTCTTAATTGAATGAAAAGTAGCCCTCCCCGTAATAGTTCACGGGGAGGGCTACTTTTGTATGGGCTTGCTGCACGGTGTTGATCTGTGTAGTGCTGGTCTGCAATACGCCGCTCTACATGTTGTCAAACTAATAGTGGCGCCAGCTAGACCCCCAACTAGACAGCGTGTATTCGTCACGCAGAACGCCGCATCCGACAGGTCAACCCCGCCGGATGCGGCGTTTCGGTGCACCTAGCTCCTGAAAGTTCTCCCGGAGGGGCTCCTGTGCGAAAACCCCAACCTGCTGTATAATCGTTCACCGAGCAAGGGAGTATCCCACCAATCGACTCATCGTCAGCACGTTAGCCGAAGGCGCCTAACCGGTGAATCGAGCCGACCTCCATTAAGGTCGGCGGGAGAGACTTGTGGTCCTGTACGCACACCACAAGAAAGGCTCCCCATGGAAGTTACCGGGTTGCAATGGTTGGTTACTATTCTCATCATCGCGGGTCTGTTGGCCTTCGACTTCGTGTTCCACGTTCGTAAGGCGCACGAACCTTCCGTCAAGGAAGCGGCCATCTGGTCGAGTATTTACATCGGCATCGCGATGCTGTTCGGTCTGTATATTTTCGTGACGAACGGCCCCTCCGCTGCCACCGAATTCTATGCAGGCTACATCACCGAAGAAGCTCTCTCGGTCGATAACCTCTTCGTTTTCATGATTATTATGGGCACCTTCCGTGTCGCCCGTGAGAATCAGCAGAAGGTTCTGCTCTTCGGTATTGTCTTCGCGATCCTGGCGCGCGGCTCCTTCATCTTCGCCGGCGCAGCGATCATCAACTCCTTCGCTTGGGTGTTCTACATCTTCGGCCTGGTCCTGCTCATGACCGCAGGTAACCTGCTCAAGGACGAAATCACCGAAGGTGACGGCGATGACGAAGCCGACAACATCATGGTCCGCCTCGCCAAGAAGTACCTGAAGACCAGCGACCACTTCGACGGTGACAAGCTCTTCACCATCGAAAACGGCAAGCGCGTCATGACCCCCATGATGCTCGTCATGGTCGCTATCGCTGGTTCCGACCTGCTCTTCGCGCTCGACTCGATCCCCGCGATCTTCGGCCTCACCCAGTCCGTCTACATTGTGTTCACCGCGACCGCGTTCTCCCTCATGGGTCTGCGCCAGCTGTACTTCCTTATTGACGGCCTGCTGGACCGCCTCGTCTACCTCTCCTACGGCCTGGCGACCATCCTCGCGTTCATTGGCGTGAAGCTCATCCTGCACGCAATGCACGAGAACAACCTGCCGTTCATCAACCACGGCGAGCCCGTGCACGTGGTCGAAATCAGCACCGAAATGTCGCTGATGGTCATCGTGGGCGTTCTGATCATTACCGTGCTTGCCTCGCTGCTCAGCCCCAAGGGCCGCGCGCTGCAGACCATTCAGCGTGTTCAGGCGCTCTCCGAGAAGTACCTGGCACTGCCCGAGGATGCACCTGCCGCCGAGCGTGCGGACATCACCGCCCGCTGGCAGAAGGAAACCGAGAAGCTCAACGCCATTCCCGCCAAGCTGCGTGACGAGCTGATCGAGAAGGAAGACGAATACCATGCCCTCGTGATGCGTGCCCGCACCGCACAGGATGCGCACTCTTCCTCCAAGTAGTTACTGAGCGTGCAGCCTCACCAGGCTGGCGCTAACACTAAAGCCCCTCACACCGGATCAACCGGAGTGAGGGGCTTTAGCTATATCAGAGATATTTCAGAAGAATTACTGGTTGTGAACCTCAGCCAGCATGTTCTTCAGGTGACCCAGAATGGTCAGCGAGTCAGAACCGAAACCGTCGTGGTGGTGGGTCTTCGAGGTCCACACGTGGGTGTTGCCGACCCAGCGAGCGGTCTCCATGGAGTGCTCAAAGTCCACGTACACGTCCGGGTTGTACGCCGCAGCCACCACGGGAACCTCGTTCTTGTGCAGCTGTGCGTGGTCGTACAGGCGGCCCCAGTCCTTCTTCTCAGCCAGCAGGTTTGCAACCTCAGCCAGCGGACGCAGCGAGGGATCCTCCTCGTAGTACCAGGGGAAGATGTGCTCGCCGGTGAAGAGCAGACGGTCCGCATCCGGTGCGAACTCGGGGCGGGAAGCCGCCACGCGAGCAGCAGACCAGTTGGTCGGCGCGGGGGAGGGGGACAGTTCGTAGCCGGGGATGCCGGGCAGAACGCCGTCGGCGGGGCCGTCAGCGTAAATGGTCTCGTGCATCAGGGCGTACAGCGGGTTTGCCTGGAAGGTCACCTCGGCACCCATAGCGGTCAGGAACTGATCGGACAGGTGGTCGTTACCCTCAGCGAATGCGTTCTCGAGGAAGTAGTGCAGACCGCGCTCGCGCCAGCGGCCACCCAGGAAGTGACCGGCCATCTGGAAGCGGTGATCGGTCAGACGCTCACCGGTGGGCAGGTACTCCTTGTGGGTGCGCAGATGCTCAGCAATGCGGGTCGCCAGCTCGGCGTCCTCGGGGAACCAGCTGTAGTACTCCTCCACGCGCTCCTTCATGCGGTCGAAGGTGTGCTGGTAGACGTTGTCCACCGAGGTACGAATCGGCGCCAGGCCCGCGGTGATGCGCGAATCGCGCAGGGACTGCGGTGCGAAGGACAGGTAGGAGAGGGTCAGGAAGCCACCGAAGGACTGGCCAATGGTGGACCAGCGCTTATCGGCGCGGTCAGCCAGCAGCACCTCGCGGATAGCCTCCGCGTCGGCGATGATGGAATCGGCGCGGAACAGCTCAGTGTACTCGGCCTGAACCTGCGGGTCGCCCACGGCGGTGATGGTGCGAGCGGACAGGGGAGAGGAGAGGCCGGTGCCGCGCTGATCCAGCAGAATCACGCGGTGGGTCTTGGCCAGCTCGGCAATCCAGCCGCCGATGGAGCCGGTCTTCGGGGAACCGAAGCCGGGGCCACCCTGCAGGTACACGATGTAGGGGCGCTTATCAGCCGGGACGGTCAGGGTCTCGCTGGTGTTCACTACCTCGCGGGCGAACACGGTGATGGTCTGGTCCGCGAAACGGGAGGAGAGAGCGGCGTCCTTGCCCTTGGAGAAAATCAGACCGTGGGTCAGGGGAACCTGGAACCAGTGGTCGGTAATCTCGTAGCCGTCGTGCTTGACGACCGAACCCTTGCGGTACTCAACCTTGGGAAGCGAAGAAACGGTCAACGGTGAACCTTCTTTCATTCAAATAGATAGATACTCTGTATTCTAGCCCACTACGGGCAACATCGTGGCAGAGCCTCGGGCGGAGTCTCAATCGGAGTCTCAGAACTCGCCCACGCTCAGAATCTTCAGCACCGGGTAACCTGCCTCATCGGATGCCGCCAGATCAACCTCGGCACGAATACCGAAGTCAAAGTTATCTTCGGGGTCGGCGAAGCTCTGCTGAACCTTCCACACGCCCGGATGAGCGGAGGTGTCCTCATCCATGCTGACCAGGCGAGGCGAGCGCGCGTCGGCGTCCGTGTAGATGTCGTCGTAGGTGTCGAAGTAGTCGTCCATGGCGTCCGCCCAGCGGTCGGCATCCCAGCCGCACCACTCGTCCAGGGCGCCCAGGGCGCGGTCACGCTCGTCAGCGAAGAGCTCCACACGGCGGAAGAGGGCGTTGCGCACCATCACGCGGAAGGCACGCAGGTTCTGCGTCACGGCGGGAGGCTCTTCCTCCTCGATGGAGGCGTGCTCGGCCGCAATGGTCGCGGTGTCTTCGCCGGCAGCCAGCTTCTCCCATTCGTCCACCAGGGAGGAGTCGGTCTGGCGTACCAGCTCGCCGAGCCACTCGATGATGTCGTCGAGCTCGTCGGTCACGGCAGAATCGGGGATGGTGTGGCGCAGCGCCTTGTACGCGTCAGAGAGGTAGCGCAGAAGCACGCCCTCGGCACGTTCGAGCGAGTAGTACTGCACGAAGTCGTTGAAGCCCATCGCGCGTTCGTACATGTCACGCACGATCGACTTGGGGCGCGGCTCAAAACGAGCCACCCACGGTGCGGACTGCTTGTAGGTCGTGTACGCCTGATCGATGAGCTCCGCCAGGGGCTGCGGGTAGGTGACCTTGTCCAGCTCGTTCATGCGTTCGGTGTAGTCCACACCGTCCGCCTTCAGCTGCGCCGACAGTTCGTTCTTCGCCTTGCGTTCCTGCGCATACAGCACCTGGTTCGGCGAATCCAGGGTCGCCTCAATGAGGGAGAGCGCATCCAGGGCGTAGCTGGGGGATTCGGGGTCAAGAAGCTCCAGCGCGGCGACCGCAAAAGCGGACAGCGGCTGGTTCAGGGCAAAGTTATCCTGCAGATCCTCGGTCAGGCGCAGGTAGGAGCCGTGCTCGTCCGGGGTGTTGGTTCGCTCAATCACGCCGCCGGTCAGTAGCTCCTTGTAGATGCCGATTGCCTTGCGCAGCAGCTCGCGGCGGCGCGCGGGGCTCTCGTGGTTCTCCTGAATGATGCGGTACGCGGCAATGACCGGGTTCTCCGGGCGGTGCATCAGGTTCAGCAGCATCGAGTGGGTGATGTCGAAGGAGGAGGTCAGCGGCTCCGGGGCGGCCTCTACCAGCTGCTCGAAGGTCTTCTCGGACCAGCCAACGAACCCTTCCGGCGCCTTCTTGCGCTTGGAAGACAGCGACTGGTTAATGCGCTTGGTGTCGTCACCGAACTTCGCCTGAGCCTTAGCTAGCAGGCGAGCGTTCTCAATATCGTGCTCGGGTGCCTGAACCACCACGGTGCCGGCGGTATCAAAACCGGCGCGGCCTGCGCGTCCAGCGATCTGGTGGAACTCGCGGGCACGCAGACGGCGGCTACGGGCACCGTCAAACTTCGACAGCGCCGTAATCAGCACGGTACGGATGGGCACGTTAATGCCCACACCCAGGGTGTCGGTACCGCAAATCACCTTGAGCAGACCCTCCTGAGCCAGCTGCTCGACCAGGCGGCGGTACTTGGGCAGCATGCCCGCGTGGTGAATACCGATGCCGGCACGCACCAGCTTATTCAGCGCCTTACCGAAGCCCGGACCGAAGCGGAATTTCGCGATGAGCTCGGAGATGCGTTCCTTATCTTCCTTCGAGGCGATAGCCACCGAGAGCAGGGCGTTCGCCTGCTCCAGCGCCGCCTTCTGCGAGAAGTGCACAATGTAGACCGGAGTCTGCTTGGTCTGCACGAGCTCCTGCACCGTCTCCTGAACCGGGGTGGTGGAGTAGTAGAAGTGCAGGGGGATGGGGCGCTCGGAATGAGCCACCAGGTCGCTCTCACGGCCGGTCAGCGCCGTCATCTCCTCCTGGAAGCGAGTCGTATCGCCCAGGGTCGCGCTCATCAGCAGGAACTGCGCTTGCGGAAGCTCCAGCAGGGGAAGCTGCCACGCCCAGCCGCGCTGCGGGTCGGAGTAGAAGTGGAACTCGTCCATGATGACCTGGCACAGGTCCGCATCCTTACCCTCACGCAGGGCAATATTGGCGAGAATTTCCGCGGTGCAGCAGATAATCGGCGCCTCCGTATTAATGGCGGAGTCGCCGGTAATCATGCCCACGTTCTCGGCACCAAAAATATTGATCAGGTCAAAGAACTTCTCAGACACCAGCGCCTTAATGGGGGCGGTGTAGTAGGAGCGCTGACCGGTCGCCAGGCCCGTAAAATGCGCGGCAACAGCCACAGTGGACTTACCGGAACCGGTCGGGGTTGCCAGCACCACGTTATGTCCGGCGGCAATGCTCAGAACGGCCTCGTCCTGGGCGGGGTACAGGGTCATGCCGCGGGTCGAAATCCACTCGGTAAACGCCTCATAGATTTCTTCGGCGGTGAGGGGGTTGCCCTTAAAATCGCGTCGATTGTAGTCGCCGGGATTCTCACCCAGCGTGGGAGAAAGAAAATTCAAAATACTCATGAGGATTCCAGTCTATCGGGAATAGCGCGGGCGCGGGGGCGTTATCGTTACGAGGGAACAACTCGGCATGGGCGCGAAGTTGCGTGCTCTAACGCAGGAAAACCTAAAGTTCAGGTAGGGTAGAACAAAGCGCTTTAGGTGCAGCGATGCATAATCCTGCGCTCAGAAGGTCGAAGGTACAGGCTCCACGCTGCAGAGCCTCACACCGCAGGGTTCCATGCCGCATAAATTACCGCCTAGGTTCAAGTCCGCCGATTGATGCCGGACCATACTGTGCGGTCGATACACGCCCCAAAATACGTTGCATAAATGACGACACGCCCATCTATTGCGTAAATAGTGTTGCGTGCCACATTGATAAAGGAATAGGGTAAGAGAAAGGAGAGACGTTGAATGACTGAATACAACGCTGACAAGGCACAAGAAAACGCCGCGCGTGAAGAAGCTACGCATGAAGAATCCATGCATAACAAAACCACGCAGGAAAAAGCCGCTCAGAAGAAAACTGCGCAGAAAAAAGCTACACAGGAAGTAACCGGCAGCGAACAGCGCAAGGCGGAAGAGGAAGCCCTCAAAAAGCGCCTCGCCCTGCGAGTCACCGCGCCCGGATACAAATACCCCTGGCACCGCTGGGCAATCCCCGTCCTGGGTGAAACCACCGCGGGTACCGGTGCGATTCTTATCCCCGTCATGGTGGGTCAATTCATCAACCAGCACATCGCCGGCAAAGCCCCCGACGCCTGGCCCATGTTCTGGGTAGTCGTCGCAGCCATCACCTTCATCGTGATCAACGAGTTCTTCGGCTGGGGTACCTCCATGACCCTCAGCGCGGAACTTAGCCGCGACTGGCGCATCTACATCAACCGGCTCATGGGGCGCACCCGCGCTGGCGTAGACTCCGGCGAAGCGGTCACCGTCATGAACAAAGACGTACGCCGCATTACGGACGTCTACTTCTCGTTGCCGCTATTCGTCAACGCCATGATCATCGCGACCCTCGGTGCCGTGCAGCTCTGGCTGATCAACCCCGTCACCGCGGTCGTCACCCTCATCGGCACGCTCATCGTGGTCGGCGTGATCGCCTGGTACTCGACCTTCCTCGAATCGAAGATTGGCGAATACCGCGAAAAGGACGGTGAAGCCTCCTCACGCGCCTCCGATATCGCCACCGGCCTGCGCACCATCGCCGGCCTCGGCGCCGAAGAACAGATGCGTGAACGCTACCACCGCGGTACCGACGAAGTCTTCGACAGCTACATGCGCTACGAAAAGACGCACCGCTGGATGTTCCTCATCCGCGCGCTGCTCGGTGGCGCCGTGACCCTGCTCGGCATCGGCTTCGCCCTCACCGGCCACGTCGAAAACGGCCGCTGGGTCTCCGACACGCCCGCCGCGTCCCTGGTGACCGTCGCCTCCATTATCGCGATGATGGGCGGCCCCATCTGGATTACCCAGAACTTCCTCACCGCATGGCGGTACGCCAAGATTGCGCTCGCCAAGGTTGCCCGCCTCGAAGGTCACGCGGGCGTGCGCCAGGGCGTGCTGAAGAGCACGCGCACCGACGAAGAAATGGCGCAGCTGGCACGCGCCGAACAAACAGTCGAGGCGAGCACCTTCGAGGTGCCCGTACCCGTCGCCCCCACCGGTGCTAGCAACCCGCGCATCGTGTACGTCAACCCGCGCGACTACAACCTCACCGCGCAGGACTACGCCGAGGCGCTCGCCCGCACCCTGCGACGCGGGGGAGAGGACCTCAAGGACACCTCCGGCCGCCGCGTGTTGCTGAGCGAACCGAATCCCATGATTTTCGCGGGAACCCTGCAGGAGCACCTGCGCCTGGGTACCGTGCCGAACCCCGACGAGGAGCTGGCACAGGCAAAGGACCAGGAGCTGCTGAAGATTACCGACTCCCGCGAAATCGCCTACCGACTGGGCGGACGCAACCCCGAAGACTACTTCGCCGCCCGCATCACCAGCGAAGGCGCGAACCTCTCCGGTGGTCAGCGTCAGCGTCTGGCACTCGCCCGCGCACTCGCACAGGACGCGCAGGTGCTCATCCTGACCGAGCCGCTGAACTCCGTGGACGAACCCAGCCAGCGCTACATCTACGATGCGATGGAAACCCAGATCGGTAGCGACCGCCTGCCCGTCGGCTACCCCGGCCTGCTGCAGGATTTGGAGCAGGTCTACGTTGTCTCCACGACCGCGGAGACGACCCGCCGCATGGAACGCGACGGCTACTCGGAAACCGCTCAGTCTGAAACCACTCAGAATCAGGAGGTGAACTAGCATGGCAAAGCAGCTCCCCATCGAAACCCCCGCCTACGTGGCACGCCGCATGTGGAACTACCTCGCGGCGCATAAGGGGCGAGCCCTCTACACCTTCGTCATCTACATGGTCAGCACCCTCATGGGTGCGGTGGTGCCCCTGCAGATTGGTGCCACCGTGGACGACGTGGTGGCGGGCAAGTTCTCCAGCTACCCGTGGCAGCCGATTCTGATTATTCTGGCGGCGTTTATCGTGCAGGCGATAACCCTCATGGTCTCCTCGTACAGTGCGGCGCGACTGGGTGCGCTCGTCACCCGTGACGCCAACCAGGACACCCTCGACGGCACCCTCGACCTGGACGCACGCACCGTGGAAGAAGCCGGTAGCGGTGACCTGCTCACCCGCGTGACCGACGACCTCTCCTCGGCAGCAAAATCCGTCAGTGAGGACCTGCTCGGCGCGATTTACGTGCTGCTGTACTTCATTATCTCCACGCTCTCCCTGGCGTTCGTGAGCCCGGCAATGGGTCTGATTATGCTACCCATGATTGCCGGTCTTGCCCTCATCATGTCGAAGATGCTGCCGCTTATGGCGGCACGCAACCAGACCGCCCAGGAGCGCGTGAGCGACCTCAACAGCGTGCTGACCGAGAACATTCGCGGCACCTCCACGATCCGTGAGCTGGGCGTTCATACCGCCCGCGAAGATGCCTTCGCCGGTGAGAACAAGCGCCAGTTCGCCGCGCAGCTGGGCATGGTGCGCATCCGCCAGCTGTACTTCACCGTGGACGCTATCAACGCCTGGATCCCCACGATTCTGTGTATGCTCTGGGGTGCCGCCTGCGTGGCTCTCGGCTGGGCAAGCTGGGGTGCCGTAGCGACCGCCTCGGTCATGGTTTTCAGTCTGCGAACCCTCGCCGACATGCTGAACCACCACGTCAGCAGCCTGCGTATCATGCTCGTGAACATGGGCCGCGTGTTCGGTGTGGTCTCCTTGGCGAAGAAGCAGCGTGAGGCGCGTGCACAGCACCGCGCCGAAGCATTCGCCGCCGTGTCTGATGAAGCCGTGAAGAACCCGGAGTACGCCATTGACTGCACCGACGTCTCCTATGGCTACTCGCCGGACGCCCTGGTGCTGGAAGGCATCAACCTGAAGATTCGCCGCGGTGAGGCGCTTGCCCTGGTGGGCCGCTCCGGTTCGGGTAAAACAACTATGGCGCGTCTGATTGGTGGTTCGCTGACCGCCCTGGAGGGCACCATCACCGTGATGGGTCGCCCGGTCGGTCACGGCGACTTCCCGACCGATGCCGCCGCCGATGGCCGCCCGCGCCTGCTGGTCTGCACCCAGGAAGCGCACGTCTTCTTCGGCACCCTCGCCGATAACTTTACGGTGGTCGTGCCGGATGCAACCGTCGAGCAGATGCGCGAGGCGCTGGATGCTATCGGTGCCCGCTGGTGGCGCGCCCTGCCGCAGGGCATGGATACTGTCGTCAGCGGCGCGGATTCGCCTCTGACTCGCGACCAGATTCAGCAGCTGGCACTGGCACGTATTGTGCTTGCTGACCCGCACGCCGTGATTCTGGACGAGTCCACCACTCAGCTGGAGCTCGCGGACGCAACCGAGTCCCTGAGCGCCGTGCTGGCGAACCGTGCGGTGCTGATTATTTCGCACGATGCGCGTATCGCCTCGCTGGCTGACCGCGCGGTCCTGCTGCACGAGGGTAGGATCATTGCGGAGGGTTCACCGGCAGAGATTTTCGCCCTGACCTAAACCCGGAGGATAAGCCCGGCTGATAGTGCCCGGTACCGTGTGAAGCGGTGCCGGGCACTACGTGTTTAACGGGTGGTTTCCGTACAAGGGTGCACTGAAATCGGCGGCGGGAGCACTCGCAAGAGTGCAAGACTCAAACGAAAATTTCGGAGAGATTCACTTGTCACCCGCAAAACTTTCAGCTACTGAGAATCGTTGTGATAACCTGGCAGAGCGATATGGGGTGCCTTGAGACGCCCGCGACCCGCTGACCCGCCCAACACCCGCCCAACGAAGGGCATACGGCACAGGGGGCGCACGAAACGGCGTAAGAAAACTCAAGGCTGAGAGAATCACCCATTGAACCTGCTCTAGTTCGAACTAGCGAAGGGATTATCGATAATGGCAGAGCAGCCTACCGCGCCCTCGTGCGCACCCACCACCCCCACCAACCCTGTACCCGGCGCGAGCGCCTCCGGAAACCCCCGGGCATCTCAGACAGCTCGCGTGCCGAGGGTCCTCTCGATTGCGGGAACCGACCCCTCCGGCGGTGCGGGCATTCAGGCGGACCTCAAATCCATTACCGCATCCGGCGGTTACGGCATGTGCGTGACCACCTCGCTGGTCGCTCAGAACACCTGTGGGGTTCGTGAAGTATTCACCCCGCCCCTGGAATTTTTGACCGCGCAGCTTGCCGCCGTTTTTGATGACGTCACGGTTGACGCCGTGAAAATCGGCATGCTCGGCGACGCAGACACGATCCGCACGGTTCGTACCTGGCTGAGTGAGCATCCCGTGCCCGTGGTCGTGCTCGACCCGGTCATGATTGCTTCCAGCGGTGACCGCCTGCTGCAGGCGGAAGCGGAGCAGGCGTTGCGCGACCTCGTGCCGCTCGTGAATGTGATTACCCCGAACATTCCGGAGCTCGCCGTACTCTGCCAGAAGGAGCCCGCCCAGACTTTCGATGAGGCACACGAGCAGGCGGCGAACCTTGCGGCGGCGACCGGAACCACCGTGATTGTGAAGGGCGGCCACCTGTGCGGTCAGGACGCCGGTAACACCGCGGTCTTCCCGGACGGCACCTGCGCGCACGTGCGCACCCCGCGCCTGGACAGCCGCAATACGCACGGCACCGGATGCTCCCTGTCTTCCTCGCTGGCAACCCGCCTGGGCGTGGAGCTGCTCCAGCACACCGAAGCCGCAGGACACGCCGCAGGCCAGCAGAGCGTTCTGACCAGCGAAGACACCCACCGCGCCCTGCAGTGGAGCACCCGCTGGCTCCACGAATCCATCGCCGCAGGCGCCGGTCTGCAAGTTGGCTCCGGTGAGGGTCACGGCCCGGTGGACCACGCCGCCCGTGCCCGCCGTCTGGAGGCTGCCGCCTCCGCGTACCCGTGGCATCACCTGCTCGCCACCACCGACTCTGAGGGCAATACTCTGGACGGCACCAGCCCAGAGCGCCTGCTACCGGTCAGCCCCGTGCCCGCCGGTGAAGCCGTCGTAAAGCCCGCCGGTCCCTGGACCGCCGCCCTCTGGGCAGCCGGTGGCGAAACCTGGCACCAGATCCTGGACCTGCCCTTCGTGCGTGCCCTCGGTGACGGAACCCTCGACGAGGACCTGTTCGCCTTCTACCTGGACCAGGACGCCCTTTACCTGCGCGACTATTCGCGTGCGCTCGCGACTCTCTCGGCACGTGCTGATGCCGCTGAGGCGCAGGTGCACTGGGCCGCCGGTGCGCATGAGGCGATTGCCGCCGAATCGCAGCTGCACGAGGGCTGGCTGGCGAACCGTGCGCGTCTGGGTGGGCCCTCGCCGATTACGATGGGGTACACGAATTTCCTGCGTGCCTCCGCCGCTGGTGATGATTACGTGGTCGGTGCCGCCGCTATCTTGCCCTGCTACTGGCTGTACGAAGAGGTGGGCGCTGTGCTCTCCTCGCAGAATCATGCGGACCACCCGTACGCGGAGTGGCTGAGTATGTACGGTGGCGAAGAGTTCGCCGCCGACGTGGCGCGTAGCCTCGCGGAGGTGGAGCGTGCGTTTGAGGCGGCTTCACCGGCTCAGCGTGTGCGCGCGGCGCGGGCGTACCTGTCGGCGTGCGTGTACGAGCGTGAGTTCTTTGACCAGGCACACCGAGCATTGCGTTAGATTGCCGGGAGCTGCGCTAGATGATAGGCGCCGATTTTTGGGCTGAATACCGCCCCGGCATGGCGTGAGATGGGTGATTGATGCTTCACTCAAGCTACCGACGGTTCGGTGGTTGTGCCGGTTATGCTTAAGGCGTCGGTGAAAACCGTTTGCGGCAGGATTCCGGCCCTCACCCAACTGGCTGATGTACCTGCCGCGCCCGCACCTCTACGGCGTGTAACCGACCAGTTTGGCCCGTCGCAACCACCTCATCCAACCCCCGCGGCGGGCCAAACGCCTTCCTTCTAGCTTTCGCGAAGAATGTTCGGCATAGAAATATCCCGTGCAGATACTCTCATCTGCACGGGATATTTCTATATGTCTAACCGCTGCGAATCAGCCGCCGCGGCTAGTGCGTCAGGCTAGGGGAGAAGCGCCTACTTGCTCTCACCCTTGAGCGCGCCCACGAGCGGACCAATCACGTCCATGGGCAGCGGGAAGACCACGGTCGAGTTCTGGTCGGCACCCAGCTCCAGCAGGGTCTGCAGGTAACGCAGCTGCAGGGAAGCGGGGGACTGGCTCAGAATGTCGGATGCTTCCTTCAGCTCGCTGGAGGCCTCCAGCTCACCGCGTGCCGAAATGATCTTTGCGCGGCGCTCACGCTCAGCCTCAGCCTCGCGAGCCATGGCACGCTGCATAGCCTCGGGAATCTCAACGTCCTTAATTTCGACGAGCTCCACCTGAATACCCCACGGCTCGGTGCGCGAACCGATGATGGAACGCAGGTCCTCGTTCAGGTCCTCGCGGTGTGCGAGCAGGGTGTCCAGGTCAACGCGGCCGAGCAGGGAACGCAGGGTGGTCTGCGCAATCTGGCTGGTGGCAATCGGGTAGTTCTCAACCTCAAGCACCGCGTTCTTGGCGTTGGTCACGCGGAAGAGGACCACGGCGTTCACGCGGGCAGGGACGTTGTCCTTGGTGATGACTTCCTGCGGGGGAATGGTCAGGGTGATAACACGCATATCAACGCGCTGCAGGGAGTCAACGAGGGGGAAGACGACGTTCAGGCCGGGCTTCAGCTCCGAACGCAGGTGACCGAAGCGGAAAGAGATGCCACGCTCGTATTCGGGGATGACGCGGAACATACGAATCAGAATAAAAAGAACAATGACGGCAACTGGGATGAGGATAGTTGCCAAAGTGACGGGATCCATGGTTTTCCTTCACAAGTATTGGGGGAGGACGGTATGTGTGCCCACCTGCCCGCGCCTCGTACGGTGCAGGTAGTAAGGGTGTAGGTAGTGGGTGTTGCCCGGTACCGGGCTGTGTGGGGAGTTTGGGAGGGGAATTTTCCGTCCCGGCGTACATCGCGGCGGTCGGTGCTTTAGCGGCACCCCGCATGGAAAACTCAAAAGAGGAATAAAAGAGAATTCCACACGGGGTAGCCGCCGAAGCTAACAGACGGACCCAACCGACCGGTCAGCCGCCGGAACGGAAAAACTTGTGCAGCGCTACTTCTTCGCCATTTCCTCCGCGGCCTGAGCATCAGCAAGGTTCTGCTGTTGCAATACCTCGTTCGTGGTCTTGTGCAGTCGCTTAACCGAGGTGCCGGTGCCGCTCCATGCGGGGCGGTCCGGGTCGAGGGCAGAGGTACGAACCGGCAGGGTTGCATCCGCAATCATCTGCTTGCGGGTCTGCTCGGTACGGCGCTTACGCTCATTCGACACGCCACCCCACTTCGCCGCGAAACGGTCCATCTTCACGTTCACCGATTCGTCAGCGGTGGATGCGTGAATATGCTTCGGATCGTTCTCGAAGTTCGCGGGGGAACGCATGAGCTTCACGGCCAGCGGGTAGGTCAGCGACAGGCAGACCACCGCGGCGGCACCCTCCACCAGAAGCTCCAGCGGGGAGTGCCAGACGATAGCGGCACCAATCAGCATGACCACGCCCAGCAGCGACACGGCAACCGCCAGCCCGCGGTGGAAACGACCCGACTCGGAGTAGGGCCATTCATCCACTTCGCGGGTGAGCTCGCGGCCGTTCGCCGAGACGGTGCAGCTGTCCTTAATCGGGCAGGTGTTGCACACGCTGGGCTTGGCGCGGTAACGCATCACTCGGTTATCCGAGTCGAATGCGGTCGCCCACAGCCACTGGTCTTCGGGGCAGAGCCACGCGTCGCTCTCTTGGTGGTAGGTGAACCCGAAGGTTCGCGCCGCCACCATGCGCTGGCTGGTGCGCTTGGCGAGAATATCGAAGCCCCAACCCACGGCGACCAGACCGAGCGCGTACACGCAGGCCAGCCACACGAGGAAAGAAACTCCAGCAATCTGCTCAGGCATGGTTAGCCTCGACGATCGCTACGGTAGGGGCTGGTCTGCTCGGGCAGCTCCTCGGCAGCCTGAGCGCCGGCGAACTCTGCGATGCGAGCGTCCTCAACCACCTCGTACAGCGGCGGTTCGGGCAGCTCCAGGACGGTTTCCTTAGCGTTCTTGGAGAAAATCTCCTTGATACCCAGCAGCGCCAGCTTAATCAGCGGGATGATGCCGACCAGGAAGATCACGTCACCGGGCATACGCATCCAACCCATCACGGCGGAAGCACCGTCGTGAATGAACGCGAAGGAACGAGCCTCGTAGTAGCCCTCACCCACGGACTTGTACAGCTGAGCAATACCCAGCGGCAGCAGCGAGATGAAGGACATCCACAGCAGACCAATGTTCAGAGTCCAGAAGGAGAACTTCAGACCCTTCTCCGGCCACTTGTTCTCCGGGAGCAGGTAGCGCAGACCAAACACCGCGAACGCAATCGCGAGCATACCGTACACACCCATCATGGAGGCGTGTGCGTGGTTTGCGGTCAGTGCCGTACCAATCTCGAAGTAGGACACGATCGGCAGGTTGATGAGGAAGCCGAACACACCTGCGCCGAGGAAGTTCCAGAAGCCCACAGCAATCAGGAACATAACAGCCCAACGGTGCGGGAAAGGCTTGGTGCGGTTGGAGTACTGGCGAGCACCCAGCTGCATGAAGCCCCACGCCTCAACGGTCAGGAAGGTCAGCGGGATAACCTCAGCAGCCGAGAAGAACGCACCGAATGCCATCTGCTCGGAGGGGGTACCGACGAAGTAGGTGTGGTGCAGAGTACCGATCACACCACCGACGGAGTAGAGCACAGCGTCCATCATGATGATGGAGATTGCGATGCGCTCGCGGACCACGCCGAGCAGCACGAAGATGTACGCCACCATCACGGTGGTGAACAGTTCGAGGAAGTCCTCCACCCAGAGGTGAACCACCCAGAATCGCCAGAATTCGGCGACGGTCACATGAGTACGCTGACCTGCGAGCAGGCCGACCGCGTAGAACATGGGGATGGCGAGGCCGGAGAAGAGGAACAGCCACGGCAGGGAGGTCTTCTTCGAGCCCTTCAGGCGAGCGGAGAGGGTACGCCAGACGATGACAATCCAGATGAACATACCCGCGGTGAGCAGGATCTGGAAGAATCGCGGCAGGTCCAGGAACTCCCACTGCTGCGAGAAGAAGCCGGTGAATTCCTTGGGGATGAGGCCCTTCTGAGAGAACCATTCGTTCAGCAGCGAGCCGAGGACCACGAAGACCACGGCGCCGATGAGAACGTAGGTGAGCAGGCCCTGCTTCTTGGGTTCGCGGCGGGTAATCAGCGGGGCGATGAAGATACCGCCCGCCAGGAACGCGCCTGCGGTCCAGAAGAGGGAGAGCTGAAGGTGCCAGGTTCGGGATACCGTGTAGGGCAGCAACTGGCCCATGTCGATACCGAAGAATCCGGTGAGTTCTTCACGGTAGTGCTCGGTGAGCGCACCCACCAGAGCCTGCAGCAGGAATAGCACCAGGATCGTTGCGAAGAGCAGGCAGGCTGCCTTCTGCGAGGGGGTCAGGCGAACTTCGTCGGGCTGACGGAAGTCGAGGACGGGTGCCTCTTCCGCGTGCCAGCCGATAGCGCGGGACCAGCGGCCGTAGATGGCGAACATCAGACCGGTACCACCGATGAGGGCAATCAGGGAGAGTGCCGACCAGACCATCAGATCCGCGGTGGGCTTGTTGTCCACGTTGGGTTCGGAGGGCCAGTTGTTGGTGTAGGAGTAGGGCTGGTCGGGGCGGTCTGCCGCCGATGCCCATGCGGTCCAGCCGAAGAATGCGACGATGTCGTGCAGTTCTTCGTCGTTCTTAATGGCGTGGGGGAACAGGCCCTGCGAGGTGTCACCCTTCATCAGGGTTTCGCGGTAGTGCTTGAGCATGAGCTGGTAGCCCTTGGTCTCACCAGCGGACCAGGTGATGGTCTTAGTCTGCTCGTCGTACTTGTTCTCCTTGCGCCACTCGTTCTTTACGAGTTCGCGGGGGTCCTGCTTGCCCTGTTCACGGTACTCCTTGACGGCAGCATCGGTGGTCAGGCGCAGGTATTCTGCAGTGTAATCGGGGCCGAGGTAGGCACCGTGGCCGAGCACGGATCCGTACTGCTGCAGGCCGCGTCCCTGGAACAGTTCCTGACCGTGCAGGATCTGTTCTTGGGTTGCGATAGTTTTGCCGTCGTTGCCGACGATTTTATCGGGGAGCGGCATGGAGAGTGCGTAGGTGCGCATTGCAAGGACTGCCATGATGGTGAAGCCCAGGAGCATCACAAACGCAACAGCCTGTACCCAGCCTTTTCCGGCATAGGCACCGACCGTGTCTGAGCGGCGGGCAATCTTTGCTGCCTGCGCACGCGAGACGGGTTTTGTAGCCATAGTGTATGTCTCCAGTGTGCGTGGAATTTGTAGGTGGAGTGGTCCCGACGCACATCCGCTGGAGGGGCGGCTCACTATGTTCAGGGTGAATCGTCCTTGAGGGAGGTGCGACAGCCCACCCTGCTCTCATTTTTGCATATTAAATGCGCATTTACGAAACTTTGCTGACGTAGCGTCATAATGTGACACGGCTATTTGGCGGGGAAATCAGTAATCATAAGGCGGAAAACCTGAAATATTACGTTGAGGTTGAACCCTTAGCTTCCGTGCTACCTCCCCGCCTGTAACGGGGAGGGGCTTCAGTCCGGAAGCTACGCAGACTCCCTCAATCGGGGCTTTTGCTTAGGCTCCTACTCGAGCTCCTGCCGGGGTTCTCGCTGAAGTCGTTGGAGGGAGGCGCATCCCAGCATGTGGAAGGGGAGCGCGGCACCCCTCACGTGCCTACACTCGGGTGTGGAATAATAAAACCCGACGCTACTAAACACAGTACAAATTTTTTGCGGCACAGGTTACCGCAGTACAGATTTTGTGCTCTTTGGCGGCGTATATTCAGAAGGGGCCACTCACCCCGCATCCACGGCGGACCGCCGCCACAGCCCGCAATCTATCGGCACCTCAGGAGAGTTCACGTGCTTCTCTACAAATCCACCCAGAAAGCAGTCACCGGAATCCTGCGCACCGTCTTCCGTGCCCGCGTGACCGGACTCGAAAACTTCCCCGCTACCGGCCCGGTGATTGTCGCCTCCAACCACCTGTCCTTCTTGGACTCCATCATTATTTCTGCCATGATGCCGCGCCGCGTGGCGTTCCTCGCCAAGGCTGAGTACGTGAACACCCCCGGCCCGCGCGGCAAGATGATGAAGGCATTCTTCGAAGCCGTGGACATCATTCCCGTGAACCGCTCCGACCGTTCCGAATCGCTCAAGGCACTCGACATTGCCTTGGAGAAGCTGCAGGAGGGTAAGGTCTTCGGCATTTACCCCGAGGGCACCCGCTCCCGCGACGGCTACCTGTACCGCGGCAAGATTGGTGTGGCGTGGCTGGCGCACATGACCGGCGCGCCCGTGGTTCCGGTTGGTCTGATTGGTACCGACCGCCTGCAGAAGCCCGGTTCGAACATGATTTACCCGCGCCGCTTCACGATTCGTGTGGGCAAGCCGCTTTACTTTGAGAAGACCGGTGAGAAGATGACCGGCAAGCAGCGCCGCGTCACCACCGACACGATCATGGATGAGATTGCTCAGCTGTCCGGTCAGGCGCGAAAGCACGAGTACAACGTTTCGCCCTCAGCCGCACGTGACGCAGGCTAGGGCACACGCCGCCTATACCGCGTAGACTTAAACCGCGCATTCACGCACCAACCCCCGCGCATTGGGGAGATGGGTGTAGGATGCGCGGTTTGTCGTATGCGCGAGCCCGAGATGACCCCGGCAGCCCAGCAGCGGCCCACACCGACCCCGGCACCCCAGCAGAAAGCCCAGTAGAGCGAGGAGAAAGTACCCATGGCAGAGCCTTCCAGCTACCGCCCCGCCCCCGGCGAAATCCCCACCGACCCGGGCGTTTACCGTTTCCGCGATGCTGACGGCCGCGTCATCTACGTGGGTAAGGCGAAGAACCTGCGCAACCGCCTCAACAACTATTTTGCGTCCCCGCAGACGCTGAGCCCGAAGACCTACGCGATGGTGCATACGGCGGCGAGCGTTGAGTGGACCGTGGTGGCGAGCGAGATGGAGTCCCTGCAGCTCGAATACACCTGGATTAAGGAGTTTTCGCCGCGCTTCAACATTGCGTTCCGCGACGATAAGTCGTACCCGTACCTGGCGATTACCGTCAATGACGTGTACCCGCGCGCGATGGTCACTCGCGGCGAGCGCCGTAAGGGCGTGCGCTATTTTGGCCCGTATTCGCAGGCGTGGGCGATTCGTGAAACCCTGGATGCGCTGCTGCGCGTCTTCCCGGTGCGTACCTGCACGAACGGCGTGTTTAACCGCGCAAAGAATAGCGGCCGGCCGTGCCTACTCGGCTATATCGATAAGTGCGCGGCGCCGTGCGTGGGCAAGATTAGCGCCGAGGAGCACCGCAAGTTGGCGCGCGGGCTGACCCGGTTTATGGGTGGTGGCGCTGAGAAGCATATCGCCCAGTTGACCGCGGAAATGAAAGCCGCCGCAGCTGATATGGACTTTGAGCGCGCCGCGATTCTTCGTGACGATATTGCCGCGCTGACTAAGGCGTTTGAGCGTAACGCCGTGGTGCTTGGCGCGACCGTGGATGCCGACCTATTCGCCTACGCGGAGGACGACCTGGAGGCGTCCGTTCAGGTGTTCTTCGTGCGCGGCGGCAGGATTCGTGGCCAGCGCGGCTGGATTGTGGAGAAGGTCAACGACAGCACCGACGCGCAGCTCATCGAGCAGCTGATCGCGCAGGTGTACAGCGATATCGCGGCGAGCCTCGCCTCCCAGAAGGACGCCGAGAAGAGCCTGAACAGCTACGATATTCCGCGTTCCGTGCTCGTGCCGGTGGAGCCCGAGAATAAGGAGCAGCTGGCGTCCTGGCTGGCGGAGGTGCGCGGCGGGCCCGTGGAGATTAGCGTCCCGCAGCGCGGCGACAAGGCAGAGCTCATGAAGACGGTCGCCGAGAATGCGCGCCAGTCGCTGACCCTGCACAAGAGCCGCCGTGCCGGTGATTTGACCACCCGTAGCGCCTCCCTCGTGGAGCTGCAGGAGGCGCTGGAGCTGCCCGACCCGCTGCTGCGCATCGAGTGCTACGACATTTCGCATGTGCAGGGCACGAACGTGGTTGCCTCCATGGTTGTCTTTGAGGACGGCATGCCCGCAAAGAACGCCTACCGCACCTACAGCATTACCGGCGACGCCGCGCGTGACGATACCGCCAGTATGTACGACGTCATCACCCGCCGATTCAAGAGGCATCTGGCGCAGCAGGCGGAGCGCGAAGCAGCCCCCGTGCACTCCGGCGAGATTGACGCCTCCACGCCCGAGCCGGCGAAGTTCGCCTACCCGCCGAACCTGGTGCTCGTGGACGGCGGCCCGCCTCAGGTGGCTGCCGCCTCCGCCGCGCTGAGCGACCTGGGCATTACGGACGTGTACGTTGCCGGCATCGCTAAGCGCCTGGAGGAACTGTGGCTACCGGACGACGACTACCCGGTCGTGCTGCCGCGCACCTCGCAGGCGCTGTACCTGGTGCAGCGCATCCGCGATGAGGCGCACCGTTTCGCGATCACCTTCCACCGTTCCAAGCGTGGTAAGGCGATGGTTGCCTCCGCCCTGGATGAGGTGCCCGGTCTGGGCGAGGTGAAGCGTTCCGCGCTGATTAAGCACTTTGGGTCGGTGGCTCAGATTAAGCAGGCGAGCGCCGAGGAACTGACGGCGGTGCCGGGTATTGGTCCGGCGTTGGCTCAGAAGATTCTGGCGGCGCTGACCTAATCCTCTGGCTGGCGCTGGCCTAAGTACCTGCTGGCGCTGAGTGAATGCCCGCCCGGGGGTGAATGCAGCACCCCGCCTCGTAATAGCGCTTAACAAACGTGTCATAATTGAAGGAAACCGTCATCATTACGAGCGCGCTATCTTCGCGCGCCCTCAACCAGTAGAGTGGAAACCGTGAGTAATAACCATCTGCGCCTATTCACCAGCGAGTCGGTGACTGAAGGCCACCCCGATAAGATTTGTGACCAGATTTCTGACGCCATCCTTGACGGCATCATCGCCCAGGATCCCGCAGCGAACGTTGCTGTGGAGACCATGGTGACCACCGGTCAGGTGCATGTTGCTGGTGAGGTGACCACCTCCAGCTACGTCGAAATCCCCTCCATCGTGCGCGAGACCATTCTGGGTATCGGCTACGATTCCTCTACCCGCGGCTTCGACGGCGAGTTCTGCGGCGTGTCCGTGTCCATTGGTGAGCAGTCCCCGGACATTAACGCCGGCGTGTACGAGTCCCTCGAGGTTCGTCAGGGTATTGCTGCTGACGAGTACGACCGCCAGGGTGCGGGCGACCAGGGCATCATGTTCGGTTACGCTTCGAACGAGACGAACGTGCTGATGCCCGCCCCGATTTGGCTGGCGCACCGCCTCTCTGAGCGTCTGACCAAGGTCCGTAAGGACGGCCTGCTGACCGAGCTGCGCCCCGACGGCAAGACTCAGGTGACCCTCGGCTACGATTCGAACAACGTGCCTGTCTCCGTGGACACCGTGGTTGTTTCGAGCCAGCACACCGCAAGCTACGACCTGGCTGACCTGCGTGCAGACATTGAGAAGCACGTTATCGCGCCGGTTCTGGGTAGCGTCGACCTGGATTCCTCCAACGCCAAGTTCATTGTGAACCCCGCTGGCCGCTTCGTTCAGGGTGGCCCCGTGGGTGACGCGGGCCTGACCGGCCGCAAGATTATTGTGGACACCTACGGCGGTTCGGCTCGTCACGGTGGTGGCGCGTTCTCCGGTAAGGACCCGTCGAAGGTGGACCGTTCCGCAGCGTACGCAATGCGTTGGGTTGCGAAGAACATTGTGGGTGCCGGTCTTGCCGACCGCGCCGAGGTTCAGGTTGCGTACGCTATCGGCCAGGCAGCGCCGGTCGGTCTGTACGTTGAAACCTTCGGCACCGAGAAGGTCGACCCGATCAAGATTGAGAAGGCTGTGCGTGAGGTCTTCGACCTGCGCCCGCTGGCAATCATTAACGAACTGGATCTGCGCCGCCCGATTTACAAGAAGACCGCAGCTCACGGCCACTTCGGTCGTACTGAGCCGGAATTCACTTGGGAGCGCCTGAACCGCGTGGATGCACTGCGTTCGGCAGTGTCCTCCTCCTAATATCTGTCAGGGTAGAGGAGCACGCTGATTCGGGTGACTCAGAGCAGTTCTGAATCGAACTCTTCGGCACCGTTGGGTGCTCAGCAGGAATCCCTGCAACAGCTTGACCTGTTGCAGGGATTTCCTGCTCTTCGTGATGCCCTGATTCCTGCCGCCCCGGAGCCGGTGAATGTTGCCGCTGAGCTTGAGGCGAGCGGCGTGCCGAACCCGGTGGCGCGTGTGCGCGTGGACAGCACCCTGCCGCAGGTGGACCGCACGTTTGATTACCGCGTGCCCGCTGAGCTGAGTGAGGATGCGGTGCCCGGCGCCCGCGTGCGCGTGCTGTTCAACGGCCACGAGCTGACCGGCTATATTGAGGAGCGCGCCGCCACGACTGATTGGACGCGCACCTCGCTACTGCCGCTCAAGTCGGTGCTGTCGCGTGTGCCCTCTGTTGCGCCCGAAATTTTTGCGCTTGCCGAGGCGCTTGCTGACCGTTACGCCTCCACGGTGGCGAACGTGCTGCGCCTGGCGGTGCCGCCGCGCATTGCCGCGCTGGATAAGAAGTACGCGCCTCTTCTGCCGGGTTACGAGTCGGCGTATTTGGGTGATTCTGCCCCGGTAAGCACTTCCGATGCTCCCGAGCACGCGGAATCCGAGCATGTGGCTTCCGAGAGCGCGGAATCTGAGCCTTCTACCGTCTCCACTGCTTCCATTGCCACTGCCTCCAGTGCCGCTGTCTCCAGCGCTACCGACCCGTACGCTTGGCTTGCCACCCCCGGCGCGCCCGCACCCTTCGTGCTGGACCCGCCGGCGCTGAACCCGGACGCGCCGGATGCCGCCTCCGTCTTCTCCGATTACGAGAACGGCGCGGAGTTCATTGAAGATGTTGCCGCCGGTGCCGCGACCCGCGCCGTGATGACGGTTCTTCCCGGTCACCTGGAGCACACGTGGGCGGATGTTTTGGCGACCGCACTCGCGGCTGCTGCTGCCAGTGGTCGCGGCGCTATTGCGGTGGTTCCGACCGCTAAGAACCTGGATCTTCTGGAGGCGGCGCTCGCCGAGCGTCTGCCCGCTGATTCGTTTGTGCGTTTGAGTTCTGATTCGACTCCGCATACTCGCTATCACGGTTTTGTGAAGGCGCGTTTGGGGCAGGTGCCGGTGGTGATTGGTACCCGCGCGGCAGCCTACGCGCCGGTGGCGAACCTGGGCCTGGTGGTGTGCTGGGATGACGGCGATTCTTCGCTGGTGGAGCAGCGCGCCCCGTATTGTCATGCCCGTGATGTGTTGCTTCTGCGTGCTTCTGCTGAGAATACTGCGGCGCTGTTTGCCGGGTTCAGCATGAGTAGTGAGGCGGCGCGTCTGGTGCGTACCCGCTGGGCGTCTCATGTGCGTGCGCCGCGTGCGTTGGTGCGTGATTATTCGCCGCGTATTTTTTCGACGGGTTCGGAGTTTGAGTTGGCGCGTGACCCGTTGGCGGCGATGGCGCGTATTCCTCACCTGGCGTTTGAGCATGCTCGTCGGGCGTTGGCGCGTGGTCCTGTGTTGGTGCAGGTGGCGCGTAGCGGTTATATTCCGTCGTTTTCGTGCGAGCGTTGCCGCATGCCGGCGCGTTGTGGCGAGTGCAGTGGGCCTTTGTCGGTGGCTTCGGGTTCGTCGGTTCCGTCGTGTTCGTGGTGCGGTCATTTGGCGCAGCAGTGGCGTTGTTCTGAGTGCGGTTTTACGCATTGGCGTTATTCGGCGGCGGGTGCGACTCGTACTGCTGAGGAGCTGGGTCGTGCGTTCCCGAATGTTCCGGTGATTTCTTCGGCGGGTGACCATGTGCGGGCGTCGGTTGGTCCTGAGCCTGCGTTGGTGGTGGCGACTCCGGGTGCTGAGCCGGTGGCTTTTGGCGGCTATGCGGCGGCGCTTCTTCTGGATGCCGATAAGATGCTTCGTTTTGATTCCTTGCGTGCTCCGGAGGCGGCGTTGCGTCGTTGGCTGAATGCTGCGGCGTTGGTTCGTCCGGCGGCTCTTGAGGGTACGGTGGTGACGACTGCTTCGCCGTCGCCGGTTGAGCAGGCGCTGGTGCGTTGGGATCCTGCGTGGTTTGCACGCGAGGAGCTGGAGGAGCGCGCTCAGACGGGCCTGCCTCCGGCGGTTCGTACGGCTGCGGTGACCGGTGCGGAGGCGGATGTTCGCGCCTTCATGGAGGAGTTCTTGGGCTCTTCTGCGTTGCCGGAGCGGGTGCGTGAGCAGTTGCGTATTGTGGGTCCGGTTCCTCTGGATCAGGGGTATTTTGCCTGGTCGGAGTCTCTTGAGGAGGATTCTGAGGAGGCGCCGGTTCAGGGCGATTGGCGTACCCTGATGTTTTTCTCGTACGGCATTGCGCAGCAGGTGACCCGTGAGTTGCGTGCTACGCGTGCCACGATTGCGGCGTTGAAGAAGAACGTGGGGGAGCGGCCGGTTCAGATTCGCTGTGACGGCCTGGACGTGCTGTGAATTTCTAGTCGTGCTGTAGTGTTCTAGTGAGGGGCGGTTTTTGTCCCGGGTTGGGCGTTGGCACGCGGGTTTGCGGGCGCGCTGTGCGCAGATGCGAGGAGGTGAGAGGCGTGTCAAAGGTGCCTCATCTGCTGAAGGGTAGTGCGCTGCCTGATGGTGAGCAACGGCGGCTGGCTGAGTATGCTTTTGTGCATCCGAAGAGTGCCCTGCATCGTAAGGGTAAGCATCACGATGCGGCGGTGCTGCTGGTTCACGGTATCGGCTACCAGAATCACGGGGGGGGCGGCGCCTCAATCTGCCCAACCCGGGCGAGACGCTCGCGTATTTTGGCAAGCCGGTGGCGCACAGTGTGCAGACTCTGCTGGCGCTGAACACGGATTCTGTCGCGCTCTCCGAAGAGAACCCCGCCGCGGAGGCTTCTGCGCGGGTTCGTGTTGAGGTGATTCCTGACGGTGATACCCTCCCGCCTGCTGCTGAGGTGAACCCGCTGAGCCACCATAGCGAGTTGACGTATTCGTTGACGATTGAGCGCACGGAGTACCCTGCCGACCCGGTTGAGGAAAGCCCGCAGATTGAGGAGAACTCCGCGCAGGAAGAACTCGCCGAAGCCTCCGAGCCCAAAGAATCTACAAGAATCAGTCTGCCGAAAATTGAACTTCCGAAGGTTGAGTTGCCCAAAGTGGAGTTACCCAAGGTGGAACTGCCTAAAGTGGAGCTCCCTAAGATTGAGCTGCCGAAAATTGAGCTTCCCAAGGTAGAGCTCCCGAACATCGATTTCCCGAATATCGAGCTGCCGAACCTTGAGCTTCCGCACCTGCCTCAGCCGAAGCCGCGCCCGGTTCGCACGGTCACTCGCCGCAGCCTCCTTTTTCAGGAGGGCTTCTGGCGGCCCAGACATTACCGCCCGTTGAAGGAGCATTTGCCCTGGTTGGCGTCGGTTTTGCCGCTGTTTTTGATGTTCTGCTTCTACTATGAGCGCCCCGGCGCGACCTGGCGTGAGCGTGCCGGGCACCTGTTGCGTTCTACGGCGCGGTTTGTGAACGTAGCGCTGTGGCTGGTGCTGGCGGCTATGGCGCTCATGACGTTCCGCGATGCTTTTGTGGCGTCCCTGGGCACTCCACAGGGTGCATTTACGGGTCTGGCGGCGGCGCTCGGCCTGGGTATTGTGGGCTGGGTTTTGGCTCGTCGTGCCCGCGAACTGTGGGAGCTGATGAAGGCTATTTCGACTCAGCTGATTCAGACGGCGACCAGCCCGGACTCGCGCGATTTGGAGCGTATTTATGCGCGTCTGGATCGTCAGCTGGACGATTTGAGTTCCCGTAGCGACGCGGTGGGTATTATTGCCCATTCGCAGGGCGGCTATTTGAGCTATGAGCTTCTGCGTCGTCGTGCGGCGGCGGGTAAGAAGCCGATTCGTTTCTTCTACGGCCTGGGTAGTGGCGTGGTCCCGATTAGCATTATCGCTAGTGACCGCAACGACATTCCGGGGCACCTGGATGCTGCGGGCGGCTACCGTAACCGCTCCATGCTGCTGTGGGTGAGCGCGGTCGCGGCGTTTTCCTGGCTGGTGGAGGCGTCCCTGCTGTTTGGTCCGTACCGTTCGCTGCTGCACTATACGATGCTGGTACCCCTGGCGTTGAGCGCGGTACCTCTGGTGTTGAGCATTGCGCCGCTGGTTGCGAGCATGCTGGGCACCCTGAAGGGTAGGGCGCGTATTGTCCGCAAGAGCGCCTGGGAAAGCGCCTCCGCAGATATATCCGCAACTACCTCGGTAAACACCCCGGCGAATGTGCGCCTGGTCAACCCGTACGGCACGCGCGCCTACGTGAAGTGGCTGATTCCGTTGCTCTTCGTACACGGCGTTTTCATGCTGTACGCGGTGTTCATGCTGCTGCTGGCTCAGTTGCGTGTTGAGGGCGCGGTCCCTGAGCTGACCGCTGCCTCCATAGCGTTTTGGGGCGCGCTGATTCTGGTGCTCATGATGTCGGTGCGTAGCGCCTGCCACCTGTATGTGCGCGCCTACGCGCCGATGCTGCAGGGCCTTGACGTGGCTGACCGGTGCGAGATTTCCGCTCGTGGTGACAGCATTGGCAGGTCGAATATTACTCAGCCCGCTGATGTGGACGTCAGCTTTGTGACCCTGCCGGGCCCGTCGGTGAATAGTCACATGCAGTATTTTGATGCGTGCTCGCCGGTGCCGTTGATGCTTGCGCACCGCCTGGTGCCGCACATGATGCCGGAGGGTGAGCAGACGCAGAAGGCGGCGGCTTTCACAGATATTGGTGCGGAACTGAACCGCGGTTTTGCGCGCGTGAAGAAGTGGATGCGCACCATGCATTACGGGCTGTATGCGGTGCTTCTGCTGATGCTGTCGGTGCTACTGAATGTGGCGTCGCCGGTGAGCCTGTCCGCGTTGACGGGGCTTGATACGTCGCGTATGCATTCAGAGGGATTCGACCGTCTGGTGGCGGATGCTCAGCGGCTGCGTGAGCAGGCGGGTTCTTCGGATCTGCTGCTGTGGATTCTGGTCGGCATTTTTGTGGTGGAGGCGCTGCTGATGATGGTGCTTTCGCCGTGGACTCAGCGGCGTTTGCAGCGTGCGTTCATGATGCGCAAGGTGGACCGCACGGGTCAGCTGAGCGAGTTCAATCCTTTGCCGATGGTGACGGCTCTTCTGGGTCTTGACGGTGAGGATGAAGACGCTGAGGATGCAGAGGAACATAACCTCGCAGGGGAGAAAAAGCAGGAGAGTAAAGCAGGGCAGAGCGCTGTAGTTTAGGGTGCTTAGGCGGTGCCGTTGGAAGGGCACCCCAGAATTTTTATGCATTCGTGTGCACCTAAGATTTGCTGGAGTTTGGCTGATTCTAATTGGCGTAGCCTCCGTATCCACGGTAATATATTCAGCACTGCGGATACTATTTCGGCGCTTGTCGAGGTGGTGTTGGCAGTATCTATCACTCAACTTCGCGTACGCTTCACAACCGTGCGCACCAACGAAAGATGAATACTGGTGACTCAGACTATGATCGCCCCCGCATACGAACCTGCATGCGGCGGGTCTGCTTCTGTACACAATTACGGCGTCATGCACCCGGACCCCGTGTTGCTTTCCGACATGACCAGCGCAGAACGAGGAGCTGTTTACCGCTACTTGGCGCGCTTCGCTGAGCTGGATGACGCAAAGATTTTCTACGCGTACGGTCACGCTTACGAGCTGGCTCGTAAGGACGCTGAACGCGGTCTCTACGCAACTATGGCGTAGCCTGCATCGTTAGTTTTTAGAAATGCTGCTGCACTCCTCGTGAGTGCGGCAGCATTTCTGCTTTTCAGGCTGGCTTTCGGGCAGGTTTCAGTTCGGTTGGAGACTCGGCGGTCCCATGCCGCTATGATGCCCCTGATTTCTTCCTGACAACCGGGAACGTGTCCACTATGGGGGCGTTCCTTGATGGTTCTTGAACATTGATTAGCTCTTGGGTAGTTTAGAGGTATCACAACCACTACTGCGAAGAGACTTCCGATGATCTCCGTAGGTTCTTTTCGCGGTGTTGCCTCCGGTAGCGTCTGCATTGTTGCGGCGCTGCCCTAAGAAACGCCCTAAGGAAAGGTACTCACCGATGAGTTTCACCAATATCACCTCTGATTACGAGCCCGAGTTCGGTAGTTCGGCACCGAGCCGCGACAACGGCATTACTCACCCGGACCCTGTTCTGCTGTCCTCGATGACGAAGGCTCAGCGTGGCGCGGTGTGCCGCTACCTGGCTCGATTTGCTGAGCTGGATGACGCGAAGATTTTCTACGCGTACGGTCATGCGGATGAGCTGGCCGCGAAGGAAGCGGCTCGTACCGGTAGCTTTGCTACGGTCTAAGGATTTCTGCTCCGGTGTGATGCGGTGATGCTACGCCTTCCGGATGCGCCCTCAGGGTGCCCGAGCTCTGCGAGGGCGGGTTCCCTGCGTCGGCGCGGAGGAAGTGTGTAGCGAACCGCCACTGTAAATGGTTGCGGCAAGCCGCATACGCTACCCGGCGCGCATGAATTGAATACGAGAATGCCGCCGCACCCTCCCGAGCTTCGGGGGAGTGCGGCGGCATTTCTTTGCCCAACGCAGGCTCTAGAGCCCGCGCACGACCTCCAGCAGTTTGAGCGCCGAGTCGCGCCAGGAGTAGCGGCGCACATCCGACAGGCCATCAATAATCACGCGCTCGCGAACGGCGGTGTCCTCCAGGGAACGGATAGCCTTGACCCAGTCGGCGGCGTGCGCCTCCGGGGTACCGTCAACCGGCGCGAACACGGCATGCGGGGCAATCTCACGGAAAATCGGGATGTCACTAATCACCGCGGGGCAACCGGCAGCCTGTGCCTCGACCACGGGAAGACCGTAACCCTCCTCGCGGGAGGCAGTCACCAGGGCGTGCGCCTGGCGGAGCAGCTGCTGGTACTCCTCGTCGCTCACGCCGTTGTGCACCTCCACGTTCTCACCGATGAGGCGCTCGTCGGTGAGCTGCACCAGACGCTGCGGCGGGACCTTCGACCGCCGGGGCCGGACGCGGTCGT